>Ga0307510_10012431_pt1 | contig 10096 bp, 2 predicted proteins | sample 12_EM_MG_FD_207224 | JGI IMG/M metagenome (GOLD analysis project Ga0307510, IMG submission 207224) | Populus trichocarpa ectomycorrhiza microbial communities from riparian zone in the Pacific Northwest, United States - 12_EM | ecosystem: Host-associated > Plants > Roots > Unclassified | place...
CTGTGATCCGATCTAAAAATTATTCTCAGATATAACAACGCCATGTACTGTGTTCTTCTTTTATTTTTACTATGTTTTATCTCTTTTATGATATTAGTAAAAATATTGATCTTGTCCAAATTGAGATAAAACCCCTGAATTCCTGTTGATTTAAAAACAATAAAATAAATTTAAAACACACACATACACACACACACACACACACATATATATATATATATATATATATATATATATATATATATGCATGCATTGATTTAAATTTATTTTACCGGTTTAGTCATTAGCGCTAGAGTTAGAAATACCATACATTTTGTTTTTGGCTGCGTAATATTTAGTAATGCCAGAATTAAAAATATTTGTAGTTGAATATTTACTGACACTAAAATCAGGAATATTATAGCAAATTATTGATAGTATAATATAATATAATAAATTTTTAATAATTTAAAACAAAATTAAAAATACAATCTATGTATGTGAGATAATAGAAAGCAATACGATCCTGGTTTTAGTTCTAGTTTGGCTTTTATTTTCATTATCTATTGCTCCTGAGAACAATCTAATTCCATGAATTCTCTGCAAAATGAATGCTAGTAAATTGGCTAGAAAGAAGAGAGAAATTCAACTTGAAAATTGAAACTTCGACAGTATGAATAATTTGAAGGGCGGGTCCCTTGCTTTGTTACCTTAAAAGTCATTAAGGTTGTTGGATTCAGAGAGCATATTCCCGCCATTTTTGTAACAGACATGGAATGGAATCAGTTAGAAACCGTTTGCACTGCATTTTTAAAAAATTTATTTTTTTTTAAATTTAATATGTTTTATATGTTTTGTATCGTTTTAATTTGCTGATATTAAAAATAATTTTTAAAAAATAAAAAAATATTATTAACATGCATTTCAATACAAAGAATTATTTAAAAAACAATTATAACCACGCTAACAAACATAATTTTAATAATCATAATCTCATTGCCAAACAAAAACAATCCATGTAGGTGTCATTTCTCTAGTACTGGTACCCGCTAATGATATGCCTCGTCAAGGATTTTTGCTTAGCTTAGCTTACCTTTTCTTTTAGGTAGTGTGAATGTGAAAGTTATTATTTTTTTAAATATGTTTTTATTTAAAAATATATAAAAATAATAATTTTAATATCAAAACATTAAAACTATTTAAAAACATGAAAATATTATTTTTCAGTAAATTGTTTTTTCAAAAAAACATGAAATATAATTTTCAACTTGTAAAAATAAACACCCCTCTACTCGAATTTAAACTATTCCTCAAACTTTTATATATTATTTTTAAACTATTTTAAATGAGTATGTATTGCTTTGAAATGTGTTTTTTCAAGAACAACAAATCTTCTCCGACATCCAATCTATCTATCTATTTATTTCTTTAATATAATTGATGAATTTATATAAGATTCTTTAAAGCAAAGAAAAGTTAATAAAATAAAAGGATATAAAAATAACTGAATCAAGGCAGACAAATGTGTATCCCAATGGAAAGTCCAAGTTGGAATCCACACCAATCTATTTTTTTTTTTTTTTAATATGATCGATGAATTTATATAGGATTCTTTAAATAAAATACAAATTACTAAAATAAAAACATAGAAATAATTTAATCGATATATTCTAAAAGGAAGAATATAATTATTTTTTAATTTTTTTGGTAAATAAATGAACACAAAAAAAAAAAATGACAATGGAATGGCAAAATGGGTCATTTTGACAGGCCGTGCTCTGTCATAAGAGATTGGGTTGTGGGCGGCGCTAGATAAGGCTTGAATTGGGCCTGCTCCATGAGACAGATTTTTCTACACGGGTCGTTTGCTTACATCTAGAAAGACTTTAGGATTGCTGAAAATCAAGACAAAGATTCGTGTCTGGTGTATAATATTTTTAAAAATAGTTTTTAGGTGAAGTTATATTAAAATATTTTTTCAGTTTTTTTTAATTTTTAATATTAACATGAAAAAATACTAAAAACATATTAATTTACTATTTTTTTAAAAAACAATATTTTTTAAATTTTCTTAAAAACAAAAACTATTACATTTTCAAACACTCACACTAAAATATAATAATTTAATCTAGACTTGATAAACAAAGTGAGTTTTTTGAAATAATTTATAGATATTATTAAATTCTATTCGAAATTATATTGCCAGATATATATGATTGATGTTTGAATGAAAATTTAAATAACGGTTGTAAACTGACTTGTGTCCTGAACGGTGTCTACTTTCATGAATCCTCTGCAAAATCAAATTGATTAGTGAGAGAGACATTCATCCTGTAAACTTCGTCGAGAAACTCATTAAGGCCGTAGGATTAATCTCAACTTTTGAGTGGCTGTGGTCCGTTCCATCTTCTGGACTATATGTGGCTAGCTAAAGGAGTGCACTTCATGGTGCATCTAGTCTATTATTCCGTAATTTTTGGGAATGTGATGTAAATTATGTTTTATAAAAAAATTAATTTTTTTTATATATTTTGGATCATTTTAATGTGCTGATTTTAAAAATAATTTAAAAAAAAAAAATCAATTTGATGCATTTCGGCACAAAAAACACTTTGAAAAGCAACCGCAACCACACTCCCAAAGTTTAACTCCAATGAGCATGATAAAAAGGTTATTGTTTGGTTAAGCTGTAATTTAGAATCTGCTGCAATTTAAATTTTATTTTAAATTTAGTTTTTTATAATATCTGATCATTCTAGTTGTATTTTTCTATTCATGGAATGTTATAGGATTGATTTGCACATTTCTTGGATCCTAAAGCCCACTATTTTTATGTTAGACTTTCAGTAATAGTGAGATACCAAGCATCATTAGTTTCATCATCAGATAGGAGATCAATCTCGTCTTTCAGATTGTGTTTGGATTTTCGCATTTAAAATGATTTTATCTGACCTAGTATTCTTCATAAAAGTTGTAGTCCTAAATGTGTAGATGATTTTAGATTTTTGAATCGTATGATTTTGATGTCTAAAACTCAAGATGTACTCATTTAAATCTGTAGTGTGAAAGCAAAGAATTCCTTTGCAAGTAGGATTTCGGCCCGATTTTGCTTAGGATTTCAGTCCATTAGTAATTTCAACTCCAAAGAACACCATAAACAGGTTATTGTTAGGTGAAGCTGAGATTTAAAATCTACTGTAACTTAAATTTTGTTTTTGACTTAGTTTCTTACAATATCCAATCATTCTAGCTGTATTCTCACAGTCATGGAATATTATAGGATTGATTTGTATCTTTTTTGGATCCTAAGACCTATTATTTTTATGTTAGACTCTCGACCATAGTGGAATGCTCCACACTGTTAGTTTTCTCATCAGATTAAGAGACTAATCTCGTCCTTCAGATTATGTCTAGATTTTCATTTTCAAAATGATTTTATCTGACTTAATATTCTTTATAAAAGTTATAGTCTTGGATGTGTATACATATATAATTTTGCAGGTCTGATTATATATATATATAAAAACTTATCAGGGATTTAAAATAATCTAGTTGACATTGTTGACAAATTATCAGCCACAAGGAGCAGCAGGGCAACAAGTTGTATATTGAGACACCATATCATAATCATATCTATATCCAATAATCTAAGTGAGTATACTAACTACAAAAATCCCAACTTCATGATGCCTCAGTCCATTTGGAAATTCAACCCTAAGGAGCACGATAACAGTTTATTGGTTGGTGAAGCTTTCATTGCATGATCACGTAAATGTACCATGAAGCAATTATAGGTTTTATATTGGTTGATAAATTTAATATCTTGAATAATCATCCAGAATATATTGAAAAGAACAAAGCAATCAAAATCATGACCAGGTATTTATGATAAATTTATGGGCTATATAAATTGGAGAATAAAGACAAGCAACAAATTTCTGATATTCTAAACTTTTGATTGGCTATTGGATTTCCAACTTCATGATGCATCTAGTTCATTCGTAAGTTTAAACCCAATGAGCACGATAAACAGGTTATTGGCCGGTGAGGCTTTCATGGAATAATGTTGTGGACGTACTATAAGCAATTTTTTTTTTTTTTTTGTTAATTGTGGGTATCAGGAACAACTTACACACACCTTAATTAGTTCTCCGAGACCCTGAAGTTAACGACCATGTAAGCCTCCAGTGGCCCTGAGATTTGTTGCACTCGACCTGGTAATCTCTAAGGAATAAACTCAGGATCTAACAAGTTAAGCTATATGACAAGTTGTGACATTAATTTCTTGACTGATGCAACACTAGTGATGTATTTTTTTAAGTATCATTTCAATTAGAATAAAAATATTAAAATTCGAACTCATAATTATTTGATAATCAAAACCTTGATATCATATCAAAAAATTATTTCAACCAAAAAAACCATTAAATTATCATATAAATTTTTTAAAATAATTTTATATTACTCTATAGTACTATTCAAACTTTGCCGAGCATGAAAACAACTTCCATCAGATCTATCCATGATATCACAGGCATAGCTTGTCGGTTTATAAATTCTAGAAAGTTACACCGTCGTAAAGATTTCCTGAGCCAACAAGTCAATGTATAGACATGCATGGTGTTACAACCCCTTTTTTAACTTCAATTTCTCTATGTGTTTTGAAAATTATATTTTTTAAAAAATTATATTTTTATATTTAATTTAATTATGTTGATAATGAAAAAAGAAAGAAAAAGGAGTTTATGGTTCAAAATTAGAGGAAAGAAAGAAAGAAAAAGAGACTACTGTGATTAGGGACTAAAAATAATGGACATGTAACACAATATTATGAATTTTTTTTTTTTTGTCATTTGAAGAAGCTGTCTCTCTCAAGTTATTCTACTCTTTTCAATATGACCTCCTGATGACCAATATGTGGCTAGCTAAAGGAGTGTACTTCAAGGTCCATTAGTAAGACGTTCAAATCCAATATGTGGCTAGTTATATGGTTGTGTTTGATGCCACCACGTATTGTGATACCAAACCTAATTGGATAAGAGATATGAGAGATGCTACCCCCACCTTTAAAAAGTGATTCATAGATTTTTCATTTTAGTGAGATGAAAATTTAGTGGATCAGCAATTACAAATCATCACATTTTGTGGCATAGGATTAATCAGCATTTTTTATTTATTTATAGTCAAGTAGCATATATTTTCGTGTCATTATTATCAATATCTCGATGCATGAATGAGTTTCTGTTTTCAATAATATCTCTGTGTTTATGTTGTTAAAGAGAAATATAAAACAATTCTTGAAATCTTAAAACGATTCTCTGTTAAGCCCACAGATTAATTCAATTCGTTAAATTCTTTGTTTCTCTACTTATACAATTAAAGATAGATATACTGAATTCTTTGTCTTTTTTCTCCATCCTTCTTCAATGTTGGGATTTTTATATTTTTTTTTGAATTTGTCATTCGATTTATTTTGAACCCATATTTGTAATATGTTTCAATTTGATTCGTAATATGGTCTCGTATGAACATCTTTTAATTAGCATTTGCTATTTTATATAACTTCCCAGCTCCCACTCCGGAATCTGTGGCTAATGAAGGGGAGCATACTGAATTTCCAAGTACTTCATGATGCATCTACTCTATTAATTAGCAAGTTCAAACCCAATGAGCACGATAAACGTGTTATTCGTTGGTGAAGCTTTCATGGCATATACAGAGAGGCCTCCAATGCGACAGTTTGTGACATTTCATGACGGATTCATTGTATAAGTAAAGAAGAAAAGAAAAGACAAGAAAGGTTGTCAAATTCAGGAACGTGAAAGCAAAGAAAACCACAATAAAGCTGCACTAGAAAAAAAGGAAAGAGAAAAACCACAATAAACGTGATTGGCTATGATACGTTCCGTCCACTGGACTAAAGAAAAACCGAAGAGAACATGACTTCCCTGAGACCCCATGGCGCAATCTGGGGCCAAGGGAGTTTACTAACTGTTGCATTTCCATGTTCATGATGCATCTACTCCATGAGCATGATTAACAGGTTATTGGCTGGTGAAGCTTTAATGGCATAATGCTGTACGTGGATGTCCTATGAAGTAACAAGAAGCAATTAACACGACAAGTTGTGATATTTCTTGACTGATTCAACACTAGCTAGTGATCTCTTCAACTTTGCTAATTAAGCACAAAAACAACTTACAACAGATCCACACATGATATCACAGGCATCGGAAATTTTATACTGCCAAGAGAGTAACCAATAATATCTTATTAATTATTTTTTAGATTTATTTTAAAGAAAAAATAGATATAAATAGAAGAGATAAATATTAATCCTAAGTGTAGATATACATGCATAGAACAATTTTCGATCCACTGTCTTGATATGTCATAAGACTATTATCCTTCTCTGACATTAACAGCTACATTCAATAATCACCAATAGATCCTTCACTACCACAATCTTTATATTAACGATGGATTTTTCTATCGGTATTTGCACTATCATTCCGTTGGTAATTAATTTACCAACGAAATCACTGACGGAAAAGCTCTGTCGGTGAATCTTTCGTTGGTAATTTTTTGTCCGTTGGTAATAAAAAAATATTATTACTGATGGATTTACTGATGAAAAAAACGTGCAAAAAAAATTACCGGCTTTATTCTGTCGGTATTTCCCTCGGCAAAATACCGTATGTAATTCCGTCGGTAATTATTTAAAAATATTTTTAAAAAAATCTATTTTATAAAACTATAAAATAATTAAATTAATATAAATCAACACTCTATAATACTCAAAATGTTTGGAAAAAAGAAGAAGAAAATAAACTCAAACAAATTTGCAACAAATAAATAACACGAAAAAATAAATTCAACTAAAAACATTCATATGAAAAAAATTTAAAAATCTTATAAATAAATCAACTAAAAATTGATCTCATATATAAAAAAAACAAATTCCTACAACAACATTCATACAATTATTAAGATAAAAAACAATTAAAAATAAAATAAAAAACAAATATAGTGAAAAAAAACACGAAAAAAGAAGAAAAAAGAAAAATCTTACCTTAATGTAGTTGCAAGTCAAGCTAAGAAGAGAAAAAATAAATAAATCCGTAAAGTATACTAATTAAAAAAAAACTATGAAGAAAAAAGAAGAAAGGAGAAGAAGATATACCTGAGCATGGAGGAGAAGAGAAGAGAAGAAAAAAAAATGGATATTAATGTTTTTTACATATGGAGAAGAAGAAGAAGAAGAAGACGAAGAAGAAGAAGAAAGGAGACGGGTATGTTGTGAAATTAGGGATTCTAGGCTTTTATTATGGCGTTTTACCGACGGATAATTAAATATTAATATTTTTAATCATTCCGTCGGTGATTCTGCCTGTAATATTTAATTTAAATTTTTAATTTAACAAAAATTTTCAAAAATCGCCAAATATCACTGACGACTTTTCAATCCATCGGTGATTCCACTTGTAATATTTAATTTAAAATTTTAATTTAATCTAAATTTTTCAGAAAACCGCCAAATAACACCGACGACTTTTCAATCCGTTGGTGATTTTGTCTGTAAAAAACAGTAATTAACAGTGCAATTGGGAAGTGAATAGTTCCAAAGCTCTCTGGAAAATACCAACAGAATTTTCTGTTGGTGATTCTCTTTGTAATTGACATGATAAACAGTGTTCATAGTTTACCAACGATTTTTCCGACGGAATAAATTCCGTCGGTAATTTCGTCGGTAAAAATGACACATCATCGTTTTTTTACTTTGTTTTAATTATTTTTTTCCCACTGTAATTCCCTCGGTATATACCGAAAGAATATTTCCATCGGTAAAATCCGTCAGACATTTACCGATGAAAATATTCCCTCGGTATTTCTGTTTGTATTTATCAATTTTCAAGTAGTGCTTGTAGGAACCAAATGAAATCAATAAGCATGAACATAAATCAAAGAAACTAGAAAGAACATATATACCATCTCAAAACAATTCAATAAACATGAACAAAAATCAATAACATAATTATGAAATAAGGATAAATAAGTACTTGAATATGAAAGAATTACAATAATTACGTTACTTCTAACAACTTAATAATGAAGATGATATCTATTCCTCTTGAATCAAATGTCAAAGTTTAGCTCATAGTTGTTAGAAAATTGACAAAAATAGAGAAGAAAAGAATGCTACAGAGCTCCTATTTCAGTAGTGTTCTACTCTATTTATTCTCTCCCTTGGCTGCTGAATTTCTTCAGGATTCTTAGGCTAATTAGAAGTTCTTATGCCTACTTAATTCCTTCATTCTTTATCTGATCTTCAAGGTTGGTTAAATCCCTTAGAATTTTTATTGAAATCGGACTTTACTGTTGTCACAACTCTGCTGTAATATAGACTGTGCTGCAACTTAGACTTTGTTTCCGACTTGGTGTTTTATAATATCCGACCATTCCAGCTGTATTATTTCATTCATGGAATGTTAAAGGATTGATTTACACCTGTCTTGGATCCTACAACCCATAATTTCCATGTCAGAATCTCAGCCATAGTGGGATGCTCGGCATCGTTAGTTTCCTCATCATACCATGAAACCAATCTCGTCCTTCATATTGCATTTAGATTTTGCCTTCAAAATGATTTTATCTAACTTGGTATCCTTAATGAAAGTTGTAGTCCTGAAGTGAAAATGATTTTAGGCTTTTGAATTGTATGATTTCGATGTCTGAGACTCAAGATATGCCTGTTTGAATCTGTGGTGTGAAAGTAGAGAATCTTGCAGCAAGTAGGATTTCATCTTGATTTTGCAGGTCTTATTAGAGTTCGAAACGAACTCGGATTTCTTCCCATAATAACTTCTTGGAAAGCTTGATATGTGTACTTTAATTTGACTCAGCACATGCTTATATTATGAAATTATAACATAGTGAAACACCTATCACAAGAAGCAAGGTCTGAAACATAAAATGTAGAAATTCTTATTTACAAAGTCTCTTGGAGATGTCAAACTCATAAAAATAATTTCCAATAAGCTCAAAATACATTAAAACACTTACTGTAAAAGAAATAAATTAAAACATGTGTATATTTTGTACTTATCAGGAATTGAAAATAATCTAGTTGAGATTGTTTACAAAGCCTCGACAAATCAGCCACAAGTAGCAGCAGGGAAACAAGTTGTATATTGAGACACCTTATCATAATCTATATTCAATAATCCAAGTGAGTATACTAACTACAGAAATCCCAACTTCATGATGCATCATGTCCACACTATCTTATCTTTAACTACAGAAATCCCAACTTCATGATGCATCATTTGAAAATTCAACCCTAACGAGCACGATAACAGTTTATTGGTTGGTGAAGCTTTCATTGCATGATCACATAAATGTACCATGAAGCAATTATACAGAGAGTCCACATCTTACAATGTGACAGTTTGTGACAATTCATGACGGATTCATTAAACAAAGAAAAGCTGTTTCGGACCATCCGACCACGATAAAAGGTTGATTACAAACGGACATAATAGCAATCAAATTCATGAAAGTGAAAGCAAAGAAAACCACAATAGCACATTAACTATCGACCAGGTATTTATAATAAATTTACGGGCTATATAAATTGGAGAATAAAGACAAGCAACAGATTTCTGATATTGTGAACTTTTGATTGGCTATGACCCGTTCCGTCGACTAGACTAAAGAAAAAACAAAGAGAACATGACTTCCTGAGACCCCATGGCACAATCTGGGGCCAAGGGAGTTTACTAGCTATTGAATTTCCAACTTCATGATGCATCATGTCCATTCGTCCCAACGAACACGATAAAATATTTTTTCATAGTTATTTTTATTTAGTTTAAAAATGAGCTACGGATCTTGAACAAATGAGCCAACAATTAAGCATTCTAGATATTATAGGACTTGGAATGAATTTTCCTACGATTTACCAAATCTTCCACCCAATAGAAACTGATGTCACTGTTGTTGACATATGTCAAATTCTGTAAAATAAGAACAAAGATGAATACGAAATTTCACAATTAAAAATTCCAACAAATATTCCATTTATTTTTTTCTATAAATACCTATCATTGGAGCCTAG
>Ga0307510_10012432_pt1 | contig 10095 bp, 10 predicted proteins | sample 12_EM_MG_FD_207224 | JGI IMG/M metagenome (GOLD analysis project Ga0307510, IMG submission 207224) | Populus trichocarpa ectomycorrhiza microbial communities from riparian zone in the Pacific Northwest, United States - 12_EM | ecosystem: Host-associated > Plants > Roots > Unclassified | place...
CGGGTGCGCGGATCGAGGCATATTAATGATCATGACACACTGGCAGAGCTGCGCGTGAAAACGGTCAAGTACTTCAAGTCCATCGAGCGCGTGCAAGACGAGGTCGAAGCCATTCGGGAAAAGCCGGTGGGGAAATAGGGAGATGAAAGGGTACGAAGTACAGGTTGAGAGTGCACAACAATGGCTACCACGTCCTCTTGCCTGGAGGTTCAAACGTGCATATTGGAGAAATTAATGGCGGTGTGCGGTGTGTAGAATAACTTGTAAGGATTTCAAAAATCGGTTGTTAGGTATCGATCTTCGAGATTACAGTAGGACGTTTGGGCAGTAACTGCGCTCCAAGGGGGCTTGCCGCATGTACCGCATGAGGCCGACATTCCCGTGATGGTCGACATAGAGACGGCGCCCCCGTTGCATCGTCTCTCTCACCTTCGTAGTACCCACAGCCAAGGCTGGGGCCAATACGACGAATACGTCATCGTCGACCAAAGGCCGCAGAGCCTCAAAGGCTATTCGCTCCGTGATAACAACGAGATAATCGTTGTCTCAGATTGGGTGGGACGTTATCGCAAGGACGAGGGGCATTCATCTTTTCTTTCGATCCGCTTCCAAAATTAAAAGGGGGTGTTCAAAGGCATGACCATTTATATGAATTACGTGTCTCACCGGTTTAAAGACACCATCCACCACTTCTTCGCATTTTTTGTTTGTTTGTTTGGGCTGGGAATATGTTGAAGGAGGCAGCTAGGCTGTGGTAAGTGGTAAGAGTGGGACAACGTTGGGAGGAGGAAGAGCGGCGACTGCGACTGAAGGGCATGTCGGTCACACGCGTCACAAATCGACACGTTGCATGTCCGCATGTCGCGGCGATTGTCTCTAATGTCGTACACGACGGACATCATGAAAGGATTGGACTACTGTAGGGATGCTTTTCCCTGGGTACAGTTACCCATCACGACCTGTTGTCCAGATAGTATCCCTGGCCAGGGCAAACATACATTATTTTTTTAATTCTGTTTTGTCCTGTGACATTTAACGGCCTTGGTCGGCCGCGTATTACTCCCGAGGGGCTTGCGTCTGCGTGCTGGCGAACACATGCCTGGCTCCACCAAGAAGAAGAGATGCATTGACACAGAGTGGTATATGCCATGCCTTGTGATTTCTGAAGAACAATCACGCCAGTGGCCCGGGCTGTGAGAGTGCTGTGTCAACCGTGCCACCGCGAATTGCCAAAAGGTGCCAAGACGTAGTTGTATGGCTAGCCGACCGCGTGTTCGAAAACAAAAGAACACTGGGAACAAGGTTGGTTGGCTCCAATCCCTCCGCGCATTTGGATGACACTGGCAGGTCCTACAGTGGCTCAGACACACAGTGGCCCGTCCCTCCCTTCGATCACAGTGGAGGTGCCAATCACTCTACCTTTCCTGACGTATTCCCAGTGTCAGAAGACGTGACCGTATGACTTGACTTGGGACCGGCCCAGATTGCAATCCAGCATTGAATAGACCTAGAAGAGTCTCCGTAGCCGCAGGCGCGGCACTACAGTAGTACGGAAAATTGCTCTTCGCATTTCGTTCAAGACCCATTTCCGTGTTCGATGTCTACTCGCGAACATTTCAGCATGTCTTGGCTGGGTTCGGCGTGATATTTGCGGAAAGGGGTAGTTGTGCGCTAAGCAAGGCTCCCGATGTACGTAAAAAATGGACAGGCACCGACAGGTCTCCTCGTTTGGTTCGCACCTTTCAACCGCACTCATTGCACGTTCTCGCTGTGCGATCGCTGAGGAGTACTGTACCACACGATCTCTCCCTTTTTTTTTCGTGCTCCATTATCGAATCCCGATCCCGTTTGAAACCGTTTCACTCAGCGGGCGACTCGGATCGTAGCGACGCTTTCACAGTGATGTTTCTGCGTGTTCAAGAGCAGGATATACACATTTTTTTCACCTGCGCACTGCGCTGAGATTGCGTTCCACCGCGGACCCAAGTGGCGACGGAAGTTTATTTCCGTAGGCCAGTGACGCTGAGATGCGTGTTGCATCATGGAAGCCTGCCAGGCTGGTGTAGAGAGCGCGTTCTCTCAAAGCACTGTCACACAGCAATTTCGAGTTTTCGTCGCGGATCTACTCATACAATGTGATTGGCACCACAAAACATGGCTCCTCGACCCAAATGCCCGTCATTGGTCTGTTCTCTGTGCCGACGTCGATTCCAATACAAAAGCCCAATACCAGTGTTCTGTCGAAGGAGCAACTCGACGGCCTCCCTGTATTTCAGCCTTCAAGTTCAGTTTCACGCTCGCCCCCCACAACCCCACCTCGTATCCATTTTTGAATTCATTTGCCCACCATGCCATCACTCCCATCGTTGCCATCGCCTTCATCATCGTTGTCATCACCTCTCGCAACGAGCTCGGCTGTAACCGGTTCTCAGGTCGAGGCCGCGAGGCAGATCGCGTGGCAAGCACCCGTCTACCTCGTGGTCGCTCTAGGTAGTGTTATACGTTATCAGAACCCCCTGCGCCATCATGGGTCCCCTCTCCCACCCTCCTCATCTCCCTTCTCTTTATCAACAGTCATCGTCGCCATCATCGTTGGCACCATCCTGCTCATCTGGAACGACGGTCTGCCCACACTGACTTGCAAACGTGAGAAAATGGAAACAGCGCGAACCGATTCAGCCTTCCTCCTCCCTTCAGGTGGGTCTATTATGTCATTCGTTGGGCCTTGTTTTTGACCTGCCCGTGTCGCCTCTTGTATTCATATCTTTACCCTCGCATCGCTCGCTCGCCATCTGCCTGTGTCCATTTGATCCGACCAGCATCGAGGCTCGTCCAAAGAATGCTCCAGTACTTCGTAACGACGCTCTTCCCGGCCTTCCAGCACCTCGGACGGGCCACCGTGTCTTCGCTGGGGAGCGCCAGTGCGGCAGCCGCATCGCGACCTCAATCGGCCCCAGACCTCCCACTCTTCAGACCTTCGGGGTTCCGGGAGCCCAGGCTGGCAGCCCCGCGCCCTGCGATGGCACGCGACACGAGCTCATTTCGCGTCCAATCGAATCCGTACTCCGGCTCGGAGCCGTCCAGCCTGCCCGCGACGCCCTCGCCTTCGCTTCCCGCATTTCCCGGCTCGGCTGGCCCTGCGCCCTAGTCTTCCTTTCCCGGTTTCTTGCCACTGTTGTATGTATCACAGCCCATCATTTGTAATTGGAAAAAAACCGAGCATCATCCTTTGTCTCTTTACGCACGCCGCCATTTCATCTACTGTTATGACTACCTCTTTGTACTCAGGTCCGGTACCGAATCGCAGGCGCCAAAACCCCCAGACTGCGGGCGGCCCTCAGCACTTGTGTTGATATCCGCTGTGACTCATTACATGTACTACACCCACTGCTAGCTAGACTAGTTAATAACCATTGGTGTTCTCTCATTGCTCATTGAAACCTGCCGGACTGTACGTCCTTGGGTGCCGAATCCCATGTACAACACGCCCTGGGCGCGATGTCTTACCACCATCACCCCTAACTGTCGGTTCGTGATGGGTTTGAGATCCATCTTTCTGAGAGAGTTCACCATCACTCGGGCACCTGACAATTTGGTGCTCCTGAGTCCTTATTCAGTCCCTAATCGAGATGGTACTCGAGACCCACTCGTCCGCTTGATTCTCTGTTCTGCCAAAGTACGCTGCTACAGCTCCATGTTGTCTCCCTGCAGTCCGTTACACTACCCCCGACAAGGAACGCATCAGAGAGCTCGGCTAAGCTTCAAGCTTCAAGGTTTACAACTCCGCCTTTGTTATAGTTCATTTCAAACCAGCACCAGGTGGTGGCAGTCCAGTGGTATACTGTACTGTCGTGCCAGCCAGAGAAGCGCAGGGTGTGCCATGTTACCATGTGCTTCGCAGCCGAGATGCGAGCTTCCTGTTCAGACATAGCGAAAGGAACACATAGGCATTTCATCTTTGAGACGCAACTCGCACTTACCTTTCAAGGGTTTGGCTCTCCGCAACCGTGACTGCGCTTGTGCCGACTCGGAGCCCATGCTGATATCACTCTTTGGATCTTGGAACCCAACCACCACGAATACGAATACAAAACAAAACCAGGTACCGTACCCCTGTCTTTGGTACGACGTACAAGGCAAACCCCTGACTCGAAGCGCAGCAAACATCAATTCAATCAATAAAATTGAGTGCCTCCTCATGCCCTAGCTGACTCTTAAATAGAAACCATCGATCACAAGATGGGTATCAGCAGGGAAGTCCGACTCGGAGCCACGATCCCGCCCTACAGAACATGCAGTAGATGACTGTACGGTGTGCCGAGTCTGCCGACGGGAGATGGCCGTTGGCCGTTGGCGTCGGAAACTGTGGGAAAACTGTGGGAAATCAACATCGTTGATCTATTTTTGTTATTGTTCGTTCTTAGTGGGCAAGTGGCAATTGAGTCTTGTTAATTCCTCTTCCCTTCTTCCTACGTGGATTGCAACCAAACGGACCCGGGGTTTCTACCGAACCTCCTGTGCTGTAGGTCCACGAACGCGATCGCCAAGAGTATAGTGTGGTGATGCGACTGACGCCACGAGTTACGTTTACTTACAGTCTCCGCCAATTTGGGATCGACAACTTTATAGGTTTTTTGCCGAGGCCACACACACACTGCCAGGGAAGTGCACGTCAAACGCCTCCACATTAGCAGAGTACGATTGATTGGCTATTGTTGCGATGCATGGATCATATACAGTTCCAGGAGTCGGAAGCAAGGGAAGCCCGAGGCAACGCAATCACCCAGAAAACGCAGGTGTTGCCCGTGCATGTTCAGTTCAATTGAAGAAAACGACGAGAGCGCCCATGTGGGGAATGGCGACGAACGATTATGAAAAGACAGCGAGAAAGCCGGAGAGAAGAAAAGAAAAGGAACTGAAACAATGCTGTCATGAGTATCGAAGCGCTCAAACTGTCAGCGGAAGGTTTCGAACTCAAACCCCCCGCGGGGAAAGGGGCGAGGGGGGGGGAGAAAGAAGAGCCAGGGCGTGAGACGCCAGGTACGACGAACGTAAAGGTCCACTGAAACCCAATCTCGCGTCACCTTCTCACAGCCTATGCTCGCCATAATCGTCTGCATCCATATCCGTATCCTCCCACGTGTCAGCGCTACCATCATCCCCCCTCCGCGTCCCGTCGCACAGCACTGTTAGCGACGTCCCTCCCGAAAAACCCGGCGCACTCCTTTCTCTCTGGCTCTGACTGCGTGATGGTGCAGCAACGAACACGTCATCGCCCTCGTCTTGGCTAGCGCCTACGTTTGTGGAGTGATGTTGGTGTTGGTAACGTGCGGTGTGCATCTCGTGTAAGTAAGTGCTGCGGAGATAGGAGGGAGATCAAAACCTCAGTTTGTATCTGTTTCAGCTGCGCGTGGTGTCCTGCGCCCCCACTAATGGATCGCGATATGTGAAAGGCACCTGAGGTACCCCGCGGAACGGCGATGGAAGACGAGTGCTGCAAACAAAAGACACAGTTGTGCTATCTCGAGGCGTTTCTCCAGGATGACCTTACAGGCATAGAAGTTAAGCGGCCATCAGCGTGTATGGCACACTCAGGCACATCATGAACTTTCGATGGATAACTCGCCTGCGCGCACGTTCGAGGGAGATGAAGGGGGCGAGGGTTTGACTTGAAGAGGAAGCGAAAGGAGGGGAAATAGTCGTGGCTGTGGGTGGGCAGGGCTAGCAGGACATAGGTCCGTTGCCCTGAGACGTTTGCTGTGCGAGGTGATATGATATGACTATAGATGACGGATACAGACGTTACTGTAGTGTTGATGGTGCTTCTAATAAAAACGTGAGGTCGTTGCGCTGAATTAGTGGTAACTTGGACAAAAACTGGAGGTTGTGGGGAGGGTGCTGAAAACTAGAGATTGATGCGACCTGGGGACTGGTCGAAGGCTCCAGCAGAGCACCTGTCGTTACTATGTCAGAAATGTCCTCCCTCGCTTTCAAATGGGTGGGACAAATCCATCCTTTGATCCTGGAAGTCAGGGGTGAGTCGCCCGGGGACGCAAAGGTGGGGTCTCTCCTGGGACGTCATCTGAACTTCTTGGTTTCAAAGTGAGGAGTTCCCGCAGGCTGTTCAGGATGTGAGAAGCTGTCGGCGAGGACCGTAGTAGTATGGGCATGGTGACCCTGCCGGGCCCTGCCCTGGAAGTGGCTGCGAGTGCACCCAGACCGACCGAGGGACGCGTAGTTGAGCTGGTCCGTCGTCAGCACGCGGGAGTGCGATGAGAGGGGGGCGGAAGCAACGTCGTGCCTCATGCGACCTGTGCCGTCGATGCAGCGTCCATCGTGCGCCGTTGTGTAGGAAGCGACTCCGGTGGCAGCGGAGGAAGGAGTGTGGAATGAACGGCGGCCTCCACGAATTTTCCACGCGGTCTCAGGTATCCGTAGTGTAGCCGTGGGGCCGCCGGTGTAGGGAGGTAGGTGCTCAAACGGCGTCAAAGGCTTGAGGTAGGAATACTGGAGTTTGACATGGTGCGAGTCATAACTGTAACTGGGAATGCGAAAAACACCCAAAGCAACGACGTCGGGACCCATGACAAGTGACAATGGCAAACAGCAAGTCCGACAAGTCCGACGGAGAGCTAAGCTTACTTAAGCGCCCAAACATGCCACCTGTGCCTTGCGCTGCACGGGATACACACGACTCCCAGAGATCAGAACAAAGGACGGCGAGGCTGCAGATCCTCATACAGTATGGCCAAGCCAAGTCAAATATCTTTTCAGTTCGACCATCGTGTAAGCACTCAGCGCTCCAAGCAGCGCTCAGCCGCCACAGGGCGGTCCCGGCAATCAAGTCGGCGATAGCTTAGATATCAGACTTGGTATGTCGTTCTGTTTCCCTGACATCGACGCTTGTCCCAAGGATGCTCAAGGCTTCTTTACCGTGGTCTTCCCTGCCTTTCCAGCACATCCTCGCAATCCTCCCGCTCTTCGGGCGATTCCCAGAATCATGGCTGGCTCCAGGCGCCCGGCATCGCTCTGCGCCAACAGCTCCGAGTCGTTTCATGTACAGTCGAACTCGTTTGCTGCCTTGGTCGTGCGGACGGACTCCCCCTTTGTCCCTCGTTTCCTGCCATTCCTTGCCCGGTGGGCTCTGGGCCACTGCGTCTTCTGTCATCTCACCTCCGCTTGTAGCCATCATTGTAAAGTAAGGTCGAGGGGCATTCCGTCATCGCATCCGCTATGATTTTTTGTGCTCAGATCAGGTATCCGATGTAGGCACAAAATCCAGACCTGAGGTGGCGCCCTGAACCCACTTTTGGCATCGACTGCGATTCACATGGACAACGGCAAATCGTTTAGCTAGTTTCAGTACGACTTGTCTAAAATGCATCTCATTTTTTGAATGTTTTAGGTTTTCTTCACTGAAAATAGGCAGTATGTGCGCCCGTGGATCCCGCGTAGCACGCACCTTCGTCCCCCAACTGTCGGGAGGTTTTAGGGTTCAACTTTCTGAGAGATCCTTGTCGCTTGAATACATGAAATTAAAGTGCCAATTGGGTTCTCCCTGCTCCCTCTATCCTATTCAAGGTGATACTGTACCATGCTGGGACTGCAACAAGTACGAGGGGGAGTTCCAAGACCCAGGCATCAAGCCTTTTCCCCAGGCCAGAAAGGACTCCCACATCGGGTTTAGCGACTCGGAGCCAGAGCCCTCACTCTCGTCGCGCCCGCGCATAAAAGACCGTCGGGTAAGTTACGACATGATACTTGCAAACGCGTGATCCTTGGGTTACTGTACGACATTACCACTATGACACGCATGGTACATCCTTGCCCATAAGGGGCACCCGTGGTCACGGGTGCACTGTTCGGCATCTGCCATCGCGTGTGGTTCAATTTTCGTTTTTCGTAAGTTATTTGACTTTGCCTCGGATGTATTTGGTGTCCTTATCGTTATCGCGAATATTTCGGCTTGGATTAGCCATGTTTGGTTGGGATATTTGCGTGGAAACCAGCTGTACAGTCATTGCTAAGCAATCGAGAAACTTCCACTGCGGATGTGACTGGGACTTGTAACTTATTAGTGGCCTCACCTCCTCTCCTCCCCATTTCTTTCGGTGACCCTTGGCTGTACTACTCATCGCACGTCATCGCTGCATGATCCAGGGTAATACAGTACATTGACTCTTGGTTCCCATTTTCTTACTTCATCGTGGAATCCGCTTCTCTCTGCGGGCAACTTGGATAAGCCGACACCCTCATAACTTATTTCTGCCCGGGAAATGCATAGTTTTCACCAGCAACCCTGATAGGGTGGCTCCCACAGATTCAAAGGCCACTAGTGCTTATTCTTATGATTCAGAAACGTTGGGTCACACAAATTGGATCATGGTGAAGTCTGGCCAGGTGCGACACTCTTCAAGTCCCACACTCGCAGCCAATCTTGTCGGCGTATCAGATCCACTCACCCAATTGAAGTGGGCTCCATATACACGGCTTCTATCCATATAGGCTGATTTGGTATCTGTGGCGACTTCGATTCCGCTATAAATGCGAACTTGATGTTTTTTGGATGGGCCAACTTGATGGCATCTCAGGTTCTCCAGCTCCTTCAGTCTTCAGTCCTTGGTCACCTCTCTCGACCCCATTTAACTACTCACACACACTCTTGCGTACCATGTCGTCTGCCCCAGCGTTGCCGTCGACGTCGTCATTGGGGCCAGCTTCACTTGTCACGAGCTCGGTTGTATCCGAGTCCGCGAGGCAGCCCCGGCCCGCCATGTCGCTTTCAGCCATCTGCCTCGTGTCACCCTAAGACATCATACAGTACGAGTCAGAACCTGTGCGCCGTCATGGGTCAGGCTCTTACACCCCCCTTATCTTCCTCACCAACATTTATCGTCCCCATACTCTTCGGTACTATCCTGCTCGTCTGAAACCACGGGTTAGCAAATACGAAATCACACACGTCACAAGTGAGAGAATGGATCTGATACGACGCGATTCCGAGTCGGCCTCTCCCATTCCTTCGGGTATGTTCCCTCATGTCGTCCATCGCCGGGGATTTTCGTTCTGATCAAGCCTGCTTCTCTCGTACATATGGGTTTACCTTCGCTCGTCCCTTCGCTTGATCGCATCCGTTTTTCCGTTTCGCCGGACAGCCTCGACCCTCGTCCACCGTATGCTCCGTTTCCACACGGCGCGCTCCCAGGAGTCCCAGCGCCAAAGATGGGAAGCCGCAGCGCCACGACCTCATCCACTCTTTAAAGTCCAGTGGTTCAGAGTACCCCAGCTGGGTCCCCGTCGCATTATGGTGCCCCACGGTCGCACCTCGTTCCGCCGCGTCCAGTAGAGCGCGTACTGTAGCTCCTGGCTATACAATCAGCCTACCATGTCCTCTTTCCCTCGCGCCATTGTGCTTCCCATTCTCCTACTCCCGTTGTGTGTTATCGTCATTGTAGGACTTTGGACAATTTCTCTATGCACTCCATCATTTCATCCATGACTTTTTCTTTGTTTTCTGGCTAGGTACCGATTTAGGAACAGAATTCAGACTGCGGACGGTACTCGCACTATTATGGGAAAGACTGTGACTCGACACATGTACTATAGCTACCCTACTAGCCATCAGTTCCAGTACAACTACGCTAAATGGGACTTCACTTTTGGAATGTTACACGTCCTTTTTATTGAAAAGAGGCTGTCTGTGAGCGCTGTGAGCGCTTGTGTGCAGGATCCCGTGTAGCAAACACCCTCGGGGGACTATCACCATCACTCGCGAACATTTGGCTGCGATGATGGGTTTCGACATCCATCTTGCTGAGAGGTCTCTACCGTTCGGACGCGTGAGGACATCAAATCGGCGCTCTCTACGCAGTCGCCCCTCCCCTCTGTTCAAGGTGGTACAGTGGCAATTGGGGACCGCTCACAGGCTTGATTCCCTACTGAACTATCGACGATTCCGTGGCTTGGAACTGTCTTCCTTCGATCCATTGTGCTTACCTAACGACGGAGGTGCGCAAGATGGTAGAAGTTTACGCCATCTACACATGTCTGATTGTTGAGCGTTGATCGACCCTGTTGTGATGCATGAATCACATG
>Ga0307510_10012433_pt1 | contig 10094 bp, 5 predicted proteins | sample 12_EM_MG_FD_207224 | JGI IMG/M metagenome (GOLD analysis project Ga0307510, IMG submission 207224) | Populus trichocarpa ectomycorrhiza microbial communities from riparian zone in the Pacific Northwest, United States - 12_EM | ecosystem: Host-associated > Plants > Roots > Unclassified | place...
CACACAAATAAAGAAGAATGTGTTTTCAATTTGCAAAAAATGGTACAATTTTGTTAGAACCTAAACTTTTAGATATGATTGGCTTAAATGAATTTTTATGTAAGGTTAAAGAGAAATTAGTTTTTTTTAATTAATTTTTTGAACTTTATTATAATTTTGATAAAAGAAAGATTCCAACCAAAAATGCCTATGATTTTCACTTATGTAAAAATCCTACTAAGCTAATTTAAGCATATCGATTGAAAGGAATTAGTTGGGTAAGAAAAGAAAGGAAAGAAAAGATGTTAGCACACTGCTTAGGTGGTGGTTGCTTCTTAATGTCACCCTTTTTTAGCAATATCTCTCGTACGCGTGTGACCGCAAAGTTTGAAAAAATATTGCTTAGATGCGCTTTTTTTCTTTTTAGACTTTGTTTTTTATATTTTTTTAAATTTTAATGTTTTTAAAAACTTTAAATTAATATTTTTTTAATTAGAAGATGTTTAAGTATAGATATTGTAATATGCCCTTGCTATTCTACAAAAAAAAAAAAAAAAGACAATACAATTAAACAATTAAACAGGCAAATTAATCCAGAAAATTTATTATTTAAATTTTGACTCGGTAAGTTTTAAAGTTAAATTCAAAATATATTGATTTAATAAAAATTGATTAATTTTATAGAATTTTAGAAAGCTGGTTAAACCATGTCTAAACCAACACAAATAAATAAATAAAAAGAAAAAGAAACAACATTGTTTTATTGTGGAGAGAATTGAGTTATATTTTTTTTTTGGTATTTTGGAGCATGGTTGTGGCTATTTTTCAAAGTGTTTTTCGCTTGGAAATGCATCAAAATAATATTTGTTTATTTATTAAAAATTATTTTTGACATGCATATCAAAATGTTTTGAAAACATAAAAAAAAAAAACTTTAAAAACACTTTTTGAAATGCAAATATAACCGGTCTCATTTTTTTTAATTTATAATGAGTCATGTCCGACCCGAACATTTGGGTGACGTCCGAGTAATTAAATTAACTGCTGTGAATCGTAATGACTCCCTGTCTATATAAACCAAGCTAAGATGGTTGGGATTCACAAGCAAACGTGATTTCTAGCTAAAAGAAGCAATGTTTTTCCTCACCTTCAACTATTTCGTGATCCTCATCCTCACTGCTGCGGCATTTCTTTTACGACAATATTATTTCTTCAGTGCAGGTTAGTTCTTTGAGATTCATTCAATGACCTGCAAGCATGTATAGTTCTTTCTCAAGTCACCACACAAAATGATCCTTTGTATTAATGCAAAGATGGGATCTTAGTGGTCTCGATCGGTAAGAATATTCTGATAAATAAGCTGCTGCTCTCCTTCTAATTTTGTTTTCAATACCTTGATTTCTTGATATATAAGCTGTCTTGATATATATTATGGGGTTAATCATGCAATTTGTCTGTAGTCTCAACAGAAGAGCTTTGTAAGAATTCTGATTTAACGGCATCAATTTGCAGATCGAGTGAGCAGGAGGCAAAAAGGAAATGGGAAGCAGGGGGTTCCTCCTCCACCTCCAGCTCCGGAGGCAGAAAACATGAGGCGAGCTTTCCCACCTCTCTACTTGCCTCTCGGACTAAATCACTTTTAATTTAATTAGTTGGCTTCATCATGTTATTACAAATGTATTAGATATTCGATCTTAAATAAAAGATGTGTGTTCGGTGCTTAGTTCAATTTACTCCCCTCTTTGTTTTCTTTTTTATTTTTCTCCTCCTCTCCCTGTGTTCTTGTCGAGCTATGTATATACATAGAAACAAAAAGAAGGGCTTCCAAGAGCTCAAGGTTTGGGAGGCAATTTCAGTCTCAAGCTTTCAATGGGTATATGGTGGTGATGATAAAAAAAATATTAAACAGGATGGGATTTTTAGCCAGTGGTATTTCGAGATATTAGCAACCCGCCCTCTGTATATTATCGATAAAGGAAACTCGGACGGAATTTTTTGCTCGGACACATTCGTTTGATTTTCAACGGTGGCGAGGACAACGATGACTGTGAACATCATGGTACCGTCTGTATACACCGGGAGTGTGTTTCGCAGTGTGGTTACGGGTGCTTTTTAAATAATTTTTCGTGCTAAAATGCATGCCAATGATTTTTTTTATTTTTTAAAAATTATTTTTTACATCAGCATATCAAAATGATCCAAAATATACAAATCAAATTAAATTTTAATAAAAAAATTAAATTTAAATTTTTTAGAAATGCAACCGCAGCCGCGTTCCCAAACGTTGATTAACCATCTTCATCACAAGCCGACATTCCTTGTTTGATACACTGTGGCCAATTTATGGAAGGGGTTATGGTAGTTCTTGGCTTTCTCTCTCTCTTTTATTCTCTCTTTTTAAATGTTCTGATTTTGATCGTGATGCTCGTCTACATATTATTAATTGAATGCAAATAAATTTTGGTTTTTAATTATTTTCTTTGTTTGATAGAAAAACAATTGTGGATAGAAAGAATAGAGACATAGACATAACCAAATTAACTTTTTGTTCACAAATGTTATTTTAAACCATTCATAATTTTAATCTTTATCCTTATATTTATATTTGGATAATTGATTTTAATTAACTTAATTTTTATTGTTAAATCTGAGAATTAAAAACTATAAAAATGAACGCCATAAATATATAAAAGAAACATAACAAGAGAGAGAGTAAAAAGAGAGAAAATATCAACTAAATTGAATCCGATCAAAATACCTAACACGATCACCATCTAATGAAAGTCCTAGATAATCAGTTCATGGATACCTAATCTAGATTTTTATTGTTGAATTTGAGTGATAAGGGGACTTAAATTTCTAGATCTAAAAAGTTTAAGATTACATTTGTATGTTGATTAGTTGTTTAAAAGTGGCTTTTGATGTTAAATTTTTGTTTATAATATTGAGTGGATTGTTTTCATGTCATTTTTACAAATATAAAATAAAGTTTATCTAAATGATTAACAAGATAACAAAAATCCGTTAATAAATTCAAAAAATGGTAAGGGATCGTAAAAAACAATGACAAATGACTCATTTTTTAAATGAATGACACATTGCAAATTAATTTTTTTTTCTAACCCAAATGTTTGAGATGTACATCTTGGCCAATTCCAAACCTAAATATTTTATGTTTTTTTTTAATTTACTCGTGTGTGTGTGTGTGTTGGGTTTGAGTTTTTAAAGCTATTAGAGAGTGTGTGTTTTTTTTTTTTGTTGAAAATAAGTTTATTGAAATTTTTATAATGGTTTTGTGGATGTTTTCAAGTGAAAAAAAATAAAAAATATTTTTTTTTAATCTAAAAACTTAAACCATGTCTTTCCGGTCACTTTTAATTATAAAAAAAAATAATAATGGACAACTTATGGTCTATCTAGATGTACGACTCATCATCCAATAAATTAAAAAAAATTTGAACGAATGATGTGTTATTTTCCCATTTAAAAAAAATACAGAGAGGGAACTAGGCGAACATGCATGGGCTTTAGCCTTTTAGGCTAGGCTTTAACCTTTTAGGCTGGGCCTAGTCTTGGCCATGCCTTTTTATATTTTTTTTAGTTTTTAAATTTGATTTTTAATTATTATCTTTTTTATTTTTTTAATTGTTTAATTTAAATATTTTTAAAAATGATAATAGATCTTTTGGATAGTTCTTATAATTTTATAATATAATTAAACCTTTATAAATTAATACCCCTAGAACTATGAAATTTATTAATTAATTGATATGTTATTTTAACTTTAAATTTAAGTTAGGATCAAACAAAAATATTATTTGATTGAGGATATATTTTATTATACTTTATCTTTGATTTTACTTTTTGTTATATTTAAAATAGATTAGTTGTATTTATTTTATGTATTTATAAAAACAAAAATCATATATATATATAAGAAAAAAATATTTATATTTGTATTTATCTTTTACTTCTTATGAAAAATAAACTTTTCATTTTCATTTTCAATTAATGTTTTTATATATATTTTTTAATTTGGTAGTTAATATATTTTTAATTCATCATGTTAAATAAATACATCATTTTTTCATTTTTCATTTAACAAATTTTATGATATGAACCTATATCTATAATATTACTGTTTCTTTTTTATATATTTGAAATTAACTAAAAATCCTATATTGGCGGGATTAAGCTAAGTTAAAGAACGAAAAAAATATCAATCAATTATATAAATATACAAAAATAAAATTAATGTTAAAATAATTCAATTAATACAAAACAAATACTAACATGAAAAAAAAAATTAAAATTCTCCATTACATTGTTTAACCTAAATACAAAAAGATTATATATAAACTAAGCTAAAAATATTATTCTAATCTTAATAAATAAAACAAAATAAATATATTATTTAACAATTAAATTCTGTATTTCACTATCCGAATCCACAATTTTCCCTCAGAAATTGATACACGAGGATGATTCATCAGTTTATGCAAACTACGGTTCTTTTGGAGGGGCAGGCTTGACAAAAGAGAAATCGTCTTCATTTCTGGTTTCTTCTTCCTCATATTGTGGCAAGTTAACTTCAGTTGGGTGAACATCATCATGATCATCATCCACTCTTACGATAAAGCTGGTAGTTGCTGTTGTGGGTGACAATGCCTCAGCTTCTAAATCAGACACGTCTTGATCATCATAAGAGTATGATGACCGGGTTGAGTGCCCGGTTGTTTTGAAACGTTGCAATGTGTGCGAGGAAGAGACGGTAGACACAGCCGGGCTCACACTTCCCAACGTCCGAGCAGGAGTCTTTCCTCCTTTCCCATGCCTCTTCTTCACAGCCATGTGCCACTTCTTAAGAGCCTTGGATGTTTGTTCGTCGAAGACTGATTTCTTCATCCGCGAACCCATCTGAGAGGTGGCCAATGATAAAGATTAGTCTCCAGGAAACCATAGAAAACTTCGAGAAATAAGCGTCAGGAAACAGAACTAGCGGTTGATATTGAAACAAAACCATCGTTTCTAGTAACGGGGACATGATTTGTTGGTTGATCAAAGGCTTGCTTTTCAGAACAAATAAACAATTTGAAATTAGAAGTTTCTTTTGTAAGATTTTACTTGATTATGTTTGTTCCATCTCAAGCTTCTAAAGATACCAGAGGGAGTTGAAGGTACCTGAGTTACAAGGGCATACAGAGGAAGTGTGATGTAGCTGCACAGAAATAGAGCTCCAACCCTGCAAGGTCATGGAAATTTAGTCTATCAGTTCATTTTAAAATAAAGACTAATGTCCAGAGCATGGTCTTTTTCCATGCTGAAATTAGGTGACTGATAATGATATCGTCTATAACATGTTTGTAATGGATTTATCACTAGAAATGGCCATCTGTTGAAATTACAAAAGCTTACCCCAAAGCAACTTTGGCTATAACAACATCGAAATTGTCATGGAAGCAAGATTTCAACCCAAATGAATACTGCATGTGTAAACATACATGTTAAGCGAAGGATGAAAGGAGTAAAGAACAGGAGCAGACAATACATTATTGCATAACAGAGTTGCTGAAAAGAGTGAATTACCCATATCCACAAGAAATATGTTATCTGGAATGCATTCTGCACTCACCATGAAATAAAGAAAATGGCAATTAGCATACTTACAGTTAATTACTATGAATAAAGCAAAGAACCTTGATATTCAAAGAATCTTAAGCTAACAATTCCGATGTCATTATAGGTTATGTAAGGTTTAGTATCTGTGGAGGACGCCATACAGTACCTGAAATAAAGCAAAATGGATAAGATGAAGAAGCAACTGAGGTCGACCAAACCAAAAATATCTGTCTGAGCCTTGCACAAGTGGCATCCCTTGGACTACTGCATGTCTGTCCTTGATTTCAAGAGCCATCTTCATCATAATGACCTGAAGTTTTGTCCCAACAGCTAGGATAATCTGCAAAAATGAATGGTCAGAACAATGATGTTTGCTCTCAACCAGGAAAATTGATCACTGAGAATAGATTTCTTACAATCACAGGTATTATTGAAGCCCAGAACAAAGATTGCCATCCTGAAAGGGACACAGCACATCAACATATTAGACTGTCCTCAAATTCAACTTGTAAGTGCTTTATGCTCTAAAAATTTCCAAAGAAGAGGAACTTACCATTAACATTCAGGAGCAAGAAAATAACAAAGGATGCCCACAGAACAGGACTGCCAGAACATCAAAATAAATCAGGATATATAAATATTTGAAATCTTGTGAAAAACCAAAGAAATATAACATGAAGAGAGAGAGAGAGTTGAACCATTACCTTACTCCCACAACTAACTTGAAGTCATCTTCCAATGACCGTTTGAGGTACTTACGGAAGTTAAACTTACTTCCAGGAGCTAAATGGACCTACATAAACATGGCACTGTCAAAAATAAAGTAGCAATCCAGCACTTGAAAAATGAATCTGTGTATGAAGACTCACTGTGATAAATCCATTACGCAATGTCAAGTAGTCAGACCTGCTAACAGAACTGAAAAATTGTTGAAAGAAGCATCCCTGCAATATATACAGACAAATTTAGACCATACAGTGCTACTGAACACACCAAACATATATATATATACAAGGAAGAGGAAGAACTTGGTGCTAGTTAATTGATATATTTCTTACAACGTGAAAGAAGAATGGAACTCTACTCCAGAAATTGGTGTGTGCTCTCACAAAAGATGTCTCGTGAGCAAGCCTGAATCTTGAAGGATCTATGCATAAGATAATATCCAATATAGCATACAAACCCAGATAAGCAAATATGATGTTTGGATTTAATGAAGAAAAGTTAAAGCTAGAGTATAAAGGTGGAATCTGGCCTTTAAGATAAGACAGCATACCATTTGAGAACTCATAATCATGGGACAAAGTCTCCAGCTCCCACCGCTTCCAGGCACGACTCTGTAAAAAGTAACTAATTACTACTAGCTAAGAATTTGACCTGGTACATCACATTATAGGTCAGGGGAAAGATAGTTTGTCAACTGGCTTGTCTACCTAGATTTAGACATTAAATTTTTTTTCTAGTTTAGTCATTACTATAGATCTTATTTTCCAGTAATGCACATAACCAATTCAGGCAATTAGATGTTTGTAAATAGCATAGCAAAACAAATGTATTATAAAAAGAACATTTCCATACCTTCAGTCTCCCAAGTGTCATGGTAATAACACTAAATAACACATGAAAAATTGCTAGAAAGAATATGAGGATGTGTAATTGATGCAATCCTTCAACAGATATGAGCTGTTCATACCCCTGCAGGAAAAAATCAAAACGGTTATCATTTTGAGCAAGACATGTTTCAATGTTATTCTCTCATACGGTAACAAAGAGAAATTTTAGGATCCTACCAGATCAATGCGAGTAAATAAAAGTTAGTATAAAAATTAATTACTCTAAAGCAAGCAACACCAAGAAGACTACAGAAGTATGGCACTAACTAGTGGAATGGTTATCTAGTTACAACACTTAAGTTATTGTTCAAAAGCATGAAGCAATGGTACCTTCAAATATTTCATAAAAGGAAAAAAGGATCTTCAGAATTGGATAAACTGCGGTTTCTATTCTCACAACTTCTCATGCAGCTCCCTATAAGATGCCTAAATGTTAGATAACATTAAATTTCAATACCAGGAACTAATATCATTTAGCAGCGAGCAGTTTCTTCTGTTGCTCTAGATTTATTCAAGATCCCACAATAGCATGTGTATTGTTTTTAATCAAACTTGGCATGTTCTAAGATCACTAGTTCCAGAAAGCCTATTCAATGTTAGTTCTGCACTATACCCAACAGCATCAATCATCAATCCCATTAAACACTAGAATGTGTCACTTCGATCAGCTTTCCCCCACATTTATCACTTTGTTCCTTCAATGTTAGTTCTGAAATGTCATGGCCTAAGTTGTGAAGGTAACTATCTCAAAAGCATCAAATACCAACCAATTAACTTCTGGAAATCTTATTTCAAGAATCAAAATGCATTTCACGTTACTCTCAACATCAGAACAACTCTATTTCATTCCAAAAAACATGTGTGTCTAATTTGGCATGCCTCATATATGTTTGCTGGCAGAGGGTTTTTCTTCTTCTTTTTGTGGCACTTCTAATCATGCAACTAAACTAGGTGGCCTCATGCAAATACATATAAAAGCATCAAATATCATATAATTTAGCTTTGGCATGCCAGCACCTACTCCCCCACCATCCACTATCCAAAAGGAATTATTTAGAAAGCATTCTTTTAGTTGTTTCCAGTAAAATGATGCTTTTAATTGGTTGTCATTCAAACAATTTCCAACCCTTCTTTTATACAAGACTATTACTGATACATTTACAGCACACAAAACTTGCATGCTAGTCATGACAGAAACTTTCATCAATAGTCTACCACTTGCACATTTACCTATAGCGATGAGAAAATCTTAAATTATCAACCATGAAGAACAAGTTTTGCAGCATATACACTTACATCTTTGCATTTCACTGCACTCTCAGCACCAGCTAGAAATCTACGATCAAACCACAAAAGTGCCCTGCGATGTTCCCCTTCGGTGCTGCTACTTTTTTCACTGCCTTCTTTCTTACAAGGCAACATGGTGCCCGCAACATCTTGGGGAACACAGATTTTTGCAATATAACTCTGCCCAAAAGTCAGGAGCAGTGATATGAACCCTAGAATCATCAGCTCTGCAATAATCATTCCAAACTCAGAATTTCCTCATAACAATCCCACTAAAGGAGTACATAAAAAAGCATTAAGAAAAAAAGTTAAGGCTAAAGGAGAGAATCATGATCATTAGTATTAGTAAATAAAGCTTAGTTCTTTACCAGCTTTAACCTTCTCCAAGGCTTCAAACAAAGCTTTCTTATGCTTTTCTGTAAACCACTGAATTGAAAAGAAAAAAAGGAAGAAAATCATCGAGTTAGGAATTAAAGACTCAAATAAAAAAAATCATAAATTTGACAGAAAGAAAAACAATTATTTTAACCAAGTAAAGTTGGCATTAGAAGAAACAAGAATAAAGGAAAACAAAAAAAAATCATTTTTATCATAGCAGTAGTGGGAAAATTGAACAAGATTCAAGCAGGAAAAAAAATAGGAAAAGAAATATGCACAGTTTTATTCATGACTTAAGAGTTCTTAATTCTTTTTTAAATAATATAAAACAGACATAGCATTAATGGTTTAACCCCCCCCCCCCCCCAACAGCAACAATGAAGAAGAATTGAAGCGAATTAAAGAAGCAGGATGCTAAAGAATTTGGTGATGTTAGTATCCAACAAACTCTGCTACGAAGAAGGCAAAACAGTAAAAGAACATCAAGTATAACTCAGAAAAATTAAAGAAAAGCATTAAAGACACACAAAAGAAAACTTACTGTTCCGACTTTGTGAAGAATTTTTTCCAAGAGAATAGAAATGATGATGATAACAGCACAAATACCAGCAACAGCCCACGTTGGTGTTTGATCAAGCTTCCTCGTTGTATCACTACTCTCACTTGCTGCACCAACCACTACAACGCCTCCATAAACAGTCCATACGGACAGGCCTAACAACACTTTCATTTTAAGACCAGAACAGTGGAAAGAGACGTAAAAAGAGCGGAGAAACGAGTGAAAAGGCCAGATAAAAACGATGGGGTTGTTTTGTCTGAAATGAAAATGAAAGCTTATGTCAGAACAGAGAGCATATATAGCTAAAGAACTTTGGATCCAGAGAGGTTCAGCGCAGCCAAGGCGGTTCAAACAAACACGGTTTGATTTACCATGGAGATAACAAAACAGCTGCTGAGATTGTTATGTTTTGACTACCTTTTATTGTTGATAACTTGGATTTTTTTTATTGAGCTAAAGACTACCTTGGCTGAGCCGATGGCTTCTGTGCATACATAGTGCACAGCTAGTATTATACGTAATACTTTTTGTCCAATTCCACTCAGTTTTTGGACCAGCCTCGGGAGCAATCATTGTGCTCTTCTACCTGAAAATCAGCCTAAATAGACCACGACCATGGGTAAAGCATTTAATTATTCCATCTTAAGAGTTAATTAGTT
>Ga0307510_10012436_pt1 | contig 10093 bp, 11 predicted proteins | sample 12_EM_MG_FD_207224 | JGI IMG/M metagenome (GOLD analysis project Ga0307510, IMG submission 207224) | Populus trichocarpa ectomycorrhiza microbial communities from riparian zone in the Pacific Northwest, United States - 12_EM | ecosystem: Host-associated > Plants > Roots > Unclassified | place...
CAATAAAGGTGCCACTTTATTTCCCATAATAATTATTCTGGTTTTTTTGAGTGACTTTTGTTAAATTAATTTTTGTGGTAACCAGACACGCTTCTTGGAGGTGGAAAATGTTGGATTATGACAACTCACGATTATCCTGGTTGCTAGTTGAAACTCTCGCTTTGTGATTATCAAGGTTTGAAAAACTCGGGACGACCAGACGCGCCCTTATCTCTGGGTTTTCGTTTATTGGGCTAAAATTGGTTATGGTTATTAGTGCGAGTTACCATTGACCCCGTACCGGCGTCGAACTTGAAGGCTTATGGTTCGAATGTTAATCTCCCTGGATAGCTCTATATTTTACAGGGGAGCGGAGAGAGGGTTAGGCCATTTTTGACCACCCAAGGACAGGTGTGGTATTATCAATATCATATCAGTACCGATGCGGTGCTGATACTGTACTAGTATCATACATGTGGGGGTACTTGGTTGGTGAGAATACTGATGGTACCGTACCTAAGCCCACGATATCCATATCACATCAATAATCTACAGTAGAAACCTCATCATAACAATAAGACAGACAAGAAGGAAGGAAAGGAAGGAAAAAGAAAACCCCCTTCCGGTCCCGCTCCAGCGTTGAGTTTGTTTTTTTCATAATAATACGCACTAGAATATATATACTACCAAGTCAAACTCAAAAATTAACACTGGCAAGGATAAAAGAGCAAAAGAGCAAAGAGCAAAAACCATACTCCAAATCCCACCCTACCTTCCGGTCGCGCAATGAAGAATAAGGAAAGAAAAGAAACGGCAAAGGAAATAAAAAAATACACTACTCATGACGAGAGCATCCCCCCTCGCTTTATACTATCTCATCAATCTACCCCATCCTTAGCGCAAGAATCAATTGTCCCATCTTCTCATCACAACTCTTCCTCTCCGCCTTCAGCTTCAAATCTAACTCCTTCGTCTCCGTCACTAGCTCTTCAATCCTGCTTTTATTCCTCTCACACTCTTTAGCCCACTTCTTTCTCGTAGCTTTATATCTTCTAATCTTCTCCTCACCCTCACACGCTGCCCTTCCCCTGCGCTCAAGAACCTCACGGAGCATAGCCACTTTATCGCCGCCAACCTGAGAGTATCTCCTCGTCATAAATTTCCTGCAGGAGGTCTTCAAACGCGGCGGCTTGGTGGCGAGATTGTAAGTCTTGGGCTTGTCGCGCGGCATTCCATTTCGCTTCTTTCTCGGCTGTGTCGTGGAGGGGTTGGGCAAAGCGGATGCGAGAGGCTTCAGACTCCTGGGTGGGTTTGTCGAGGTCATTCTTTAGGGATTCATTTTTTGGTGAGTTTGTGGGTGGCGAGTTCAGTGGCCGAAAGTGTTTGATGGAGGTGAGTTATTGTAGAGGTTGAGGTTTGGTACTGGTCCTTTGCAAACCTCGTGCTCTTCCATATTTTTCCGAGTTTCTTTTTCAAGTCTGCTGATGTAACCTTCCAAATTTTGAATGGTTTGGCGATCTTCTGTGCTTATTTTTCAAGTGGAAAACAAGTGTTTCTTGTTCTTGTCTGGCCAGTCGATGTTCTTGTTCCTGCTTGCTTAGAAGTTTGACTACACCTTCAAGTTGGGCATTTTTCGCTCGGAGCGCTTCTGGTTTAGTCTCTGGGGGCAGGGTTTGCCCTGGGGCGCTGCCTTGCCCTACTGCAGACAGGCCCATGCCCTCCGATTGACCCTCGGGCTGCTCGAAATTGATGTTATTATTTGAAGAAGCTTTAACAGCTCATCGTTGAGTGCCTCGGCTTGTGACATCCTTGAAAACAATGCCCGGCTAGGCTGGCTGGAATCAGCCTCATTGCTCATATCCTTGGTGTCCTCCCCCACGGAGTTTGGGATATCAACTTGGGGCTAGTCATCGCCAAAGTTCAGGCTTCGAGTCTCGGGGTTATTTTCAGCCTTCTCCGGGACATCAGCTTCTGGTCGGAAGCTTAGATCTTCTGAGAATCCGGACCATAGACGTCCACAGTTTCCATAATCACTAGGGCACAGTCAGCTCATATCCTAATAAGCGGAAACCACTAATGCGGGAGGCTTACTCAAATAAATCACTCGTCTCGTCGTCTCTTCCTTATCATTTCCTATGCCGCGTAGTCACGTGGGACAGTTACCGCTGTGGGATAGGGCACTCGTATAGGGTAGTTTTAGCAGTCCGGAGGGCGTACGCACTAGAACCCTATGTTTGTAGATAGCTTGGCGTGCAGAATTCTCTGCACATAAGCCTCTCGTCTCTTTCTTAGATTAGACAAGCGCAACAACACAACTCTCTCTCCACGATAATTGGTTCTTCACTTCCACTCTATTGGGCTTAGCTTCCTGTGCGTTTCCCTGTCGGTTTATCAACTACGTTACACCGTAACTATACAGGGTCAAGTTCACGTCGCCAATCTCCCGATAGTAAGAAGGTCACGAACGCATTTTACCTTCACAAGCAGTCTCGGTCAGACCACCATCCAAGTCAAGGGAAAACGCGAGAACATCCCACACCGCCAAAAACTGAAGGGGACACTAGCCACAACGCCACTTAGGAAGGGACACGCATCGCCTTTGCCCGAATGTTCGGTTCCTGATTACCCATCTTCCCCTTACCGCAGATCAATACCGGTACCCCAACAACCCCACCAACTCGCTTCAAAACTACCTGGAACCAACCTCCCAAACACCAATTCCAATCACCCCAGCGGCAAACCCCACATTTCTTAACCTGTTTTCACGCACTACGGTAGTTTTCTTCCACCACCTAGGGTAGATCTCTGGTCTCCCAAAACAGCTGACCGCGTCGTGGATAAGTGTCCACCATCACCACCACCACCATCATCATCATCAACATCGGCATCAACATCAATAACACCCGAACCCACGGTCCTGGATATATCCAAAGAGGTCCGGTCCGTGCATAACAACATCCGTAGAATTCTTCTCGTTTACCGTAGTCGGCACAGACAAAGCGATGCCTCCCAAGCAAGACGATCCAAGAAGTAGGTTGGAACGGCTTAAAGCCGACAGGCTCCGAGAGTTGTGCCAGAAGCAAGCGGTCGAAAGTTCGGGGACAAAGGCCGTGATGATTAACCGTTTGATGGCTTGCTACATAAGCGAACCAACCACATCTTGCTGCATAAGCGGGTCAACTGGTCCGAGTTCAAAAGGAAAAGAACGCGAGGACGAGTGTGGAGTTATTGTGTTCACGACTACTGAAACCGCAACTAAACCCGAAATGATCGAAGGGGCAAAACGCGCGTTAGAAGGCGTTCTCGAACAAGAGGAGTTATCCGTGAACGACGATCCTCTTCATGTAGGAAATCACCGGGGCCTCTCGCTTATCCATCTTCCCGGTGAGATTGCTAGCATCAAAGTTAGAATGGCTATCGTTGAAGCTGAGCTCGGCTCCACAAGGGATGAGCTCGCCTCTACAAGGGAGGAGGCAGCGGTGCATTTGGAGAGAACATCCTTCCTTGAAACGCGTATTGGAGATCTAACGGCATCGTTAGATGCTTATAAAAAGATCCGTCACCGGTTTATTGATACGTACATAAAGAGCAAAACTCCGGGTATGGCTGCACACACTAGAAAACAAATTCAAGAAGGGAATATAGCTGCTCATGGTGGCGACGCAAAGAGTGATGCGGACCTGTACCGTGACGGTAAGCAGCGGAACGATATCAAAATATTCAAAGAGTTGTATGGCTTCTACCCGGCGATGGTTTGGACGTTTAGTAAGTAATCCCTTTTCCCGTTGCAGGCCATAGGTAGGCGAAACAGCTGGGAAATATTTCGTATTGGCGCTCAGACGGGTACATATGTCTTGCCATATATTTCTTTAATCCCTGTTTTCGGGTACTTATGGCCTGGAACAAACATTTAAAATTACTTCATTATGTATAAATGCTAACTTAGCCAGCGCATATCGAATCAATCAACATATTAAATATTCACGCCGGAATAAAGGCGGACGAGAGGCAGCAAACCAACCCAAGGTATTACGACCTTTTTTCCAATTTCATCGCTGCCTGGGAGAACACCGAATTTTCGAGCACTTACTTGGGCGATGGTGTGAAGGGTCCCAAAGAAGCAGCCGTCAATCAGGCGTACTGGGAGTTCCATAAGTTCCATCAGTTGGAACAGGAAAAGAAGAAGCAGGAAGCCCGCCAGAAGGCGAGGGCGAAGGCGGCGGCGGCGGCGGCGGCAGCAGCAGCGGCGGCAGCGGCGGCAGGGAAGAGGAAGGGGAAGGGGAAGGGAAGGGCGTAGGGGAGGTGGAGGGAAGGGTGGAGAGAGGGGGGGGGGTTTATCAAAAGGTAGTAAAACTTAAGATTTGTACCTTGGCTATTTTTCATACTGATATAAAACATCGATAGGCTGTCGGGAAATTGGCTAGAGATTTCTTGTCTGATGATTTCGTTCATATTAAATGCGGCCGTATCGTTAGCACCCACGAAGGTATTATTTAAGGGGTAATTTCTGTTCCAATTCTTATCTTGTTGCTCTCATTCTAATCCATGAATCGAATTGCCTAGGTTCAGTGGGTCGACGAGGTGAGAAAGAAGGAGGCTATATACCATCTCTTGTACACTGCTTCTCGCATGCACTCTTATCTTTATCAATGATAAACATGCTGCCAACAGTAGAGATGACTATTTGTACAACCGTATGTCCCTGATGTCTGGGGTTTGACGGAGGAGAATCGAAAAGCTAATATTTCCTTTCGTCAAGCTCCCGACTACCCCTATCCACGGTACCCAGCGTGAACCTGTAAGTTATAGAAAGTGTGATTTTTCATGGTTTCTGATCTGTTAATTTTTGCGGCTTGGTCTTTTGCTCTGCAAAATCCTGTATTATGATTGCTACTGCTATTGCAGCGTACAGGCTAGACATTGAAAATGTGATTCATGTTATCAATTAGGAACTGGTCGAAAATGTTAATGAATACATCTATTGTATTGGTGAGTTCTATGATTCAGCACCAGAATGGGATAAAAATAAAGCCAGTCAGAAAAAGAACGCACAGATAGAAGTTGCTACAGAAGCTCTACAGTTCAGCAAGCTATCACCTTCAATTGAGCAAGACTCAGGATACAGTGGGATGTGACTGTACCTTAAGTCAAGGGGCAAAGTCTGGTATTGGAACGACCAATGGCATTGCCCTTGCGCAATCACCCCACGTGATAGTGCCCAACTCCCTTGATTCAGCCAGGAACCAAGAATTATTTTAAGAAGCGGCACCTTTTGATCCTTCCCCCAGGAGGACGTTTGCGCGCCACCAGTATTTTCCTTCGAGCATGGGACGTGCTCCGCCTTCTCAAGATTCTCGATTGATCACGAGAATTGGCGAGCATTTACAATTCACATGGTCGAGGCTGTTTTGCGCCGCATACTCCCCTCCCCCTGCGATCCCTCGCAGTGCCCGGATATTTGCCCCGCTGTAATGTATAGTACCGGTATTGTTGTCATTGCTGTGATTTACAAAAGTATTGACGGTTGGAGTAAAGTTGGTTCGGACGTGCTGCACATCTGCTTAGCCTGATTTGGCAATGATCTTCAGGGTCCATGTGTGCTGACATCCGAACTACCGGTGGTGTTAGTTTTTGGCACCTCCGGGTGCCACCAAGGGGAAAGATCTGCCCAACTGTCCAGCTTTTCTCTCTCTTATTCTCGCCAGTCTACTCGAGTATGGTGATGGCGCATTTGTCTGAGATGCGATGAGGTCTTTTTTTTCTTTCGGTCCTGCCTATGCCGTCAAGACTTTCAGGAACCACAACTAACGAATTGGGATATACTAGAATAGTTTGCGATCAAATGACCCGCCAGAATCGATGGTACTGGTAACCTGTTCCACGACATAGTGAGCCGTAAGCATCTTTAAACAGTACAATAGGTTAAACTTCCGTCAAGACTATGGTGTCCGGGTATGCCGGATGTTTGAGTCGCGGGTTGCTGGACGCTGAGCTGAGTATTTTCTCGTTTCAGTGGTTGCGAGACGCCTGATTTTCTCACCGCCGGGGCTTTTTGGAAAGGTCCTATGGTGTTGTGATCTATGTCGGTTCATTGAAAGCGAGATTTTGTGATATTATGTGCTACCTCCACTCGGGTACCAAAGGAGAGATAGACGATCACCTAGTCTCACTCGGGTGTCATTGCTTTTTTTGTTTCCCTTTAGGATCAGGAGAACATCACATTCTCTGATCTAGGGTATAGGATCTGTCTGGGAGGTGTCCCTTCTTAAACCTCTATGAGGGCCGTCCTTTCTATAATATTACTTGTCTGATAGAAAAGTGACCGCTTTGGCTGTTCGTTCGTCCTTGCACGCACATTCTCTTTCCTCCCCACACTCTTATCTCGAGTGCTCGCCTCTTCTGCATTCTCACTCCACACCTCCCCTCCTCTGGCTCACTTCGTTCAAGAAATTTCGCTCTTTACTGCCGTGAGTTAGACTATTTGCCAAAATGCGATTCTTCCTCTCCGCGGCGCTGGCCTCGTCCGTGGCTGCTCACCAGATGGCAACATCGATATCAGTATCGGGCAAATCTTTCGGTGACGGCACTTGCGTCCGAGTCCCGCCGAACACCGACCCACTAGAGTCTCTGGCCGATAAATCAATCGTCTGTAACATCGGTGGCGATAAAGCCGTTGGTAGAATCTGCGATGTTGATGGTACTTCACCCTCTCCTCTTTTCTAGTTCTCGATGGTGACTAACCTTATCGGAAAAAGCTGGCCAGGAAATCACTTTTACCTGGAGAACCTGGCCGGACGGGAGCAAGAACGATCCCATCGCCGACTCCCACAAGGGTTCCTGTGCAGTCTACATGAAGAAAGTGAATTCTTTCAATGATGCCGTGGAAGGCGATGGGTGGTTTAAGATTTGGCATGAAGGTTATGAAAATGGAATGTTCTGCACTGAGAGATTGAGGAATAATGGAGGGATCATGAGTGCCAGAGTGCCAAAAGATCTCGCTGCGTATGTTGTTGCCTTTCTGTTTTGAACAAACAATGGAAATTGTTGGAAGTTAACACTGACTCTAGCGGCGAGTACTTGATCCGCGCTGAAACGCTTGCCCTCCACCAAGCTGTGAGCACACTACCACCTATGAATTAGAGAACAAGGCTAACATACTCTAAAGCAAAACATCGGCGGCGCCCAATGGTACGTCACCTGTGTCCAACTGCATGTTTATTCTACTGGCGGAGACGCCCGCCCCCCGACAGTTTCCATCCCCGGCTACACGACCCCTGATCACCCAGGGGTGCACTACGACATATGGGCTCAGAAGCCTTCACTCCCGTACCGAATTCCCGGCCCGGAGCCATACGTACCCACATCTGCCGGTGGTGGCCCTCGCCAAGGCCCTGTAAACCCACCAAAGTCCTGCCCTGTCTCGAACGCAAACTGGTGCTCGCGTCCTGTGCCCGGATTCTCCGATGAAGCGGGTTGTTACCGCAGTTGTGGAGATTGCTGGGCACAGGCGAATGCTTGCTATAAGGAGGCTCCCGCAACTGGGAATAAAGGATGCAAGGAGTGGGAGAAGATCTGTGAGGGGTATAATGCCCATTGTGCGAAGTGTGGGGCTGAGCGCAATTGCAATGGAGGGTTTAAAATGAAGAGGTCGAGGGCTAGGGGCCTTTCTTCGGCGGGCGAGCAGAAGTTGTGAAGGAGGGGGGTGCAGTATGGTCAGTTTCACGGAGGGTTGATGATTGACCTGGTGTAATAATTGTCCTGTACGGGTAATAATTAAAAGTTACTATTCTTATATATATCCCTGGCTTCAAGTGCTAGCATGGATTTCTAAGCGAAACAGTGCATAAGCCAAACAACCATTTTGAAAGCCCCCACTGAACAGAGAAAAGTAGAAGTTGGGCTCCCAAAATCTACATCATAGCGACTACCACCCAACAAGGCTCCTTTGAGACAGCTTGGAAGTACATAGGTAGTAATCGCTGCATATAAAGATCGAAATAGTTTTTAAATACAAAATATAGTCCTTCAAAGTGTGGTTTCTGGCCGTTTCACTACCGGTAGTAAAACAGGTAGATCCTCCGCCATTTCAAGCATAAGAAGCGCACCCAGGAGCACAAATTTATTTATAACCCACAGCGATTTTTTTCTTTCGAGTTGTTTCACTTGGGAACACGCCGGTACACTACTTAACGCCGATCGGGGGTGTTCTACAATGTATGCCGTATCTGGGAATTTGTGCGCATCATGCTACAATAGATGTCACCACAGCAACTCATGTAGGGAAGTCCGAAGAAGCCTGGAATAGTACAGCATACTGGCGCCGCCGAGTTGAAGCTGAACACATAAAGTGGCCGCTCCCAGACAGAGTGTCCGGCTCCAACTCGGCCGCGCTGAAACAGTTCGATTTGGGCACAGATGTGCTAAGAATTGGTGTTTTACGTCCGAAATCGATGATCTTGGCACCATTATCACGAACTGGGGAGGGCGGTAAGAACTCAAATAGAGGGGAAGTGTGCTAGTTGTATCCGTTAGTAGGGGTTCTATGTATATCCTTTTTGTTTTGTCTCAACTAAGAGTCGAGTTTGCAGTGTCCCCCCCCACCCCCCCCCGCGAAGTTGAGGAGATTCCGGCCTCCAAGCACTTTTTTCTTCTTCTGTTCGAGTCCTTGCGGTATCTAGGTGTACTTTCTTAGGTACTATATACACAAGCTTGAGAGAATGGATGGGTACCCAAGAGCCCGTTCTTTTTCCTTCCTTCCTTTTGGTGAAGAAATTGCGCTAGTACTAATCGTTTGGAGAACTCTAGACACCCATGCTAACTAATGAGATGCTGCATTCATAGTAGAAAGAGGGGTAGCTGTTGTTCGAATAGCTTTCAAATAAGGCGGTTGTATTTTTAGTGTGCTCGCCTGTTCATTGCTGGAATGTTGCTCATACTCGGACAATCATCAATTTTAGAAAATTGTTTAATTGCAAGCTGTCCTAGTCCAGGCTAGTTATCTAAAGACCAGATTTTGAGGTACGGTAAATTTATTATGCTGTCCAAATGGTAAAGAATACTACAACTATCTCAGCAAGCCTTCCCGTTGTACGAGCACTATGAAATTTGTCCAAATGCAGTCTCAAATTAATCTAGTCAGCCTGTTTAATTGGATTCCTTTTTTTCGTCCCCCGCTATAGAGAATCATCGCTAACAAGGGCTTAATGGTAGGGAAGGAGGAAGGTATAGTAGGTAGGGGAGCAAAGCAAAATTATTGCCAAAAGGGGCAACGAAAAACTTGTGAAAAACTCCACATGACTCCTACTGGGAAGGCTAGGTGCAAATTAATTAGTGCAGATTTCCACTACACTAAGGAGCCATTGAAAGTTCATTGCTCTACTGTTGGCTCTCAGGTCACCCACCCATCGTAGGCAAATATCCCTTGAGCTTAACCATCCAGCCTACATCGAGCTCTGAGATTGTAAGATCGTCCATATCCAAGTCCTCGTCCCAGGCAAGGAGTACCCGGGCGCGGGGGGGGGGTACCCAGCAAACGCCACGTTGAGGAAAGGCGAAATATCCCTGTTCCCCCCTCTGAATGTTTGGGCACTTCTTGCCCAGGACAAGAACTACACGAAAGAAACTCACCACAGCAAACTCCTTAACCCCTTGACTCCGATTCATACCTCCCTCACAACCATCCCGATCCTCACCGCCAACAATCAGCAACATCCCCTCCCTCCCTCCTTCCCAAATCTCCCCTCCCCAGCACCCCCAAACCCGATCCAACCGCATTTCAAAAACGCCACTACGGTACGCGGCAGCGCACGGTTAGCCAGTCAGCCCTGGCGTCGTGTGCACAGCCCAAGGATTGGGGGTACAATTCCGTTTGTGGGCGCAGATGTCCACAGACAATTGGCCATATATTTTTTAATCCTCTGTGCCCGGTTTTCTTCTTACCTGAGACGCCCAGGAACTAATGAATGGATCGGCGATTTGTCCAATCGAGATGCGGATTGTCCATTACTCGCGGTGTCGAAGCGTTTTTAAAAAAGACTGCTATTGCATACGGCCGAGATCCTAGCAAAAAGGTCAAATTTTGGTGGTATGCAATAGCAGTCTTTTTTAAAAACGC
>Ga0307510_10012437_pt1 | contig 10092 bp, 7 predicted proteins | sample 12_EM_MG_FD_207224 | JGI IMG/M metagenome (GOLD analysis project Ga0307510, IMG submission 207224) | Populus trichocarpa ectomycorrhiza microbial communities from riparian zone in the Pacific Northwest, United States - 12_EM | ecosystem: Host-associated > Plants > Roots > Unclassified | place...
GAAGTGCGTCAGCTCGACCTGGTACAGCTTCACCATGTCGACGGCGAGCCCGACCGTACCGGCGAAGGCGACCGCGGTGTGGTCGTCGGCGGGGTGCACCTTCTCCAGGTCGCGCTGCGCGATGACGTTGCCCATCGTGGCCCTGCGGTCGCCGGCGATCAGCACGCCGTCGCGGTAGGTGAGGGCCAACACCGTGGTGCCGTGCGGGAACTGGTCGGCGGCGGCGCGGACGCCCTCCGGGAAGGGGCGGCGGGTGGGCAGCAGCGCGGGCCTGTGTGCCGTCAGGAACTCGGTGAAGGACGAGGTCCCGGGAGTGAAGAACTCGTCCGCCAACCGGCCGCCCGTCTCGTTCTCCGCCATGCAACTCCCCCTCGCTCGCGGACCGATATCGGACTCCTACCTGAACAGGCCCGGCGGGAAACGCAGTTGAGGTCAGAGTGACTTGCGCCGGACCAGTACCCCGAGCACCAACAGGCCGGGGATCAGGGGCAGCCACACGGTGAGCAGCCGGTAGCCGAGGACGACGGAGGCGGCGGCCGACGCCGTGGTCCCCGAGGCGGTGAGCGCGAAGACCAGCGCGGCGTCGAGGGAACCGATGCCACCCGGCGTGGGCAGCAGCGCGGCGGCGCTGCTGGCGGCGAGGTACAGCAGCGCCACCCGGGCCGGGGACAACGGCAGTTCGACGGCCTGGGTGACACAGATCAGCACCAGCGAGTGCAGCGCGGCGAAGGCCAGCGAGCCGCCCCACAGGGCAACTGCCCGGTGCGGCAAGGCGTGTACGGCCCGGATGTCGGTCAGCACCCTGCCGAGCGCGCGCCGACACCGGGGCCACAACGGGCAGTTGAGCAACACGGTCACGAGGACGACAGCCGCGACACCGACACCCACCACGCCCACGGAGATGTCCGGGACGCGCAGCACACCCGGACAGACCGTGGCGAGAACGCCGATGAGCACGATCCGGACGACCACGCCGGCGGTCGCCTTGACGGCGAGGGCACTGGCCGAGCGGCCGACCGGCAGCCCGCAGCGCATCAGGAAACGCAGATTGACGGCACCGGCGCCGAGCCCGGCGGGCAGCACATGGTTGGCGGCGGACGCGGCGAGCTGCGAGGCCACCAGCCTTCCGCCGGGCAGCCGTTGGGGCACGGCACCCTGCTGAGCGAGCGCCGAGGACACCCACGTCCCGAGCGCGGCCGTCCCGGCCACCAGCAGCCACCCCTGATCGGCGACGGCAAGCCGCCCGGCCCCGCTCGCGAGCACGGGCCAGTGCCGCCGCACCATGCAGACCACGGCGACCAGGACAGCGAGGGTCGACGCGGTCTGCCAGTAGGCGCGTCGGCGGCGGGTGGTGGTCGTGGGGGTGGGGGCGGGCGGTGCCGTCATCCGCCGCCGCCCTTCGGCGTGGTGGGGGCGACGCCGAGGCTGAACGCGCCGTGGCAAGCGCGCCGGGCCGGACGCCCGGCCTCTCGGGCGTCACGCCTGCGCACGGTCGGCGCGGTGCGGGCGAACCGTGCCGCCGGTCCCGCCCCCCGGAGGCCACGGAGGCCGAGCGCGCCGTAGCGACGGACGAGCCGGGTCGTGGACTGCCGGCGGACAGGCTCGCGCATGGTTGCCGTGTCGAGGGCGGGCGGTGCCGTCATGTGCCTCCGCCCCTTTCCGCCCTCGGGGCCACGCGGAGGTCCAGTGCGCCATAGCGGTGGACGGACCAGCCGCGGGCGTACGCGGGTGGGCGGCTGCCGACCGGTCTGATGTCGGCGACGGGGATGCGGCGTGCCGTGCGGTCGAGGGTCGTCCGGGAGATATTGGCGTTGTGGCCCCCGATCGCGGCGGAGGCGCAGCCCGCCGAGAAGGCGATCGGGATGGCGTCCTGGCCGGTGAGCAGGCAGGGCTTGCTCACCCCGAGGCGGTGGAGTTCGGCGGCGGTGCGGGACCACTCGCGGTGCTGGGTGTTCGTACGGCTCACCGTCCGCTCCAGGACGGCGAGTTGGATCGCCAGATGCCCGGCGAGCCCCACCGCGAGCAGGGTCACGGCCACCCTCCGCCATGCTCCGGTCGGTCTGGTGACCAGGTGGATCAGCGCGTCGGCGACCGGGATCGCCACCAGCGCGTAGGCGGGCAGCAGGAAGCGCGGAGCCGCGTATCCGATCATGAACAGGTACGGGAAGGCGGCCGTGGCCGCGCAGGCGAGCGGGACGGCGGTGGCCGCCGTGCGCCGTGCGCGGACCGCCACGACCAGTCCGACGACGGCGAGCACGGGGAGCACGAGCCACCACACGTCGACCACCGGGTTGGGCATCTCCGCCGTGCACGGGCGGCACAGCGCGCGTCCGCCCAGGCTGCGCAACTGGTCGAGGATCGCGACGTTCCAGCCCAGTCCGCCCTCGATGGCCGAGGCCTCGTGCAGCCGCTGCGTCAGGCCGCCGTAACTGACGTACGCCTCGATCACCCACTCCGCGGCGCCGGACGCGAGCCCGGCGAGGAGAGCCACGAGCAGGCGCCACTGACGGACGGCCACGACGAACACCAGCAGCGGCAGTGTCGCCCAGACCGCGTCCGTCGGGCGCGTCCACGCCATCAGGGACGCGCTCGCCGCCAGGCCCCACAGCGCGGCCCGGTCGGAGCGGTCGGCCCGGGCGCGCAGGCAGCAGCCCGCCGCGCCGAGGGCGCCCACGGCGACCCAGTAGTTGGGCATGGCCTGCGGGCCGTAGAGGAGGGTAACCCAGAGGGAGGCGAACAGGGCGCCGGCCAGGGCGCGGACGCGGACCGGGAAGAGGCCGCGCCAGGCGCGGAGTGCGAGGAAGAGGGCCAGGCCGGAGAGGGCGGCGAGGTAGACGCGGAGCAGGGTGGTGGACGAGGACCAGGAGGTGATGGGGGCGACCAGGAGGGAGATGCCGCGGGCGCGGGGTGCGCTGAAGAAGGCGGCGGGGGCGTGCGCGCTGAGCTGGCTGACGTAGACCGTCTCGTCCCAGCCGAGGCCCAACCCGGGGCGTACGAAGACCAGTTGGGCCAGGGTGAAGGCCACCGCCACCACGGCGAGCGGGAACTCCGAGCGGCGGGACGCGGTCGGCTGTCCGAGCCGTCGCGTCCCGGCGAGTGTGGCGCACGCACTGCCGGACATTGCCCACCCCTCCCCCTACAGTTTGTAGGGTTTCCAGCACCCTACAGCCCGTAGTCCTGAAGCCCGGAGCCAGGGAAAACATGGACAAACTACCGCGCGGCGGGCGCGGCTGCGGCCTGTAATTCAGCCAAGCGACTGACGGCCCCCGCCCGAGGTCTCAACCCCGTTGCCCCACTTGAGGGATCCGCCGTTCGCGTTCGGGGAGAGCCTCGGCCACACCACCGTCGCCTACTCCACCCTCGCCCCGCGGGAACAGGACGTGCCCGTCGACGGCACGATCCACGCGACCGTACGCCTCACCAACACCGGCGACCGTCCCGCCCTGGAAACGGTCCAGGCGTTCGTCCGGACCGAGATCCTCCCGGGCGAGAGCGCCGACTTCGACATCGAGATCCCCGCCTCCCACTGGTTCCCTCGTCGGCGCGGACAACCAACGAGTCGTCGAACCGGGCGAGTTCGAACTGCGCGTCGGCACCACCTGACGGCACGATTCCGGGTAATTGACATGCACGCAACCAATTCGTAACCTGCTGCAACCGTCGACGGCAGCAGGCCCAGGACTCGCCCCTCCTATTCAAAGGATGAAGGCATGGGTGTGGTACGCAGGCGCACGGTCATCACGGCACTCGGCGGTACGGTCGCCGCGGCGGCCGGCACGGGGACCGCACGGGCCGAGGAGCCCGGTTCGGTCGCGGACGCGCAGCGCGAGGCCGGTCCGTACGAGGCTGGTCCGTACGAGGCGAAGATCAAGGCCCTGTTGGGCCGGATGACCGTCGAGGAGAAGCTGGGGCAGTTGCAGCAGATGTCCTGGACGGGCGACTCCGGCCCCGGCGGCGGGCAGACCGACCAGGCGGAGAAGGCCGCCCGCACAGGCCGGCTCGGGTCCGTGTTCAACATCTACGGCGCGAAGCACACCAACGATCTACAGCGCCTCGCCGTCGAGGAATCGCGGCTGGGCATCCCGCTGCTGTTCGGCCTGGACGTCATCCACGGCTTCTGGACCACGTTCCCCATCCCGCTCGCGCAGGCATCCAGCTTCGACCCGGCGGTGCCCCGAACGGACGGCGAGGTCGCGGCCGCGGAGGCGCGCTCCAACGGGGTGCGCTGGACGTTCGCCCCGATGATGGACGTCACCCACGAGCCGCGCTGGGGCCGCATCGCGGAGGGCAACGGCGAAGACCCCTACCTCACGGCGACCTTCGCCGCGGCCAAGACCCGCGGCTTCCAGGGCGACGGCACCCACCTGGACGCCCACAACCGGCTCGCGGCCTGCGCCAAGCACTTCGTCGCCTACGGAGGCGCGGAGGGCGGCCGTGACTACAACACCGTGGACACCTCCGAGGCCCACCTGCGCAACCACTACCTCCCGCCCTTCAAGGCGGCCCTGGACGCCGGGGTGGCCACCGTCATGGCCTCCTTCAACACCGTCAGCGGCGTCCCCGCCCACGGCAATCGGCACACACTGACCGACATCCTCAAGGGAGAGTGGGGCTTCGACGGGTTCGTCGTCAGTGACTACACCGGTATCCAGGAACTGATCGTCCACGGCTTCGCCGCCGACGGGGCCGACGCGGGCCGGCTCGCCCTGAACGCCGGCGTGGACATGGAGATGGTCAGCAGCAACCTCACCGACCACGGCAGGCAGCTGCTCAAGAGCGGCCGGATCACGGCCCGCCGGCTGGACGACGCGGTCTCCCGCATCCTGCGCCTGAAGTTCCGGCTCGGGCTCTTCGACAACCCCTACGTCGACGAGGACGCGGCGGTCACCGAGCCGACGCAGCAGGCCCGTGCCGCGGCACGGGCGACCGCCGCGCGTTCCATGGTGCTGCTGAAGAACGACAGGGGCGCCCTGCCCCTGCACCCAGGAGTCGGCTCCATCACCGTGGTCGGCCCGTTCGCCAACTCCACGGACCTGCAAGGGACTTGGGCCGGACCCGGGGCGGGAACCTTCCCCGCGGTCACCCTCCTGGCGGGCATCAAAGCGGCGGCTCCTCAGGCCGAGGTCACCTCCGTCACGGGGGTGAACGCGGACGGCACGGACACCTCGGGAATCAAGGACGCGGCAGCGGCGGCCCGGGCGGCCGACGTCACCGTCGTCGTGGTCGGCGAGCCCTCGGCCATGAGCGGCGAGGCCAGCTCGCGCAGCGACATCACCCTGCCCGGGGCGCAGGAGGAACTGATCACCGCGATCGCCGCCACGGGCAAGCCGTTCGTCGTCGTCCTGGTCAACGGGCGCCCCCTCACCATCGGCGGATGGCTGGACTCCGCGCCCGCCGTCCTGGAGGCGTGGCACCCCGGCATGGAAGCGGGCAACGCCGTCGCGGACATCCTGTTCGGCACCGTCGACCCCGGCGGCAAACTCCCGGTGAGCTTCCCCCGCACCGTCGGACAGGTCCCGATCCACTACAACCACGAGAACACCGGCCGCCCCTACGACGCCGACAACAAATACACCTCCAAGTACCTGGACCTGCCCGACGGACCGCAGTTCCCCTTCGGACACGGCCTGAGCTACACCACGTTCACCATCGGCGACCCCGTCCTCAGCACCCCGCGGATCTCCTCCCGCGCCCTGCGCAAGGGCGACACCGTCGACGTGAAGGTCACCGTCCGCAACACCGGCGAGCGAGCGGGCGACGAGGTCGTCCAGCTCTACCTCCACGATCCGGTGGCGAGCATCGTCCAACCGGTGCGCAGGCTGCGCGGCTTCCGCAGGGTGAGCCTGGCCCCGAGCAAGAGCACCACCGTCCGCTTCCGCCTTGCCGCCGAGGACCTCGGCTACTGGACACACGACACCGGCGGACAGTTCGAACTCGAAGCAGGTGACATCGACATCTACGTGGGCAACAGCTCACTCGCGACGGGAAAGACGACGCTGACGATCACCTGACCGCCCCCCGGAGCCACCACAATTCCGGGCACCGGCCGCCATGCCGCTCATCGAGGACAGGGTCCCCGCCCTCCTCGGTGGCGGTAGCCAGGAGTTGCACAGCCGCCCCCGATCACGGCGATACCGGTAGTCGGGGTGCGACCGGCACAGCCCCGGTCAGCGCGGCTCGGCTATGGTGCGGCGCACGACGAGGTGCGGAGCAAGGACCACCTCTCGGGGCTCGGTACGGCCCTGGTCGAGGCGTTCCACAGCCGCGGCCACCGCGTAGCGCGCCTGCTCCTCGGCCCCCTGGCTGACCGTGGTCAGGTCGAAACAGCTCAGACGGGAGAGTCTGTCGTCGTCGTACCCCGCGACGGACACCTCGCCGGGGACAGAGACACCGGCGCGGGCCAGACCGGCCAGCACACCGATCGCGCTCTGGTCGTTGAACGCGACCACGGCGGTGGGCAGTTCACCCGCGTCGAGGAGGTGGCGGGCGGCGCGCTCGCCGGCCGCCTCGGTGTTGTCGCCGCGCAGCACCTTGATGTGCCCGTCCAGACCGTGCCGCCGCATGGCCGTACGGTATCCGCGCCGCCGGTCGATGGCGATCACACCCTTGCCGCCGTCGACGTATGTGATCTCGCGGTGCCCGAGGGCCACCAGGCGGTCGACGATCTGTCCCACCCCGTCGTCGTCCGCGGTGCGGACCACGTCCAGCTCCCCTTCCTCGATCCGGCGGCCCACGACGATGACGGGGGCCTTGCCGTCGAGCGTGGCGAGCGTGTCGACGGGGGCGGTCGGGCCGAGCAGGATCAGTGCCTCGCTACGGAAGGCCAGCAGCGTCTCGACGGCGGTGCGCTCGTCCCGGGTGCGGGTCTGGGTACTCAGGACGAGGTCGTAGCCGACCTCCTCGGCGGCCGAGTGCAGGTACTCGACCAGGTCCGCGTGGAAGGGGCTGTGGACGTCGATCATGACGCCGAGCATCCTGGTGCGCCTGCTGGCCAGCAGGCTGGCGGTGCGGTCCACCTGGTAGCCGAGGTCGGCGGCGGCCTTCAGGACTCGCTGCCGGGTACGTTCGCTGGGGCCCGCCACACCGCGCAGCACGAGGGAGACGGACGCGGTGGAGACACCCACGCGTGCGGCTACGTCCTCCAGCCTCGGGCGCTTCTTCGCGGCTGCCCGGCGATGCTCCGCCCCGACGTCCTCCACTGTGCCTCCCGGCCGCAATCTTCTCGCGCAACACCCTTGACACGCTCTCGAAACGAGTCGATAGTACCAGGAATTAAAGCGCTTTAAATTGTCATGACGTCCCAACGTCCTGATCTTCCGACGAAGGCCGTTGGAACGTCGCCCGCGATCGCGGGGACACTCCCCCACCGTCGACGCCGCCCACAAGGCGGACCAAGCGGTCGCGGACGGCACACCCGGCCGCCACAGCTCCCTGCGAGCCGACTCCGATCCTCCGTCCAGACCCCGACCCCGGCCCATCGAGCAGCCGCGGACCCACCGCCCTGCCAGCTCTTTCAGTCGCACAGCGAGGTGCACGAACCATGAGCCGTACATCCCTTCCCCGCCCCCGCAGAGTCCTCCCCGTCGTGGCCGTCGCCGCCGCGACCGCCCTCACCCTCGCGGGCTGCTCCAGCAGCTCCGGCGGCAAGAAGTCCGCGGACTCCGCCGCCGATGCCTCGGTGGGCAAGGCCAGTACGCCCCGCATGACCATCGCGATGGTCACCCACGCCCCCTCCGGCGACACCTTCTGGGACACCATCCGCAAGGGCGCCGAGGCCGCCGCGGCCAAGGACAACGTCAAGCTCATCTACTCCAACGACGAGACGGCCGCCGACCAGGCCAACCTGGTGCAGAACGCGATCGACCAGAAGGTCGACGGCATCGCGGTCACCCTCGCCAAGCCCGACGCCATGAAGGCCGTCGTCGCCAAGGCCGAGCAGGCCGGCATCCCGGTCGTCGGCTTCAACGCGGGCCTGGGCGAATGGAAGAAGCAGGGCCTGCTGTCCTTCTTCGGCCAGGACGAGGCCGTCTCCGGGCAGGCGCTCGGCACCAAGCTCAACTCCACCGGCGTCAAGCACACGTTGTGCGTGATCCAGGCCCAGGGCGACGTGAACCTCGAACAGCGCTGCGCCGGCGTGAAGAAGACCTTCAGCGGCAAGACCGACATCCTCTACGTCAACGGCACGGACATGCCGTCGGTGAAGTCGACGATCTCCGCCAAGCTCACCCAGGACAAGTCCATCGACGAGGTGGTCACCCTCGGCGCCCCCTTCGCGCTGACCGCCGTGCAGTCGCTGTCCGACGCGGGCAGCAAGGCGAAGGTCGCCACCTTCGACCTCAACGCGAGCCTCATCTCCGCGATCGAGAAGGGCACCATCCAGTTCGCCGTCGACCAACAGCCCTACCTCCAGGGCTACTTGGCGGTCGACTCGCTGTGGCTCTACAAGACGAACGGCAACTACAGCGGCGGCGGCGAGGCTCCCGTGCTGACCGGCCCGGCCTTCGTCGACAAGGCCAACGTCGACGCGGTCGCCGAGTTCGCCGCGAAGGGCACCCGGTGATGAGCATGACCCGGCAGGCCGAGCCGGCGGTGACCTCACCGCCGGCCCCCGGCCCCCACGAAACCGACGGCCGGACCACTGAACGGCCTCTGGCGATACGGCTGTTGGCGCGACCTGAGATAGGCGTCTTCCTCGGCGCCGCCGCCGTCTTCGCCTTCTTCCTGATCACGGCCCCGCCCGTGCGGGACGGCGCCTCGATGGCGAACATCCTCTACAGCTCGTCCACGATCGGCATCATGGCGCTGCCCGTCGCCCTGCTCATGATCGGCGGGGAGTTCGACCTCTCCGCCGGTGTCGCCGTCATCACCTCCGCGCTGACCGCGAGCATGCTCAGCTACCAACTCACCATGAACGTGTGGGTCGGTGTGATCGTCGCGCTCCTGGTGTCCCTGGGGGTCGGCTTCCTCAACGGATGGCTGCTCGTCAAGACCGGGCTGCCCAGCTTCCTCATCACCCTGGGCACCTTCCTGATCCTGCAAGGCGTCAACCTCGCCGTGACCAAGCTGGTCACCGGGAATGTGGCCACCGACGACATCAGCACCATGGACGGCTTCGACCAGGCCAAGAAGATCTTCGCCTCCTCGTTCGACGTCGGCGGTGTAGAGGTGAAGATCACCGTGGTGTGGTGGCTGGTCTTCGCGGCCATCGCGACCTGGGTGCTGCTGCGCACCAAGTACGGCAACTGGATCTTCGCGGTCGGCGGCAACAAGGAGAGCGCCCGCGCCGTCGGTGTCCCGGTGAACTTCACGAAGATCTCGCTGTTCATGCTGGTCGGTTTCGGTGCCTGGTTCATCGGCATGCACCAGCTGTTCTCCTTCAACACCGTGCAGTCGGGCGAAGGCGTCGGCCAGGAACTCATCTACATCGCGGCGGCCGTCATCGGCGGCTGTCTCCTCACCGGCGGCGCCGGCTCCGCGATCGGCCCGGTCTTCGGGGCGTTCATGTTCGGCATGGTGCAGCAGGGCATCGTGTATGCCGGCTGGAACCCGGACTGGTTCAAGGCCTTCCTCGGCGTGATGCTCCTCGGCGCCACCCTCATCAATCTGTGGGTCAGCCGCGCGGCGACCCGGAGGTGAACCAAGTGACCACCACCCATCCGACCACTCTCACGGACCCCGCAACGGGCAGCACCGCCCCGGTGGTCGAGCTACAGAACACGGGCAAGTCCTACGGCAACGTCCGTGCCCTGCACGGCGTCGACCTGGCGGTCCGCCCCGGCCAGGTCACCTGCGTCCTCGGCGACAACGGCGCGGGCAAGTCCACGCTCATCAAAATCATCTCCGGGCTGCATCAGCACACCGAGGGCGAGTTCCTCGTCGACGGCGAACCCGTCCACTTCACCACCCCCCGCCAGGCCCTCGACAAGGGGATCGCCACCGTCTACCAGGACCTGGCGACCGTCCCGCTGATGCCGGTGTGGCGCAACTTCTTCCTCGGCTCCGAGATGACCAGGGGCCCCTGGCCGGTGCGTCGCCTCGACATCGAGAAGATGAAGAAGACCGCGGACGAGGAACTGCGCAACATGGGCATCG
>Ga0307510_10012438_pt1 | contig 10092 bp, 7 predicted proteins | sample 12_EM_MG_FD_207224 | JGI IMG/M metagenome (GOLD analysis project Ga0307510, IMG submission 207224) | Populus trichocarpa ectomycorrhiza microbial communities from riparian zone in the Pacific Northwest, United States - 12_EM | ecosystem: Host-associated > Plants > Roots > Unclassified | place...
ATTCAATAATGGATTATAGATAATCCAGGTAATATCTAACTGTATAAAGAAGGAGGGAGGGAGGCGGAGGCAGGTGGCTAACGGGTCATCAACCATGGAAAATTCCCGAGCCCAGAAATGTGATTAGACCAACCCACCCCACCAATAAGCAGTCACCAATGCGCAAAGTAACAAAAAAAGGAGGGTAAAGTTGGCAATTCAAATATCCACTTTAAAAAGCCCAATTTTACAAATGCCCACCTTTAAAAAGAGCAGAGAGAAAAAAGTGGAGACTCTCTTGGAAAAACGCCCATCAAAGCTTCTTCAACAGTATAAATTCAGATCATAAATCAGAGGCAACTCACTTGTTTCTTCTTCTTCTTGATAAAGTCAGGCGGTGCCGATTGATTTGCTCAGTTTTTCGATTGATTGATTGATTGTAACGATGTCGTGTTCTTCGTCGTCGGCATCGGAGGAAGATGAAGAGGGGATCGATTCCTACCGCAAAGGAGGTTATCATGCGGTTAGAGTAGGGGATCAGTTCTCCGGTGGCCGTTATATTGCACAGAGAAAGCTGGGGTGGGGCCAGTTTTCTACTGTTTGGCTCGCTTACGATACTCGATCCTCTGTATGTTTTGGATCTGTTTCTGTTTTATTTTTCGTTAAATTTAAATCTTATTTCATATTTAATGAGAGTTGTTCAATTATTGATCATTGGATTTTACTGGATCATCATCAGTTAAATTAATTAGAGTTGTTGCACCTTTTATTTAAATGAAGAAATGTTCAAGTAATGAATTTGCATTTTTTTTTTGAAGAAAAAGTTATTATTCTTTGGATCATCATTGAGGAAATGCTTGTTTTTCTATATTTAATTGTTGTTTTCCTATTTATGTTTATATTTCGGATGTGTTTTGCTTGATGAGATCAATGGGACTGCTATTTGTCCGTTTAGTGGCAGTTTTTTTTTTTTTTTAATTATCCGTTAAACTGTGTTAAAGTTCATTATCTGTGAAAAAAAATAATACAATAAAAGTTATTAAATTTTTAAGAAGTGAGTTTAAACGGCGATCATGGAAGACTCAATCCGTTAACTGGTTGAGGTTTTGGTGGTTGTTGCTGTTTTATATTTATCAAAAAAGAAAAAAAAAGTACTGGTTGTTTCAATAAGCCATATACATATATAATCATGAGTGTCTATTGTAGTTGGAATCATTGCCTGTCATGAAAAGACTTGAGCGTTTTCTCTTCTTTTACGATTGTCCTAGCTTGATTTGAGATTCTGTTTTTGTTTTTATTCTGTAACCTTATTGTAATTTTGTTTCTGTTTCTAGAAATACGTTGCTCTTAAGATCCAGAAAAGTGCAGCACAATTTGCTCAAGCTGCGCTTCATGAGATTGAACTCCTTTCAGCCATAGCTAACAGTGACCCTTCAAATTCCAAGTGTGTTGTGCAACTGATTGACCACTTCAAGCATGCAGGGCCAAATGGGCAGCATCAGTGCATGGTCCTTGAATTTCTTGGTGACAGTTTATTGAGGTTAATCAGGCATAATCGTTACAAAGGACTTGAATTGGATAAAGTTAGAGAGATCTGTAAATGCATTGTGACAGGTTTGGATTACTTGCATAGAGAACTTGGTATAATCCACTCTGACCTAAAACCCGAAAATATTCTTCTCTTTTCCACCATTGATCCTGCCAAAGATCCAATTAGGTCTGGGCTCACACCAATCCTGGAAAGGCCTGAGGGAAACCATAATGGTACTTCCACTATGACTCTCATCGAGAAGAAGTTGAAAAGGAGGGCAAAGAGGGCAGTTGCTAAGATATCAGGAAGAAGAGTTTCAATGGGAGGAGCCGTGCAAAAGCCTGAGCGATCTCTGGATGGGATTGATGTGAGGTGCAAGGTTGTTGATTTTGGAAATGCGTGTTGGGCTGATAAGCAGTTTGCAGAAGAAATTCAAACCAGACAGTATAGAGCTCCTGAAGTCATTTTGCGATCTGGGTATTCCTTCTCTGTTGATATGTGGTCTTTTGCTTGCACGGCGTTTGAGCTTGCTACTGGGGACATGTTGTTCGCTCCCAAGGATGGACAAGACTACAGTGAAGATGAGGTAGGCTAGTTTTTTCTGGATTTTATAGTTGTCAGAAATTGAAATTATCAGGGTAAGGCATACTGGATTTTAAAGTTTTAGTGAGATTTGTGCATGGCATGTTATCTTGTAAGACAGGATAGCAAATACTAATATAGTCAAATTTTAGGGAAAATGGTATAAAACTGAATGCAATCCGGCTTCTGTGTTGAGGTTATCAATGTATACTAGTGATAATGTGACTTGTATTTTTGCTCTCGTATGCTGTCCATTTCTTAATCTCTTGAGACAGACCCTGCCTTTCATTTCCTTTTTACTAGTCTGCATGGGGTAAAACACAACACAAAGATGTAGGACGTGGCTGGGAAGATAGCATGCACCAAGACTATAACATTTTTGTTATTGTCTGAGACCAAATGAATGAGTAACACGTGTCCAGATTGTACTTCTGTTTTCCCTCGAGAGAGATGTTTTCTTGATAAACCTGCCTGCTGCATATTTGCATTGATGCATCATACCAGACTGATTTTGAATGTCTTTTCTTGATTGCCAATCGCCTACAATCACATTTGGTTCTATGAATAAAAACGTGCAGTAATTTTCTTATTCATGCAACTCACAATGCAAATGTTTAAGCCATCACGGGGTTCAGAATGCAAACTGTTTGTTGTATGTATTGGAGTACTGTATCTCTGAACTTGTTTATTTAATCTGCTAATGAAACTGTTCTTTGGGAGGGTTTCAGGATCACCTTGCTCTTATGATGGAACTCCTTGGAAAGATGCCAAGAAAGGTAGGCACATAGTTTCTCAACAGCCTCCTGCAGCTTTCTAGTTACCTCATACTCGTTCATTTATCTTTTAATTGCAATATGAGCAGATAGCCATTGGAGGAGCTCTATCCAAGGATTATTTTGACAGGCATGGGGATCTTAAGAGGATTCGGAGGCTGAAGTTTTGGCCACTTGATCGCTTGCTGGTTGAAAAATACAAATTCTCTGAAAATGATGCTCGGGAGTTTGCGGAATTTCTTTGTCCCCTTTTTGATTTTACACCAGAGAAGCGGCCCACTGCCCAGCAGTGCCTGCAACACCCATGGCTCAATCTCAAAAGCTCTACGCAGAACGAGACTAAAAGTGAATCTAAGGTGGCGAAGTTGGGTGTTGGAGTGAGCAATCTGAAGGTGGGTAAGTGATGAAGGGGTCGTAGGTGATCGCACAATTCTCAAGTCCCTCCCTCCACCTGTATGAATATTGATTGTTATTTTGGCTTGTTATATTCAATAAGATTTATTATTTTTTCATTATTGATTAACTACAATGTAAATTAGCTACTATTATTGTGAGGAATTGACATGAACGAGAGAAATTAACCGCAGCAACAAACAAGGGTGGCTCATGTGCTAACCCTAATACCACACACCATGTTTTCTACCTGTAATTGGTTTTGACGTCAATGTTAATCACGAATGGGTTGCGCCTTAAAGAGAATCATTCCCCTTTAAGAATAGTAGTAGTTGTGGTTTGATTGATGCATGGGAGCTTTCATCGAAGGAAAGATTTTGTGTTTGATTCTTTTTTTGAGAAATTAGATCCAAAATTACATAATTCAGCTGCTTTCGTTCTAATTCGAAAGTGTTCATTAACAAAAACTAAATCTCGTGCATCATGACTCAAATTTGTAATTATGAATTTTCACTTGCACAAAAACAAAAACTGTTGAACTAAGTGTTGGAAGCAAAATTGAATATTTTTTCATTGGTTTCATCATTCAAAATTAAATCATTCAAAATTAAATTGATTGAGATTTACATTTCTTGATTGAACATGAATCCAGAATTTCATGAGTTAAATTTTTTAGAGATTAGACTAAATTTAGAAGGTTCGTTTGGGTTTGCTTGGTTCCCCCTTTAAGCTAATGTTTTTTTTTATTTTTTATTCTTTTTTTTAGTTTTTCTTTGTTATTTTTTTGCTGTTTTTCTTCTATTAAGTTAGCCTAATATTCATGATCTGGATCATTGGTTTTAAAAATTAATGCAGATTATTTTTAAAAAAATTGATTTATTTCAATTTCATCATTCAAAATTTTTTTCCTTACTTTTATTTCTATAAGATTTTTCCAATTTTATATCCATATTGTCACAGGTTTTTGAATTCACCCGATTTAATAGGGTTTTTTTTTTAATTTTTCTTATATATATAATTTTATCATTTAGTGTTGATCTAAATGGGTTTAAGTTTGGTTCTTTTGACTTTTTTTTTGTTAGTTTATTTGTTGATGTTGTTGTGTGTTTATATAATATTATTTAGATTACCAATTAAACCAATAGCTTAAGACTTTGATTTTTTACCCTAGCTTTTTTTTACATTAATTTTTTTTTTTTGTTTTGCCTAGCACGTTGCATAGTGCAGACAACAAATCTAGTATCTCCTCTCCTATTTAAGGTGATGGTTATTTTTTATTTTTATTTTTATTTTATTTCGAAATCTTATGTAGGGGATAAATTGCCAATGATCATAGGCTGTATATATTAATGCTATACATTGCTACACTTGTTTCTTTTAATATTTTGATGATGGAACGAGGGAGAGAAGAATTTGGGATTCTCTGTTTCTTTTAATAAAATGATGATATCATCAACGTGGCCTTCATTGTGGCGGCATAGCTTTGTTATGATTAATCAGGTATCTTTCACAATCATTGCTACACATTGCTTGATAATATAAATTTGTGCTGTTGAGCAGTAAGAACGACATTATTAGCACTTGATAACTGAGGTTGATATCAATGATTTTTGCCGCCCCAGTTACCATCTGCTTCCTGTCTGCCACCAACTTCATCGCTTTCGGAGACACCATTCTGATTATGACTATTAAGATTTCAGACTGTTGATTTCTTGTAGATAACATTAATTCTGTGAAGCCATGTCGACACAGCTGCAAGCTGCGATCCTGTGCTGTTGTTTCTTGGAGTTTGTTCTTATAGCTACTTTACAAATTTGAATCTTCGAAATGCAAGTGTCGTCATTGGCCTAGAGCAAGGTGCTTTACAGGATTAATTTCTTCTTCTCCGGTTCGGTCTGGGGCTTGAGTTGGGATGTGGAAGTCGCCGGCTTCAGCGCCTTCCCCGAGGAGAGACGTCCTGGAAGACCAGGAGGATAGGGTTTTCGACGTGAAGGCTGTGGAAGGGTAGAATCAGGTGCCATTTCTGGCTACCGTTAGGATCAAGAAGTTGTATTTCCTTCGACTCTTAGACCATGGAGACGAGGAGCTCAGGAAACCACCTCCTGGGATTAACGCTCTCACATCCTTCTGAAATGTCTTGAACAACAATCTTTCTATCGACAGGGTTTAAGGTGGATTCTGAGACATGATAGGAACTAACCTGAGAAGAAATTATCCTTCTGAAGGTAGGAGACTTGTTAGGTTTGCCCTCGGAAGATTTCGTATTGAAAAACTGATGTCTATGAACAGATTCACAATTGGCAAAAAGTTCAAACTCGAGTATCTTTTGTTTTTTCAGAATACATTCAACTTCCTATCGGTTAACTCTATCAAAACCTAATTTGATTAAAAAAATAAAATAAAACCAGATTATTTTGATTTATGTAAGTTAGTCCTTTTAACCTGTAATATGTAGGTTTAATAACTTTGGAGACAACAATAAAGAGAAAAGAAGAAGTATACCCGCCCTCCTCTTCTTTAATAGTAATTACTGGATAGTGACCGGTGCATGAAAAGGTTTAATTTTTTTTTAATTTTTTAAAAATATTAAAATGATATAAATATTTTTAAAAAAAAAAATACGAGACTCTAATTGTCGACTTAATTAGATTTAATAAGTTTGACTAATTAAATAGCATGAAAAAATATAATGATAATAAATAAAGTGAAAAAATTAAAAAAACAGAAAAAAAAAACTTGACTCAAGTCCATCCAAGTTGGCACACTAAATATGTGACTTTGTTGTGACATTAAGGTAACCTCGCCAAAAAAAATTTGAATAAAATCATTAAGTTCAACTATCACACAACTCAATGCTAAATGCCAAAACTAAAAAAAAATTAAAAAAATTAAAAGCAATGAAAGAAAAATCCGAGTCAAACCAAGTTAACTCGTTAACCCTACGATCATGGGTAAAAGAATGGGAAAACTCCCTAGAAAAAAAATAAAAAAATAAAAGCATGAAGATCAATTCTCAATTAATTAAATGTTGAAAGATGAAATTAAAATAAAATATTAGTTTTTTTTTTTAAATCAAATGTTAAAGGATCTTATCTGATAATAAAAAAAAAACTAAATGAGAATGCAATACCTATATTAGGCTTATATTTAACCAATTAATTTATCTTCAAATAAAAAAAAATTATCTCAAATTAATACAATTGTTATTTATTTATTTGCTCTTAAGAATGTGGCACTTGTACATGCGCTTGTATTCACTGTACATTGAAGGTGTGTGCAATTTAGTCTATTTTACACAAACAAAATCAGTGTCAATCACATCAATAAAAATAGAGCTAAATTCCCATTTCTAATTATTTCAAAATAAAAAAGTCCGAAATTACAAAAATCCTCTGCATTAAATCAAATAAAAGTTCACCAATAATGCTATCAAATTTACTTGTAAAGCTTCTAAGCACTAGGTATCAAGAAGTCAAGATCCAACCATGGCCAATTTGTGGTTAAGTTTTTTGAAGGGTCAAATCCTTTCATCATGAAATTCCCTTTTTAATTCTAAAATTCAATCATCATTACCAAATCCCTAATCAATGACTTGTTCTGGTCAGATTTGTAGTCCGATTTAAGAACATGGCAGCCAAGTCCAGGTTAGAAAATATATGGGCATTAGCTAATAAATTACAATATCAAGTGAATGATTTCAGTTACACTTTGGCACCCATTACATATCTAATTTATAAGATCAAAAAGACCCTGAGGTTAAATCTATGCTCTTGTTTTTCAAGACCTGAACATCCGCTGGTAGTACTTGCAAGATAAAAAAGGAGCTGCTATGTGTAGTAATTGATTGGTTCAATAAATTTAGTTAATTTAATAATATAATTAAAAAAAATTGATAATAATAAAGTAAAAAATAGTAATCATTAACTATAAAAAATAAGTTGACAATATCATACTTAGAAAAAAAAGCTTATTAGAGATTTACTGTCATTCCACTATAGATACCATCCCACTATAAAAAGAAGCTCACCGAGACAATTCTAATGCCATTGTAAAAGGTTGCACGATAACATTAAAAAAGATTGCACGCACCATCAGAGCATTGATCCAGAAAGTAAACCAAGCAAAATACCAAGAAGCAACCCTATCTTGTTTATATTTAATCAATTAATTTAATATAATTCAAAAACAAAATTTAAGTGTACTAAACTATCTCTTTACTATTAAATAAAAAGTTACAAATATCTAATAAACATCACTCTTCCTTTGAATAATATAAAACCATAAAAATCTTGAAAAATCATTAATAAAAACCACAAAATATACTTCTCTATTAAAATAATAAACAAGAACTGGTCCACAAACATCAAAATGTACCAAGTCTAATGGTTATGTTGTAATGAAACTTGTACTAGATAAGGTAGACCTGCTTATCTTCCCTAAAGCAACAAGAACTACATAGTTGTTTATGTATATTAATTTACTGCACCAATATAAGGTAAATGAAACTTTCTAATGACAAATAAAAGTGAAAAATAATTTAAGTGTTCCAATCTTGAATGTCTTGCATGTCAATCTTCCATAATTTCCTGTTCTGCAACAAAAGCTCTTGGTCCTCGATGTGAATTCTGCATTCCAATCCTAAGGAGCCTATACAATCCATCTTCAGGAGGTCCTTGGAGCAAGGTTGTTTGAGCTTTCTGGTCCTTCATAGAGAAATAATTAGATTGCAATTCAAAGAAACAATAGTTATCATTTATAAATTTATTAACAGAAATAAAGTTTTGTTGAATCTTAGAAACATGCAAAATGTGTTAGATTTTGAAGGGATTTGAATTGGCACCTAGTAAAGTGGATTGGCCTACATGTTTGATGGAGATACCATTACCATTACCATCACCAACAATGACAGTACTAGAACCTTTGTAATTGTCAGAGATATACAAACTGGTAAAATCTATAGTCATATTATGACTAGCAGTAGTGTCAGGAAACCAATTTGAGCCACCAGCAAAAATGGTAGAGGTAGTTACGTTTGCAATAGGTGAATTGACATTTCTTTCATATCTTCTTTTGCAAAACTTGGATGAATGATTCCTCCACCCACAGATTTGACAATGCCCCATGTTGAACTTCTTAGAATTTCTGAAAGCATGACCTTACTAGTTATTGGTGGTAGTGGATTGAGCAACATTAACAACAGAAGCAGGTGAATGAATATAACTTTTTAGCAAAATTTCATAAGGAATTAACTGACTTGATAATTCATGAAATGTAACATGATCCTTGCGGATAAAAATGGATGCAATAATAGGATGGTACTCGTGGTAAGAGTCTAAAAATATTGGCATTGAATTCTGCATTGAACATTTGTAATACTGTAGAGACAAGAGTACTAGCAATTACTTTGCTTCCTTTAAAAATTGAGTCATAGTTTTGTCAACCAAGGTTAACTCCTTCAATGATAAATGAAGTTGAAGTTGTTTGTTGCTAAAGATAGAACCAAAAGCTTGTTATAGTGATTGCCAAGCATCATAAGCTGTTGTCATTCCAAGAACATATGGAAAAACTTCTTCTGTCAGAAGAAAAATATCCAACTTAGCAACATCTAATCCCTTTAAAACCAGGTTTGAAACGCTAGATTAGGTTCTACTTGATTGGTTTCAGCATTAAAAACTTGTGGAGAAGGAGTTGGCTTAGTGCCTTCAGCATGAAAATTAAAATTGTAGTAGTTCAAGATTGGTATGGGTTGGGTACTCCAAATGATTTGATGGAGAAAGATTGATTAGAGTCAGGCATGGTGGGGGATAAGGTAGAATAAGAAAGAAGAGAAGGTTGGGAAATCATAGGAACAGAAGGAGATGAGACTGCCGTGTGTATTTGCTCCAATACCATGGTTGAATAGAAAATTCTGGAGAGTAGAACTCATCGTTTTTATTAATTGAACGTGTTGTATATAAATACAAATTACAAAGTAAGCTTTTGAACTATTAGATAAAATAATATTGATTTATTATTATATGAGACAACCTAATCCTTTTGAATTTAAACTAACTGTATATCTAAATATCTCTAACAATGAAAATTCTATCTAACGTTGAGAAACCCTTTTGAAAGAGTATACAACCAACTGGACCAGCCAGTCGGTGTGTAGCATTCAAACACTCTCATAATATCCATCTCATCAAATTCACAGCGATTTTGTCAACAACATAGTGGGAATCCTGTTTAACAGACCTGATTAACTTGACTGGCTTAACAAGTCTAAATTTTAATTAGAAAAGAAGGCGATGGTCTCATCTTGTGGGCGTGACGAATTGGTGACTCCCAGAAGAAAGGAAGGTCTTCAGAACGAGTGTTTTAAAAGGGAATTCAGGTTTCTTTGCCTCAAAACAGTTTGTTCTTTCTGGGAACGGCTGCCTTGGAATAAACTACAATCATAAAATAAATAAATAAATAAGGCCCTGAAGTTCTTTAACCTCAACCTGTGTTAAGCATTCATTGAATACACAGAATTCTTCGTTCATTTTGAGTAATTTCTCAATCTACCTCTTCATCTATTATTTAACTCTCACAATAACGAAAATTTTCCATTTAGAAATACCATGCATATCTTTTAGAATACAGCATTAATAAAGAATGAACATGCTATAAAAAGAACAAAAGATATCATAATTATTCACTTCAATGATAAAACAGGGTGGCTATGAAAAAAAAAAAACTAGCAAACTCATTGTCTAATTTATTGCATCCTTATATTGCAACACTCGAAGTTTTGCCGCTATCTAAAGCAACAGGAATTTTGAATTTGTAAGTATTGATGCAAGTAATTGAATT
>Ga0307510_10012439_pt1 | contig 10092 bp, 10 predicted proteins | sample 12_EM_MG_FD_207224 | JGI IMG/M metagenome (GOLD analysis project Ga0307510, IMG submission 207224) | Populus trichocarpa ectomycorrhiza microbial communities from riparian zone in the Pacific Northwest, United States - 12_EM | ecosystem: Host-associated > Plants > Roots > Unclassified | place...
GTCAGCGCCCACAAAAATTGTTGACGGTCACGGAAGTGGAATGCAGACAGAGTGTAGACAGCAGACACAAAGGGATCACTTGCCAAGTGTGACTGCGAGTTTCGCGACTTGTGTCATGCAGATGCAGCAGTCTTCCATCGGTCGACCGGACCGGTACACAACCAGAATGATGTCATAATGGACTTGTACAGTAAAAGGATGTGACACTTTGACTTCTCTCTTTGCCCTGACCCAGAGGTCTCGACATAAAATGATGTGGCACTTTGACTTCTCTCTTTCCCTTGACCCAGAAGTCTCGACATAAAAGGATGTCATAAAAGGATGTGGCACTTTGCCTTCTCTCTTTCCGCTCACCCCTCACAAGACGATACACAGTTAACTCTGCCCCCAACTTGAAGTGTTTTTCTCTACACAAGTCAGTCCCAGTTATACGAAGAAATGCGAGGGAAAGAAAGAGACGAACCTAAATAGCAGTCTATCACGTCGGCACTGACAACTAACCGATAAGTAAACGAGTGTGACGGAAAGAGAAGAAGTCGCATAGGTAGAAGAAGAAAAGGCACGAGACGCCTCACCAGCGTCCCCGATGGCGTTGTGCATCGATAGGGCAACCTACGCCACAATCGGGTAGAGGTGGGAGTTGGGGAAGGCCTGCTTGATATACTTCTCGACCCAGAAATATGGTGTTAGGTAGGTCACGTCAGTAAATTTAGTCCTGCCGGTACCACCAGTGAGCAGGCCGACGATTCGTCCCATCCCATCAACAACAATGGCCCCCGAATCCCGGGGGGCGGAGAATGCGCCAGACTTGTAGCTGTAGGGGTAGATGGCGAGCTGCATCGACGTCCACTTGATACCATACTCGTCGTATTCTCGAACGAATGACTCTATGCCAGTTCCATGACCGATGGTAGTTCCAGTGCTCATGCCATTTTTGATAACAATAAGGCACTCCTCCCCGTTTGCATCGAGCTGGGACGGTTGGCGTATTTCGTCCTCCTTAACGACGCCATTAACCTGCAGCAGGCCACCGAGCGGAAACTTAAAGGAGGAGCGGTCCTCCGGATGAGGGTGCATTTTCAGGACAAAGTCGGCGGCCGAAATCTTGTTTCCTGGATATAATAGTCGAGACTAAACGACCTTGGTAAGATAGATCGAGACGTACCGAGATAAACAATGTTGCCCTTGAAACCACTCCAATCAATCTTGTCACGGTAGAGATCGATCAGAGCCCAATCCTCCATGAATTGCTTGGGGCCGGTACCGACGGAAATCGGAGGGGCGTGTACGACGTAACCGATCACGCGCTGGCTCGGCGAGCTCCAGTGCTTGGTAATCTTATCATGGAACTTGTCCATGGCCGTGATCGCCTTCTCTGCATTCGTCAGTTTGTTCTCAAACTGCTGGCGCTGGTTAGCTACGGCGGCGTCCTCGCCCTCAACGGCCTCCCCCAATGCAGCAAGCCCCCCCTTGTACTGATCGATCGAGACAAGCTCGCGCCCGATCCTGTTCATCATAGCCTCGAGGGCGTCTGGGTAGGCCTTGCTGCCAAGGATGAGAACCTCGTGACGAGGCTGACCTCTCTTGGGCGCATAGAGCTCGTTACGGTGTGCGCTTTGCGGGAGAGCGACGTGGCGTGCGGTCAGAAGGAAGACACGGTTGCTTTCGCCGCCCTCGCAGAGGTACAGGGCACCGGTGCCCTCCAAGTAAGGAGTGGCTCGGGGAGCGATCTGAACACCGAGATCGGGAGTGAATGGGCTACGTATGTCGGCAGTGGGGTCGAAGGTAGAGACATGGTTGAGAAGCCGCGGGCCGGTGGACCGGGTGAAGACGGACTCCCTGAAGGCGATCTCGACATCGGAGAACTGAGCGTCGGCGAGGATCCTCTTGCAGCCGACGGCCGCGACCTTGGCGCCCTCGAGGGAGAGAGACTTAGGTTCGACGCCCACCCAGAGATAGAGCGGGCCGGCTTTCCCTCCTTCCTCGGCAAAGCGGACAGGATCGATGGTCGACCACTTGACTTCAAGGGAATCGAGGAACTTGTAGACCTGTTCACCTAATGTGGGCCACACCTCTCGGATCGGGTGGTTGCAGATGGGCCTGGCCTCCCTCGACACGCGTTGCGCCTGGGGGCCCTTGGGCACCGGCCACGCGTCGCCGGTTCGGTAGACGGAGATGGGGTTCGAAGGCAAGCCGTAGAAGTCAGATAAAGCCCCAGGGTAGTCGGAGGTCAGGGGCGACTGGGTGAGAGAGACAGGCGTCCCCAAGCTCTGTTGCTCAGCGACTGCAACGCACGAGTTGTAGAATTCGCTGTCGAAATTCACTAGAGCAAAAGGGTAAAACCGAAAAGGTAAGTAGTGCCAGAGGAGATAGCAAAAGACGTTAGGGCTGACTGGTAAACAATGGCTGTCTGGATGGGAGGAAAAAGGAGAAGGTAAGTTTGGGAAGATAGTAAAATGCTACGCGGCTGACTTGTGAAGAGAAAAGCGCCTGGGGGCAGAGTCGACTGTGTATCGTCTCGTGAGGGGTGAGGGGAAAGAGAGACACCTAAGTGTCACACTCAGTTTCGGCGGTAGATAATCCCTATCCCTGCTTGCTTCTCTCCACCCCTATTAATTTCTGCCCATGCCCATTATCATGGCATATTACACAACAATGCATAATATGCACCAGCACAGACCTGGGTCATGTAATAGGTAGGCGTTGACGTCCATGATCCATAGAAGCTGTTCCCAGTACAGTACAAATCAATCATACAAACCCTAATAGGGGCACAGAAAATATTAAGCATGGGAAAGGCCTGAAGCGAGTTTTTCCAGCCTCCTATGAATAGTTCTAGGGTCCATTTGTCCCCGAAAAGCTCATTCTGGTCTTCAGCGATGTAGGGTATAGCCCGCATCAGACACACGTACAGATGCGACTACTATATGATACTGTACGAACACTCGATTAGTCGGAGGCTACTCGTAGAGGGCTAGGCCTATCCCGTTTGTCCCCTATTCCCCGCTGTGCACAGAAGAAGCCGCACTCTTCGTTCCATCTGTCACTCGGAAGACCATGCGTTCCTTTTGAAACAGGGTCCAGCTGATCCACCGAACCCCGTTCGCAAGTGGTGGGGACTCCCGCTAGTTCGTCAGCGAGGGCTTCCATCTCCAACCCCCTACCCAACCCTCACAGTCCTTCGAAGAAGCTTAGATCCTGTGCGCTGAGGCCTCCGGCGCCCTTGACGGGTGGAGGAGGTGGTGTCGCCTTCGCAGCGGGCAAGCCAATGTTCGTTCCCTCGTTATTGCTCATGAGCAACGCAAGCGGGGTCGACTCTGGCTCGGCGAGCGGTGCTGCTGGCGAGGGTTTTGCCGGCGCCGCGAGTCTGTAGCTGCTCGGCGGAGGGAGTAACGGGACTGGCGTGGGCGATGACGAGGGGGGCCTCGATGATGACGAATTGTTCATGATCGCAGTTGGGCGGGGAGGCGGCGACAGGGCCACCCTCCGAGTCGATTGTCCGGCGGGAGGCGCGGACAAAGTGAGCGCGGGCGATCCGGAGCGAGGCTGGGCGAAGGCATCAAAAACGCTCGGGGCGGGAGACAAGCCTCTCGTCGAGGAGTCCACCCGCGGGGCCGTGGTGTTGCCCAACGACGGCATCAGCGGAGGCTTTCCGGGCGGCGGAGGAGGCAGGTTGGTACTCTCGTCCGTAGGTGTCGTAGCCCCGAAGTAATCTACATTCGTGACTCCTCCACTTTGACCCTTTTCGGTCGGCGGGGGCGGGGGTGCGAGTGGTTCGGGCAACGGTGACGGCGGTGCGGGCCAACGACCGCGCCGGGCGGCGGCTAGATCGAGCAGGCTCTGCGTGCGTTGATGACCTTGGGTGATCATCTTCTGTTTGGGGGAAGTAGGCGTCGTTTTTGGCGGGGAAGTGGGTAGTTGGCTGTTGGAACGTGAGTGCGCGGGAGTCGTGGGAGCAGTATCCGGGCGCTCGAGGCTGGCTCTATGTCCATGTGCAGAGACTTGTGGTTTAGGTAGACTCGGTGCTGTTGGGAGGACCGGACTTGCAAAACCGAACAGCGGCGTCGCGTCGGGCTCCTCGAAGGTATTAGGTGGTCCCGTGGGTGGAGAGGACATGAGGTGAACCAAGTCATCAAAGGGTGAACTTGATTGATGATGCGAGGACTGGGACAAGGGGAGCTTCCCTAGGCTAGCATTGAGCGGGAAAAGCGGAGGGTCTGCGGGTGAAGAGCGGAAGTCAGAGAAGTCATCATCGTCTTGAGCAAAGGATTGGGTGGTAGACATAGAGGTTAATGGAAGCTGAGGTTGAGAGTCGGATGGTGAACTGAAGGCTGGGCCTGGTTGCGAGGACAACAAAGAAAATGCAGACACGCTAAGAGATGGCGGATTCTCGTCCAGGGGCAAGGGGTGACTCGGATACAGAACCGAGTGAGGAGACATAGACTGCGGGGAATCTAAATCTATTGCCGTGGTAGGACTGGGAGTGAGAGGGGTCAATGCCGAGATGGAGGGCTTTTCAGTTGGGCCTTGCAAATCCGATACGAGATTCGCAACCGGATCATCGGGGGATGATCCGAGGGGGACAAGAGTGTTCCTGTTCAACGTGTTGCCTCTCGGAGGCGCTGTTGGGCCGTGTGATGGTGAAGAGGAAACTTTAGGTGGTGGAGGCAATGGCGGTGGCAATTTTCCGTAGAGGGTGCTATTTTCGGTACCTTCTGTCTCACCCTCGAGCCCCGCGATTAGTACGTCATCCGTCTGTGACGGGTCGTTGGACTTGGACCTCACATCAGAGAGGAATTCAAGATCGTCACTTGAAAGGGCTAATGAATTACGTGGAGAAGAGGACGATGCGCGGGGTCGAGAAAATCGCTGAAGAAAGCGGGATACGGCTGACCCAGATGATGGGGTGTGAGTGTCGTCATCCTGAGCCAGAAGATCAGCGGATGGAGGAGTAAGGGGGAGGAAGTGGGGGAACTCCACGTACCTGGGATGACGTGCGCTCATGGAACGGTTTGGGAAGCGCCTGAGATGTAGGGGGGGTTCCCGAGGGTGTCTTCGCACCATCCACGCTGGAGTGCTGGTTCTGCGTCGGGACAAGGTGACCACTTTCCGGCGGCGTGGCGTTCGGTGGGGGGGTGCTCTGTTGTAGGACGGGAGGATTACTTGGCGCGTTGGAGGCTCTCCGACCCCACAGGCCAGCCAGTAGCCCTGCCGGTTTCTTTAACTTTTCCTCAGCTTTCTCATCCTTCTTAAAATCTTTCTCAAGAATACGCCAGCCTAAAGGGACTTCATCCGAGGGCGTCTCCAAGCGGGACTTGACAGATGTTTCCCAGGCAGTGGATCCTTTTGCTGAGAGGAAAGTCGACATTGGGCTCGTACGGGCCAACGTAGTGTTACGGGAAAGTTTCACAGCATCCGCCATAGCCTTTCCAATAAAACTCCTGCTTGGAGGCAGGAGCTGGGGAAGTGTAAGGGCCGGGATGTAACGAAGCAATATACTCTCGCTACATAAGCGCGTAAGCAGGGGAAATTAGAACAGCAGCTCATGGACTCACATGCCATCAACGTCCATGCCGGAATTCCATCGTCTCTGCCAACCTTCCTCGACCTCGTCCTGATTTCCTGGCCAAGCTTCCTTCGTAAGCTCCTCCAGATGTAGAAGAATCTGCGATAGTAGCTCTGGTGGCTTCGTAGGTACACGCTGTTGTAAGAAATGGAAGGGATGATAAAATGAAGCCACTCACCACTCTACGATCCATTTCTAACTGCCTCAGTTTTGCCGATTCCCACTCATCACTGGGATCTTCTGCGCTCCCTGTATCTGCGTCCTTCGGCATACTCCCCCATGGGGAGTTCCACTCATTGTCACCTAGCCCACCTCCCATTGGGCTTCCGATAGTAGGAAAAGGCGTTGCGTCGCTGTGCTCGGTACCCACTGTGAAGGTACCGAAGGCATCGGGACTTGATGGAGGTGAGGGTTCGGGGGAAGGGGTTGAAGATGGTGTCGGTGTCGGGGAGTGCGATATTTCCTCATCAAGCCCTACCGATGGAGAGGGGGGGTGTATGTCATCTCTTGGAGCCGGAGGTGAGGAAGGCGATAAATGAGACTGGGGTCCGACTGTCGGTTCGCCTACGGTGTCCTTCTCGTTCGGGAGCTCTGGAGGACGAGAGTTTCCTAGAGGGATATCAGCGTATGGATTTTCGAGTGACCAGTCTTGTGTAGTGTGGTGAACATTTGACCATAGTGAACTTTGGATATTCGAAGGTTCGTCCCATTGAATGCCTGGGCCTGTGGACCAAGAGGGCATGGAAAGGTCGTCTTCCTGGGGGCCATCATTGCGGGACTTTTCTGACGTGGACCAAGTCGTTGTTGTTAGTTTCCCGTCATCTTTGAGGTCATCCGGACTACCCCAAGCGTTTCCCCAGAGGTCATCCATAGTCGTGGATTTTGGGCGGGCCAAATGGAGATTAGCGGCACGGCACAAATGGAGATGTTCACGTGATGTGGTGTATCACGTGACGTGCCTTATTAGCTTACTTTACTTTATTGAGTTATTTCTGGGCTGGGAAAAGTCACCCGTGATCGCCGAACCGTTCACTCAAGCCTCTCATGGACCCTCCTCAACCACCAGAGCCAAAGGGCTTAATCTCAACCTGGGATGAGAACGACGTCCATTTCTTTTTTTCGAACCTCGGCTTCACCCAGTACGAGGCCAAGATCAAAGGTCAATGGCTTCTCTTCATTGTTTTCCTTCTGGCCACTGTCATCTCATCCCTACCGTAGAGCATAACCTGACTGGGGACGTGCTCTGCTTCATGGGCCCAGAAGACCTAAAAGAAATAGGTATCACCACCGTTGGCCAACGTTTGGCTATTTTGAAAGCTATCTACCTCATGAAGCTTGCCCATGACATCCCCATCGAACCTGACCACTACATCCCCCCTTGTCAGTCGTCCTTCTTTTCTCTTCTGCGCGAATACTTATACTCTGAGCTGGGAATAGCGGAAGCAGGTGATCCACCAGAAAACATCTCTGTTGACAAACTGTACTACATCATCCGAGAGCAAGGTTAACTACGTCTTCATCCAAAGCCGTCTCGCACACTCATGTCCTTCAGAGGAACGCCTACAGACGCTTGAAAAAGAGAATCGAAGATTGTCGGAGACTGTCTACTCGACGATGGATGACATTCATACTTGGCGGTCGTCTCAACAAGCTGTGGTGCGTCCATCAACTGTCGCGAGGCCGTGCCTAAATAACCTGGCGAGTAGGTTGAAAGCAGCCCACTTTTACGGCAACCGTCGTTTAAGTGGGCACAGTATGACAAGCCCTCTAGCTCTCCCACGAAACCAGAGATGTCTGATTCTCCGTATCCTTCACCCAACCATCTTGAACATGATCTCTCCTACCGGTCACAGCCCAGTGCACAGACCAAAAACGGCGTCATCAACAATGTGTCATCTGCTGTTCAGCTTCCCACACCGCCACGACCGTCCAAGCAGGAGAGTTCGGATAACCTCAAGAGCTTCAAGGTCAGCTTGGAGGACCCTGCATGGAAAGTCCTGCCGGCTGCCCTGAGAAAGTACAAAATCAATAACGATGATTGGCAAAATTATGCGATGTTCATCTGCTATGGTCCTCCCAGTACGTCACTTTGATGCTCCAGAATTGGTTCCGATAACACGGGTGGCCCAGGTAATCGCATAGAACGGTGTCTGAGCTATGATGAAAAGCCCCTTTTACTCTTCCAAAAGCTCAAGGACGCGTCCAAGAATCCTGTTTTCATGCTCAAACACATCAAAGACATCCGGTCTCCGATCGCCGTTGCTCAACAAAAGCAAGCCGCGCGCAAGGCCTCTGGTGACTCGTCGTCTTCTAAACCTAAACCCACTGTCTCCCATACACGGACACCCTCGCGTCCGCCCCGGCTACAAGTGCATCCGGATGCCTCTGCCAACATCGTCCCACCTCTGATGACTGGCGCGTCCGCGCAGCCTGGCTGGCCAGAAGTAATGTCACCCGCGACTGATAACAAGGATCGTGAAGATTCTGCTGACCGGGAACGGTCGAAGGGTGCAAGTGGTTCGGAACCTCCAAAATCAGCGGTTCCTCACACAGCAAGTGGCAGTGTTACGTCTGATCAGAATGAGATAGGTACGCCGGCGAGAGAAGTCCCGGTTTCTGCAGAGATATCCTACGCGGTGGCAATATACCCGTACATGGCGGAACAGGAAGACGAATTTGATGTTGTTGTGTATGTGCCTCAACTTTTACCTTCTCATGGACCTAGCTGACAGCCAATAGTGGTGATACATTCGTCATCATATCACGAGCGCGAGGGTGGTGGGTTGTGCAACGCGACCCTCAAGGAACGGGTATCGTGGATTCTGATACCACGAAGCAAGGTTGGGTACCTGCAGGGTGTCTCCTCGAGACACGGATACCAGTTGCAACGGCTGTTGCGGAGGCTAATCATGCTTCTGGATCGGGCTCTGAACCACCGTCTCCAGTCCCGATCACGAAAACTCCGATCCTTCCCCTTCATATTGTGTCCACGAGTTTCCCTGGCTATGCATTGATGGACTACAAGAAAAAGGGTGATGAGGAACTTGACTTATTCAAGGATGACGTACTTCGTGTTTTCAAGCGCTACAACCACTGGTCATATGTACGGTCACTTCCTGTGTTGCTCCCCTATAATTATTGATTGATTGTTGTAGGCTGTGAAGGAGGATGGTGGTGATCGTGGTTGGGTTCCTGTGAGTTCATCTTTCTAAACATGATATATCTGTTCTGGCTCACTTATAACGCTACCCTGCGCATCTACGTCCCTCACCGTTTTCATTCCAGTCATGGTACATCGGCAAGATGTCGTCCAGTGCAGCACCGGCCACGCCAAACTTAGCTGCGCCGGCTGTCAATAACTCTTCCGTCAACCTTGACGAACCATCCCTTGCACCGCATACACAGGTTTCACCTATGTCTTCTGCATTTCCTTTGCAGGCACGTCCCACAACGGTTGTTTAATGGGCTTGCGCTACTGGAAGGCAATGGGCTCGAAACCAGAAGAGGTTCGAGCTCGACGTCACTAGTGGCTCATGTGAAGGGCGTACACCGAGCTCCTATCATTGAATGGACCCGAGGTCGTCTCTTTCTCTCATCGTGCGACTATTCTCTTCGTTCTTATCCCCTCCCTACTCTCTTTGGCACATTGGTCGTTGTTTTTTCCTAATCATGTAACAGTTTCCTGCGTCCGATCTAATTCTTTCCTGAACTATTCCTGTGCGCTTCTAGTTTGATAGCTCTTACCCTCATATCCCGCGACTACTTAGCAATTGATGTACATTATCATTAGCAATGGGGTTCAATATATGCACACTTGGTAGCTGTGCTTCCATCTTTCATTTGCGGTTCGTACATTTTTTAGGCACGAGGACCTTGTGGGGGGCCACAACGTTTCCATAGTTTCAGATACCCAGCTCCGCAGCAGACCCCAACGACAAGCCTGTGCAATGCCCTTTTACCCGCAGAATTAATCCTTTCAAGTGGATACTGGTTACCCCATTTTCTAGTTCTTTCTCACTGTATAGACAGCATATCTGGACCAATGGTATCGTGAACCAATATGAAACTATGTTACTCAGCAAGAAAGGCATTTCGACAATTCTACCAAATGGTCGTGTCGGATTGAGCTAATTTTTCAATAGACTTAGAGTTGGGTGGGCGGCCTGTGTGTCTTCTTACTGAGTGGGTTTTATAAACTGCTAGTCCCATGTGAGTCCCCTCAAAAGAAAAAAAAAAAGGATAAACGGCTAGTCTGGGTCATATAAGGTCGTTGACAGAGAAACTAAAAAACCCAAACGTTGTTGAGCTGAAGAATTGGCATCCAGCTACCGGCGGAAACGTGTACGACCCCGATGACCCTAATGTTGGAGTAGTTGATCCCATTCTGCCCAATAACCCAGCGATCATCACCCAGGCTGCGAGTCGTATTTGGCGTCTGACTCTGTCAGAGTCGGGGAATGATTCAGCTTGGGCATAAACGTGTGTCGACTCAACACGACAGACTCACGTTAAGGAAGGCCTCTATA
>Ga0307510_10012440_pt1 | contig 10092 bp, 6 predicted proteins | sample 12_EM_MG_FD_207224 | JGI IMG/M metagenome (GOLD analysis project Ga0307510, IMG submission 207224) | Populus trichocarpa ectomycorrhiza microbial communities from riparian zone in the Pacific Northwest, United States - 12_EM | ecosystem: Host-associated > Plants > Roots > Unclassified | place...
AATTCTACAATATTTAAATTTAAAACCATCAATATTAATATATATTTTTTAAAATTATTTTATAACCTCAATTTCAAAAGCATTTTTACCCAAACACATTAAACTACTTTTTTTCAACCTTAATTTCAACCACAGTTTTAACCAAACACCTATTTTTTCAAACTAACCTCAATTAAAAGTACTTTTTATAAAAACAACTTTTTTCAAACCACAACCACAACCACAACCACTACCGCAATACCAAACACACACGAAATCTACTTCAATCTTGTTTGGTGTTACGGTAGTAGTAAGTTTTTTAAATTATTTTTTATCTAAAAATATATCGAAATAATATTTTAAAAAAAATTATTTTTGATATTAGTATATCAAAATAATTTAAAACTTTCAAAAATAAATTCTTTAAATATTTTTTTAAAAAGAAAACAAAGAACCTTTTTTCTATAACCCGAGATGTCCGGGCCAGCTTATATGCAAGTCCAGTAAATAGATAAAGCACCACAGAATGACATGTATACATAAAAAAAATAAAACCCGAATAAAAAAAAAATAAGACCATTTTCTTTGCTAGGCGACTTCCTCAAGTGCAACAGCAAGAAAGAACCTCTCTACTGAGCTTAGTGATGGCCCATTTACATGGTTTTTTTGTAATTATTAAAGGTGGACACATGGGACTAGAAATTACCGTTAATATTTAATTTTCTTAATTTAAAATTTATGTTGTTGGTGGATGTTGAGAAACCTAATTTATCACGGAATTGTGACTGAGCATCTAAGGTAGCAGTGCCATTGAATTGACTTATATATATATTCCATTGGACTGCTTGACTTCTATTATTTCCTATAATTTTTTTTATTATGTAATTCTTTTCTTCATGTAAAATTACACATGAGTATATCAAGATATCAATACAAAACACAAACTCAATAAATTAAATACTAACACCGTGTTTGAAATCAAATTCAAATTACATGTATGTTTCTTCACCCCATCCACACACAAAAGCAACCTTCATGTTCCTCTCCTCAACCCAATCCTGCAACCTAGCATCATTGATTTGCTAGTAGCATCCGTACTTGTTGAAAATTTCAAGAAAGATTTGTGAGTAAGGATAAGCCTGAATGCCTACGATTATTAGCTTAGTCATTGCATCTATGTTAATCATGTCATTTGCAACTTCAAATGAAGAAGCATGAAGTGTCATGTATTGATTTATATGCTCAATTAACTCAGCAACCTTAACTCTATCAATACGACAATTATATTCATTGTCACTTGATTTAGATTCTTCATGGCAATATGGAACAAATATCATACCCAACTGAGGCTTTATATTAACAATTTCTTCTACCGACATTATCTCTTTACATTATCACCTAACCTAAATGTACTAACTGCTCGTGATGCATGTGTGGTATTTTAAAAGTTACTTGGAACCTGGGTAAACCTCATACTAGAAGAGTTTTCTCGTTTAGGTCTGCTATTAAAGTTGAGCTCTAGTATATTAATCTCATTAATGCTCACAAACTCAAACATTGAATACATATTTTTATTATTATAGATTGGTACGCTGACATAACGAGCTTCACTAGCTCCAATTCACAACACCCTCCAAGTAATTTCAACTTCTGTTTCAAGTATATTCTAGTGAAATAGATCATATAACATTTTAAATAACTCATTAAAAAACATATCTAATATAACAATTAAGAACTCATGGCTTCTTTCATTATAAATGATATTGTTGTTGGTACTAACAATGGTTATACCATGAAAGTATAATATTTTAAAATCATCAGATATTATGTCAAACAGCACAACAAAACACAAGCATAATTTGTTAATATCGTGGGGTTAATCAAGATAGTTTATCAATAAAATTTTAATGATAACATAATCAACAAAAATCTAAATTCATCAAATTAACCAGCGGAAACCTAAATTCATCAATTTTTTCTATCATAACAAAATTATCACCTCAATTCATGTATTTCATAGCTAGTAATCTTATTTTATACCTAATTCAGTATAATCCCTAATTTAACCTAAATAAACCCCAACTCCAATCTTAATTCACAATCAACAAACCCCTCCAAAAAAAAAAATTTATTATCTTATAAAATAACATAATTATCAACTCAAATTATATCTAATTATTAAAAAAAAAACCCTAATTTTTTTTTTTAAGAATTCCTAATTCTAAACCCTAATATTTTGAAATCAAAATCTACACACATTAGCATAAATTACATCAAATTAGAGAAAAAATATTGAATATATCTTTTAAGTAAAGAATGTGGGTGGTGGTGGTTTTGGCCAAAAATAGCCTCAGAGAAGGTGGTGATCTCTTGCTGGACAGGGAGGGAGGTGATCTTATGATGTTTTTGGGTGTGTTTCGTGCTGACATTCGCTCACCAAGGGAGAGAGTAGGGGTAGCAAACTGTGAGGAGAGAAGGAAGAAATAAAAGGAGAAAAAGGAAGACAATGACTCTCATTTGCAACACGCTAGTCACGAAAGCCATTTATGACTTGCTTGATTAGATCCCCAAATATCTTTTTTACTGTGCTATTTTACTTTTTTTTGCACTGTGCTAAAAACAAAAAACAAATTCTAAAGAAAAGAAGATAATTCTGCTAAATTACTCAAACAGAAGTAAAATTTTGTTTAGCTTTAATAGTTGGTTCATCTGCATCAAGAGATCATTTTGTCGATCAGAGCCACAAGCCCTGCCTTACAAACCTTTCCTTTTCCTGCCCTCAGTGAAATGCTACAGCAAGCGATATTGCTTGAGCACCAAGACCATTCTACTACAATGCTGCGAAAAAAGGCTCGAGAGAATCGAACCAAACAATTACCTGAATGGGTCTCTGCTGGGGACCAAATCAAGAATTTAAGTTTTTGACAGGTTGCTGGTAACACCCACTTATTTTATCTGAAATCCATGTAGCAAAGTAATTGCAAAATTATGATCCATGAATGGCAACTACCATACTTTATTGGCCAAACCATAAAGCTGGCTAGTTTAAAACTCAGAGGACCAACACAAAGCTTTACAGTTCCATCTTCCAGTACTACATATAAGGCAGCTTGCTTACAATCCCACAGAACCCAGAAACACACAAATATGGACCAACAACATTCCCATCTTCACACAATTCATATATCTTATCTAGTCTAAAAAATAACTATGAAAATAGACCAGCCTCCAGCAATAAGACACACAACAGCAGCTGCATGAGCCTAATTCCAGTCCTCAATATGCCTCGGCAAACCTGAAATGCAATTGCAGCAGTGACCGAATTTAGAAGAAGATCAGAGACACCAAAACCATATGGACAAGGCAAATGGTTAAAGAGAGTAGTACAGAAATTGAAAGTTGCTTTTTACTTACCCAAGCTCTGAGAGCTTCATATGAGCTTCAGCATAATCTGCAAAGAAGGCATCCTCATCCTAAAGATAAGCCACCATGACGTCAAAGTTAGATAATTACACTTTAGTGTAATTTAGGACCAGATTATTGTCAAGTTGATGGGGGGAATTTCCATCCAAGGTTAACTTTAGAAAATCTATAGGCTAATATAAAAAAGAAATGAGTGTCTACTCACTGCAGCATATTTTTCAACAAGGGGGCGGAAGACTGGATCCTCCAGAAGGGTTTTATCTGTAGGGAGCTGGATAAGACCTTCTTTCTCTCCACTGAGGAGTTCCCTGTTTAACAGAATCAAAATTCGCATTGGTTATTTGACCGCATCTTCTTTTTCTTTAACAAATGATTCAGTATTAGTTTGCGGGGATAAAGGCATATGTAAAACACCAGTTGGTGAGATGATTACAGAATAGAAAAATCATGCAATATAACTTGAATTCTTGACAAAATTATATCAATAAAAAACATCTCTGGAGCTGAATGTATCTTACTTGAAATAGGAGTTGTCGAAAACAAGAGGGTTGGGGGTCCAGGGTCCCTCAAATCCAGAACGCTCCTTGTGGCACCTTCCCTGTAAATATATATTCAAAAACCAATGATAAACATCAATAAATAGAATAAGACAATTATTCACTTAAATCGCACAAAATGAGCAACAATCATAAAAGAAACCAGCAGAGAAATTCCATGTTCTTTGAACAGACCAAAGTGTGACCACCGGATAGGGCAACAATATCTTTGTCACTGAGACCCATATGGCCAAAGACATCCCTTAAATGGTCTGAACCTGAAGCGATAGAAAAAGATTAGGAAATCCACTTGAAACATAATTACAAAATTATAGTGATTTCCTTCAGTTTTCAACTTGAACAAACCTTTGGTTGCATCAGGCAAGCGACCTTCTGGAGGTGGATCAGACTTGTCCTGAATAAATGCAAGGTTGATTAGTACTATCATCTAAGAACTGAAGCATGAATTCTGAAAAGGCAGCTAATGACATCAAAATCTGCATCGCTATATTTCTTTCTGACATACTGCTTCCTATCTCTACAAATCTACAAAAATTCATATCAGACTGCTCAAAGTATTGCAAACAGCTTTGAAATATATACTGCAATTTGCAATGATATCCCAACAAATAATAAGCTCTTCTTCATTTGAATGGCCCCGTCCGCATCCCACCAAAGCTACAAAAGCAATCAAGGAAAAGTGCAAAATATTTCTAGGTATCAGGAACAACAGCAGTCAATGGCATTCAAATAGATGGTATCTAATTGTGCCATATGACCGCACTGTTCACTCCAACTCTGAACAAACAGCTTAATCGATAGCAGTACAAGTCAGCCATATCATCATTGTTCAAGTCCATTGTCTCTAACACATTTGGCCAGTCACCATCTAGCATAATGAACTATGTTTTCAAGCTAACTAATACATTAAAGAAGTTGGCGGAACTTAGCTTTGACAATTTGGTCACAGGTTAACCCCTAAGATCCACATCACTTTCATTTGGTCGCAGATGGACAGAGCTTCTACAATTTAGTTCAAGCTAAACTCAACCTAATCTTTAGTCAAAGCAAACAAGTACAAGAGTAGTCAATTTACCTTGACGGTAAGGACTGATATCACTAAACAACTAAATTATATCTGTCCATTGAACCCGAATTTCAAAATTCAACAAAAAAAAAATGCATGCGTTGCAGGTTAGCCTTATAATGCAGCAGTAGGTGAAAGCTCTTAAATCCAGAACACTTCCTCCTCCATGGAATTTCTTTTGCCTATACTATCTATTACCTGAAAGACCTACAAAGTAATCAAACTCAACCAAACTTATTGCATTCACTATGAGTTCAAAGTTGTGATCTTCAGATAAAAAAGAAACCATCAGGCCACCAAAAGATCCTACAACACACATCTAGAGATTGATCCTATAAACTAATTAAAAAATATATATGTACTTTGGAGTTTGGACATGATTTATATTTTCCCTAGAAAAAAAGGAACTTCGATATCAGGCACAGAATAACGATGAAAGAAACACCACCACGTATGAAAAAGAACTGATAAAGAATGAACTATCAAGAGGAGATCTGATCACTTAACTGGTCTCCCAGGGTGAAAAGGAACCTCAGGCCCTCCAGTAATTTCAACAGCAACAACACCAGCTAACTGCGAGGACAATCAAACACACAAAAAAGTCTCAATCATGAATAAAATAAAATAAAATAAAAACACTATTATTAATATATAAATCAAATTAAAGCAGGGAAAACATTACTTGGTAGAAGTCAGCATAAGACAAGTTGGGGAACTGCTCTTTGAGGGGTTCCAAAAGCCTGACAGCAATATCAAGACCATTGTTAGCTCCATGAGCAAGCTCATCTGGGTGTCTGATCGTCCCAAATGGCCCTCCTGTCTTGGTATTCACATCAAAAGTACCAGCAGAGTGCCATCTACATCATCAACAACAACAGAGAATATAAAATCCCATAAATACTTAAAACAGCTACCACTATCAAAAAGAAAGGGAAATAAAACAATCAGAGAGGGGAGGGGGGGGGTAGTCTTACGCTAATCGGAGCATGAGGGGAGCGCAGTGTTTTTCAGCGATGAGTCCTCTGAGCTTCCTCTTGCATTTCTCCACTGCCTTCTGATACTCTTCGCTCACTGTAGGGTAGCACTTGCCCATGACGAAAATGGTGATCTTCTTCTTTCTTTCTTTCTAGCTCACTGCCAGCCAGTGACGAAGGGAAGAAGATATAGGGATGGTTATTCAAGACACGAAGTTTCTGGCCTTTACCTTAACGAGTCGTTGGACTTTTCTGCCAAGTAGTCGTGGTTGTGCGTGGGCCGGCTGTCTTTGAACGGCTCAGATCGTGCTGGAATAAATGATTGTTAGTTGAAACTGAGCTTCCAATGAGATATTGCCACGTATGAATAGAATAACCTTAATGATGATCTATCTCCGTTGTATACGACTTTAGTGGTGCAGTTTCAGTTTTATAGTCTTGGTTTGGTTTGGTTTGAATAAAAAAAACAACGGTTACTATTTATTTATTTATTTAATTAATTAATGACTTCTAGAACCTTCATCAACCCCCACTTTGTTTTCACATTGTGGTGATATACAGTAACTTATATTTTTTTCATTTTCATCCGTAAGCTATTTTTTCTATTGCAGACTTCTGGTACGCCAATTTCTTATAATATGTTAAAAGGAAAAATGAATTCAACAAAAGAAAACAAAGAAAGCCCCGTCATCAATTTCAAGTTCACTCGATAAAGTTTTTTTTTTGCAGTCTTCTTCCTATCTTTCTTTATCTACTTTTTAACTCTTTGTAGTTTTTGAAATTATATTTTTAATTCAAACATTTATTTTATTTATTTTTTAATCTCTAAATTTGATAAAAACAAATTGATAAAAGAGAAAGAAAATTACTAGAAAATAGTGGAAAAAAATAAAGTTATTAGTTTGCCATATTCAAGCAATTAAAATGACCACATGCAGTGTTAATGAATTTCATTCTATGGAAAAAGTTTAATGGTGGTAGGTGAGTTTTTCTATAAAAATATCAAAAAAGATAGATTGAGGTTCATTTAGATTTTTTTATTTGATCGATTTATAATTTTTTAGTGATTTTGGGATATTTTTGTGGTTGTGAATGGATTATAGAGGATTTTATGGTGGTGTGTTCTTTTTAGTTAGAACTCACTTTAAAATTGAGTTTTTGGATTTAAAAAACTTGAATCCTAATTTTTCAATCACCAAAGGTGACCTAGAAAACATTAATGTATGATACAAGTCATTTGTTGTCTAGTTCTTTAAAAAAAAAAATAACGTGTTGACCGCTCAAGTGAAAAAAAGACTTGGTTTTGGATATATTAATTTAAATATATTAAATCTTTAAATTAATTACAATGCCGGGATGGTCGTCTTGAATTTTGTTGGGCTTTGTTCCTTCTTTTCTTTTCTTTTCTTTTCTTTTTATCTTTTTGGGGTTTTTTTTGTCAATTTTATTATTTGACATTGAATTTATTAGGAATTGAGATTTATAATTTTTTAATTTGTTTTCTATGAAATTATTTTGGTCTTGTGATCTAATTATCAAGTTTAGCGAGTTAACTAGATTGATTCTGGTCAGTTTTTATTTTTATTTTTTAATCTATCCTTCAATATTGAGTTAATTGAAAATTAAATTTCATAATTGATTTTGATTTATTTTCTATGAGGTTATCTCGGTCTAATAACTTGGTTTACGGGTTCGGTAGGTTAACTCAAGTTGATTTAACTCATTTATGTTTTTTTTAATTGAATTTATTTGTAGTTTTATCATTCAACATTGAGTTGATTGAGAATTTATTTTTATAATTTATTTTAATTTGCTTTCTGTGAGATTATCTTAGTCTCATTACTTAAGTTATAGATTTGGGAGGTTGACTCGAGGCTTTTTTATGTTATTTTTTATTTCAATTTTATCTTTCAACATTGGATTGATTGAGAATTGAATTTTATAATTTGTTTTAATTTTCTTTTCATAGGGTTATCATGGTCTCACGACTTCAATTATGGATTTGGCGGGTTAACCTTAGTTGACTTGTGTCATTTTTTAAGGTCTTTTTTTTTAATTTGATATTTTTCAATTTCATCTTGCAACTTTAGGTTGTTTGGCAATTAGGTTCATAATTTATTTTTATTTTTTTTCTATGGGATTATTATAGTCTCTTGACCTAATACACGAATTTAATAGGCTGACTCAGGTTATTCCAATATATTTTCATCTCAATATTTAAAAAATATAATCTTAAAAATCTTTTTAGTCAAACCATATTTTTACCAGTCATTCATGTTGCTTTTAAACCTATCAAGCCGACCAGATCAAACTGAGTCAACCCCCATATATTTTAAATTCTTTTATACTAAAAAAAATTAAAAATACCTGAATATTTTTTTGTGCTCAAATAAATCTTGATCAAAATCATAGTGTAAAGCATGCTATTGATGTAGTGCTAAAACTACATTCTACACCACAACATCATAGTTGCAAATGAACAGTTCTAGAGATCTATCTTTCATTAACATGACCTATAAGTTAGTTTTTTTATGGGAAAAAAATAATAAGTTTAATTTTCTTTTTATTAGGTCAAGTTTTGATAGGAAAATGGATCAATTAAGTTGATATGGATTTTGATTAGATTAGTTTGATTTGATTGAATAAATAACCTATGTCACTCTCGACATAATTAGAACCTCTAAAATTAAAAAGAAATTATATGAAAAAATAGAGTCATCACCTAATACTTTAAATAGAGTAAGAATCCTAAATTATGTATTAGTTCTAGAGATTTGAGTAAGAGAATGGTTATATTTAAGGAAAGATAGGCATCACTCTTACTGCATTATTTCAAATAGAAGGTTATCTTAGCTATAAGTTTTATCCTAAATTTATTTGATGCATGTCATTAACTATTTAATTTATTTTCTGAGCTTATTCACAAGTCATTAATTATTGGTGCATGTTTGTCGAGTTAACATCGAACTATGAATCAAGAGTCTTGCAACTCAATGATTTTTAAAGTTTTTTTGTTATTTATTTCTTGACCTTGGAAAAACACATGTAGTAAAAGATCCCCACGAGAATGTGAGGTGGAAAATACAAAAAAATTAAGCAATATGCATTTAAAGCTAATAAAGGATGAAAATGGGTTATGTTTTAACTAGGTGATTAGGTTTGAGTGCATATGAGGAAAAAAAAAGAGATTTTCTCAACAAAAAAAGATCTAAGTTGAAAGTTAATGCTGATAAGAGATGGAACATTCCAAACCCTTGAAAAAATTAATGATAATGCTTATAAAGTGAATCTACCAAGTGATTATAGTGTTAATGTTACATTTAATATTTTTTTTATCTCTCTTTATTTGATGTAGGTGATTCATGAATGAATCTTTTTTAGGAGAGAGGGGATGATATGATCAACACTACACCAAAAGATCCATTGCAAGTTCTAGTTAGGTCAATTACAAGATCAAAGGAAAATAAGCTCAAATATACATTCAATTGGCTTATTTAGAATATTTGGGACAAGGTGGATTTCAAGGAGGCAGCATTAACAAGTGAAGATCAGACCTTAGTCAATTTAATTCATGCATAAGAGGGGTATGATTCATCTACTTTATAGGCTAATTAATTTCAGCAGTTAGAGATTTATTTTTCATAGTGCTTAGTTTTACTCTAACAAACATGATTTTTTATCTGATTCTTAGATTGGGTTAATATTTTATCAGAGTTTTTTAGAGGTCTTGTTCTATATTTGGTTAAAATTTCAGGGCAATTGGACATCAGGAAGGCCTTATAATAAGGTTCAAAAGCTATTATGTAGGAATTGTATTAGTTTTTATTTGATTTATGATTTTTTTCTATTTTATTTAAAACTCTTTTATTATTTCTCCAATATTATTTAAGGCCTTTTATCTATATTATAAATAAGGTTATTTAGCTTGTATTTAGATTTTTTTTAATGGGAAAGACTTTAATTCATCAATTATTATTGTGTATGTGAGATTTTGCTCATACTTCTTGGTTCTTCATTGAATAGGTTCGATTACTTATTGTCTTGGTTCTTCAGTACATGTTATCGTTGTGTAAAACTCAATTCCAAACTTGAT
>Ga0307510_10012441_pt1 | contig 10091 bp, 13 predicted proteins | sample 12_EM_MG_FD_207224 | JGI IMG/M metagenome (GOLD analysis project Ga0307510, IMG submission 207224) | Populus trichocarpa ectomycorrhiza microbial communities from riparian zone in the Pacific Northwest, United States - 12_EM | ecosystem: Host-associated > Plants > Roots > Unclassified | place...
GCGCAAACAGTCGGGAAGGTCAAGTTTTTCAACTGAAACCACGAGTTGAGTTAGATGGGGTTGGAAGTAGCTGGTTAACGCACGAATTGGGCGAGATAATCATCACCACGATCGAATTCGTGGTTTCCCAAGACAAAGGCATCGAAACCGAGTTGGTTGATTGTCTGGGCAATCTTTTCACCCCCGTAGTAGGAGAAGTACAGGGTTCCCTGCGAACGACGCGTCAGGAAGTCACATCAGGTGGAGCGGATCAAAATCGGAACGCGGACCTGGAACTCGTCACCGATGTTGAGAAACAGGCTGTTCTTCTTCTGTGGCCTCAGGTAGTCTATCGTGGCCTTGATGCTGGGGTATCCGCCATAGCATCCGAGGGTCAAGTCGGTACAGTTATCGCCGGAGGACCGGAAACGGTCCAAATGAGCGTGGACGTCGTTGACGTGGAAGAGTGTGATGTCAAAAGTCCCGTCGCCTCCGGGTCCGTCTCCGCCGCGACGCTCAGATCCAAGAGAGTGGGATTCCACGCCGTCGTCGTGAACGACCACGGCGGCGTAGGTGGAGAATAAGAGAACGACCGGGAGAAAGAGGGAAGCAAGCCTCATGGTGGACCAACCGAAGTGGAGGGAAGAAGAAGAGCTGGCGCCAAAGAGGAGGGGAAGGCGAACCTGGATGATATACCTGGAGATGCGGGCTCGGGATCAACTGGACCATATGGGTGATTCGAGATCCAAGCATTTCACAACGTGTGGGTTTTGACGCCCTTGAGACAAACGGTTGATCAGAAGGATCAACGGTGAATTTGTTCCATTGCATCAATCGTCACCGTTTCCTCGTGGCGAGTCGTCCCGCTCACACAGTGCAGGTATGATATTGTGGACCGCAGTGGTGAGAAACGATCTGGCAACTTGCACACATGCAGTCTACTGATCGACAGAGTTTTCGCCGATCGTGTACAGGTCATCTGGCTCACTCGGATGTTTTTGCTTCTTCAAACGTTTGTGATGGGGGGCTATGTCGCTGGACACTGTGGGAAAGGTTAGTACTGACAAATCAGTCCAAAATTTCAGTCGCTATTGGGTCGTTCTCAGTACCTCCAGTACTGATGCATTTTAGCGCCTAGATTCCCACAGTACAAAAAAAATCCTCGTCAGTACTGCTGGACTTTTTGTACTGACGATCAGTACTGACGTTTCCCACAGTGGGAGATAATCGGAGTCCACATTCACCGATGCACCCTGCCCAGGCTTTGGTAAAGGTGATGCACAGTATCACATGTGAGCGCGTGAAGGTGGAAGGAGAGATTTTAATCCCGAGACTGGGATTTTACAAGGATACATTGGCTTGGCGGCCGGGCACACGCTCCCGAACGGCTTTGCCTGTCGTTGCGCTTGGAGATTTAAGCTTTAAGCTCTAAGCTGGGCTTTGGAACAGAGCGTTCTTAAAACCGTTGCTCAGGCTAGCTCCTCAGCACTCTCTCTGGGGTTCTCTTCATCTGCTCTTCACACCCTTATACTGGAGCTATAGACCGGGAGAGGTGCAATGCAGCCTCGCGTTCTACGGATGCAACCGGAACTCCTCACTTTGGGAAAGGACCTCCGTATATCTCTGGGAATATCTCTCGCACACGAACGTATATATGCTGGGCGAAACCACCGCTACGGCCCAGGTCTCGTATGTATCCCTCGCCCTCCTGTATCCCGTCAACAAACACACCCCTCCTCTCTCCCGTAACCTTCGTCAGTGTGGGTATACGGCTTCACCATCCTTTCTTATCTCGTCCGCATCGATCGCCGGTCAGTCCAGGACGTGGTTCTCCAGGAACAGGCCGTCGTCGACATCTCCTTCCCCCTCCCCCTCCCGTCCTTGCACCCCTCTTTGACTTGAACAACCGCTCACACCCGCCTGAGCACTACCTCTACTCACCCGTGCCTGGTCCGGTAGTGTGCTTGGTCGTGGTCACAGTTTCTAGGATGAGTGCAAGTCTTATCTACTCTGCCTAGTCGTCTTTTCTCTCGCTGACGCTACTTACTACCTTCCTTGAAAGGCGATAGAGGTGCCGGTCTTATACCTCGGCAAGCATTGCCATCTCCCCGGCGTTCCTTAGTGCCGTCTGCTTAATCCTGCGCCCGAGGCGTTCAGGTACGTTCATTACACTCGACTAAGTCTTTTTCAATGTATTTTCTCCTTGGAATTACTACCGATGTGAACCGCACTGCAAATACACAATCCGAGGGATAGAAACAGACGTTCCACCATCTCCGGAAACATGGGACCCGCCAATTCAAGCAAGTATTTAGGCGGTCTTGAGAGGATACTTGGGCGAAGCTTTCGGACGTGCTGGAAAGGTATCGGTGGGAGTGTAATCGGGAACTTCAAGTGCAACCTAAGCACCCTTGCTTTCGGCTAACGTTATATCACCCGGCTCCCCGGTCCATACACCATACTCTCCCCTCAACACAGGTTCACACGTTAGAGTTATTAAAACTTTGGATTGTCTCGGATGAGTGAGAAAAAATGTCGTTACAGTTTATAAGTAACCGCAGAGAATTTGGGGACGATTCGATCGGAGTCTGAAATTCACCAGGACTTACCAACGGACGCCCTCGTCGACTCAGCAGAGACCATGTCCGCTCCCTCATCTCCTCGTCTCGTCGACTCTTTCACCGCACCAAAAGAGATTCTCCAAGAGTTCGCAGACCTCGCGGAGGAAGAGGACCATGACCCTTTCGCCGAAACAGCCAAAACACGACAAATCGCTGCACGCCAAGCCGATTACCATCTTCGAAGATTCGGCCGTTCCGCCCACGATAGCGCTGACGCTTTCGCCGCCCAGCAAGATGGTACAGAGGTCGAGGGGGGTTACAAGGACGCTATGAGGTTGCAGATGTTGGAGAAGGAAGAGATGAGGGTGAGGAAACTCATCGAGGACAAGGAGAAGCAGGACAGAGAGGACGGCGGAGACAAAATGGACCTCGACAGGACTCCTCCTAGGGCAGAGCTTGACGAGGCTGAAAAGATCTTGGCTGAAGCTGCTGCCGCCGCCGCCGTTGCTGCGAGTTCTGGGAAGAGGAAGCGGAGATGGGATGTTGCGGACGGCGCTGGGGAGACTGCGGATATCAAGATGGAGGAGGCCGAATCCGCCACAGATGCTGCTCCCAAGAAGCGTCGCTCTCGATGGGACGCTGCCCCTGCCGATGCTACCGAGGCTCCCAAACGTTCCCGATGGGATCAGACCCCCCACCAACTCCCCAACGATGCACCTATGGTCCCTATCATCATGAACGCGCCTGGTTTCATGCAGGACGACAAGCACAACCGTTACCTTACCGACGAGGAACTCGATGCTCTCCTTCCAACTTCCGGCTACGCGATTGTCACCCCACCTCCTGGTTATGCGCCTGCTGTCGCCCCTCGAAAACTTCAGGCAGCGTCTGTTACGACCATTGGGGGCTTCGAGATCAAGGAAGGTTCCGATGCTGCCGCCATGGCCGCCGCCGCAGGACTAGCTCCCGAACTCCCCACCGAGATCCCCGGTGTCGGGAACCTCGCGTTCTTCAAGGCGGAAGACGCTCAGTACTTTGCCAAGATCCTCAAGGAGGAGGATGAAACGGAGCTCTCCATCGATGAAATGAAGGAGCGCAAGATTATGCGACTTCTTCTCAAAATCAAGAACGGTACCCCTCCCGTCCGTAAAACCGCGCTTCGACAGATTACAGACAAGGCTCGGGAGTTTGGTGCTGGTCCCCTGTTCGACAAGATCCTCCCTCTCCTTATGGAGCGTACACTCGAGGACCAGGAACGCCACTTACTTGTTAAGGTCATTGACCGTGTACTCTACAAACTCGACGATCTCGTCCGACCTTACGTTCACAGAATTCTCGTTGTCATCGAACCCCTCCTTATCGACGAGGACTACTACGCCCGTGTCGAAGGCCGTGAAATTATCTCCAACCTTTCGAAGGCTGCCGGTCTCGCCCACATGATCTCCACGATGCGACCAGATATTGACCACGCCGACGAGTATGTCAGGAACACCACCGCTCGTGCCTTCTCTGTCGTCGCTTCCGCTCTCGGTATCCCATCCCTCCTTCCCTTCCTCAAAGCCGTATGCCGGAGCAAGAAATCTTGGCAGGCCCGACACACCGGCGTCCGTATCATCCAACAAATCGCTATCATGATGGGATGTGCCGTCCTGCCTCACCTTCGGAATCTCGTTGACTGTATCGCGCACGGCCTTTCTGACGAACAACAAAAGGTCAAGACGATGACCGCTCTTGCTATCGCTGCCCTCGCTGAAGCTGCCGCACCTTATGGTATCGAGTCCTTCGACAACGTCCTGAAACCCCTCTGGACAGGCATCCGCGTTCACCGAGGAAAGTCCCTCGCGGCGTTCCTGAAAGCCATCGGTTTCATCCTCCCGCTCATGGACCCGGAATATGTCTCCTACTATATCAAGGAAGTCACGATCATCCTCATTCGAGAGTTCCAGACCTCGGACGAGGAGATGAAGAAGATTGTCCTGAAAGTCGTCCAACAGTGTGCCGCGACGGAGGGTGTCACACCCCAATACATCAAGCAGGATATCTTACCCGACTTTTTCAAGAGTTTCTGGGTCAGGAGGATGGCGCTGGACAGGAGGAACTATCGACAGGTAGTCGATACCACCGTAGAACTGGCCCAGAAGTCCGGTGTTGCGGAGATCGTCGGAAGGATCGTGAACGACTTGAAGGACGAGGCAGAACCGTACAGAAAGATGGTCATGGAGACGATCACCAAGGTCGTTTCTTCCCTGGGTGCTTCCGATATCAATGAGCGGTTGGAGATCCAGCTCGTGGACGGTATCATCTATTCGTTCCAGGAGCAGACGACGGAGGACCAGGTTATGTTGGATGGTTTTGGAACTGTCGTCAATGCCCTCGGTGAGTTCTTCGTGTTACCTCTGGTCTACGACAACTAAATATCGGTTTAGGGATCCGCGTCAAGCCTTACCTTACCCAGATCGTCTCCACGATCCTCTGGCGTCTCAACAACAAGAGCGCCAAAGTTCGTCAACAGGCTGCCGATCTCACTTCTCGCCTTGCCGTTGTCATCAAGCAGTGCGGTGAGGACCAGCTTCTCAACAAGCTCGGATTGGTGTTGTTCGAACAACTTGGTGAAGAGTATCCCGACACACTTGGTAGTATCATCGCTGCAGAGGGTGCCATCGCGAACGTTGTGGGTATGACGCAGATGAATCCGCCCGTCAAGGACCTTTGTGAGTCTCCTCTTGGCTCCCTGGAGAAAGCTCGTGACTAATTCGTATCTCCGCAGTGCCCCGGATGACGCCAATTTTGAGAAATCGACATGAAAAGGTGCAGGAAGCCACGATTAATTTGATCGGTCGTATCGGTTCGTCCCCCCTCTCACACTTCACTTACAATGGGAGCTAACCCTTCTCTTTCAGCTGATCGTGGTGCCGAGTTTGTGCCCGCTAGGGAGTGGATGCGAATCTGCTTCGAGCTATTGGATTTGTTGAAGGCGCACAAGAAGGCCATCCGTCGTGCGGCAGTCAACTCCTTCGGTTATATCGCCAAGAGTTTGGGTCCCCAGGATGTTTTACAAGTCTTGTTGACGAATTTGCGTGTGCAGGAGCGACAGAGTCGAGTGTGCAGCACGGTCGCGATTGGTATTGTCGCTGAAACTTGTGGTCGTGAGTAACTTCCTCCCTTCTTCCTGCATGTCCCGTAACTCACCGTTTGTATCTTTTTCAGCGTTCACTTGCATTCCCGCCATTCTAAACGAATACCGAACGGCAGAACTCAACGTCCGAACGGGTTGTCTGAAAGCCCTGTCGTTCGTGTTCGAGTATGTCGGACCGCAATCCGCGTACTATGCTGATTCTGTTGTGACCATGTTAGAAGACGCGCTCACCGACCGCGATCTCGTACACAGACAGACTGCGAGCACGATCGTAAAGCATATCGCTCTTGGCGTCGCCGGGCTGGGGTGTGAGGATTCGATGTTGCATCTGATGAATCTCGTCTGGCCGAACTGCTTTGAGACTTCCCCGCATGTGATTGGGGCCGTTATGGACGCTATCGATGCGATGAGGGTCACCCTTGGGCCGGGTATCTTGTTGAGTTACGTGCTTCAGGGGTTGTTCCATCCTGCCAGGAAGGTCCGAGAGGTACGTGTCGTCCTAATGCCCTGAAAACTCTCTTGACTGATGCGATTTTGTCTTAGGTGTACTGGCGCGTTTACAACTCCTTGTACCTTGGAGCGGAGGACGCCCTCGTACCCTTCTACCCAGACCTCGGTGAGCTGAGCGAAGGGCAGAACGTGTACGATCGACACCCCTTGCAAGTGATCATCTGAGTACCGCCAAACTGATCCTTGTTCTCTCTTTCCCTCGTCGCGTCCGTAGAGGTGCATGTAGCTTACTCTTTCTATTACTGTCATAACTTCTGTACGAGAATATACGCTTTTCTTTCTCTCTCCACCTTGAATGAAAAGTAAGAAAACGTATTTATGTACCATAAGATTTGGTAATCGGCAATACAACGGGGGAGGAGCAAGGAGCACAACACTATAGAATGACGAGGTCCGGTATTACTGTAGTAAGCGTCGTCAATCACTGGCCACTGGTCGTAAGGTTCGGAGGGAATCCGGAGAAATCGACTTGATCCTGTATCTGTTGTCCGTTGATCAGATACGAGAGACGTAGCCTCAGTCGAACCTGGGACTGTGTGACATGGGAAGAAACTCCGTTAGCACAGAGAAGAAGTCGTCGAGGAGAGAAACGCACGCCAACGGGAGCCTTGATCTGCATCTGTTGCGTCTCAACACCTCCAGGATTCACGTTTGGACTGGACATAGCTAGCATTTGCAGCTGCTGAGTCTATCGAACGCTCACGGTCGTCAACACTCATGTTCCTCGAAGGAAAGAAAAAAAGAAGCGAACCTTCGGCACAGCGACTTGGAACGACAATCCAGAGACCACATTCTCTCCCATGACCTGGAACCGCGCCAACACGTTCACGATCCCAGGTTTGTTCGGACTCGTCTGTGGCGTCAAAGTGACTTTGAGCTCGTTTTTCTCATAGGCCGTGTAAGCCGTCAGTCTCTGTTGCTGCGGCGGCTGTTGGGGTGGAGACTGAGCAGTTTGAGGTAACGAGAACGCAGATTGCGGTGCGGACGTGGGCATCGGTGATCCGCCACCATACGTCGGAGAGGTCAAATCGCTTCCCAGTCCACTGAGCGCGGGCATCGTCGTATTGATCGGGTTCGGCGGAGGAGTCGAAGTAGAAGTCGGGAACAAACCAAGAATATCATCGATCGCATTCCGCGGTTTCGGTGGTGGAGATGCCGAAGTTGTCAGGACAGGTGATTGAGCCGTTGGAGTTGGTTCTGTGGCCGGAGAATTGCCGAAAATCTCGTCGAGCAGGTTTTGAGTGTTTGACGTTTCCACCTGCGGGATCCCGGTCGAGTTTGAAGGACTAATAATGTCGTCCCCACCCAGTAGATCGCCACCTTGGGTGGACCCGACGGGCTTGTTCTCGCTGTTCCCTATGGGATATTGAATAGACGAAACGCAATCTGAATAATTTGGGACCAACCGTATCCCATAACAGTGGCCTTTAACTCCGGCGCTGGCATACGTTCCAACACCCCCGACTTCAAATCACCCAACGCTAACAAGTTAGCAAATTCCACGCCACGCTGCTGGATCTCCAAGTCGGGGTTGGTACTATATCCCGCAATGAGAGTCACGACGCGCTCTTGCTGGGCAGGACTTGTTGTTGGTCGGGAAGAGATCTTCGTGATAGCAGCGAGAACGAATTGACGGATGAGAAAGTTCGCGTACGGAGAGTCGATGATGGAGATGATCAGGTCCAGAATCTCGGCGTCAGTTATCTGGGAGGAACGCATGATGCTCATCAACCACGAGACATAGATAGAGGACTGGGCATACCGATTTTGGAGTGTCCTCGTCTACCAACCCATCCTGGAGCAGAACTTCACTGTATTCACCGATGATCCAAGTAGCAGCGAGAGTTAAAGACTCTTGCGAGATATCTGATTTCAGTGAAGCGTAAAGTTTTGATGCGGTATACGCCTGGAGCTCTGGTGTGTGCGCCACAAGGCGGATGAAACCAGACAGAATTTCTTCTCGAACGTAGTTTCCTGCCTACATCAGGAGTCAGGGACGGCGGAATGAAACCAACGAGGAAACATACCAGTTTCAAAACGCGGAGAACCGTATCGATGTGCCACCTCTTGTTAGGAGCGAACCGCTCCGCAGCGAGGGATATCTGGGTAGTCATGCCCAACTTAAACTCGTTATCCGCAACCTCAAGGAAAGCCAGCAGCTCTCGGATGAGGATCCGGACATTGGATTCGTTAATCAGCGCATATGACAGTTCCAGCGCACGTCGTCGAATTGAGATATCGCTGTCTCGCAGACAGTCAAGGATGATATTGCGGTGCCGCTGTACAGCATTGGTGTCGATTGACACGACCTTGTTGAGCGTGTTCAGGGCTACGTATCTGGGAATCACGATAATCAGTCATCAGATACGTTGGGGCTGTTGTAGAATCCCTACCTGATGTTATTATCCTTGTTGCTCAAGAATTTCCCTAGAATATTGATCGCCATGACTCGCAGGCCACTATCTGCCTCAATTTCCAGGACGGTCAAAACGGTCTCATACAAGATTGAGTTTCCGACATTCTTGGTGGAATCGGTGTTGGTAGCAACTTGGGCAAGGATATCGTTCATTGTCTCGCTTGCCTGGGGGTCGCCTCTTCCGAGGATCCGAAGAAGGCGGAGGATTTTGACTTGGAGGAAGGGGTCGGTGATACCGGAGACGTCGTGTTCGGGGCTATAACCTGTTGCGACCAGTGCTTTGAGGTGTCGTACAAGTACAGGGACGGCCTGTCATAAGGCAATGTGGGTCAAGCTCACTGCTCTAAGTGGGAATAGCGCACATTTCGGAATTCGTTAAGAACGTTCTCGTCGGCTTGACACATCTCGATCATGAGTGTGATTGAAGAAAGCAGGACGCCATGATTTCGATCCGCCAGTAAGTTCTTGGCTTTTGCGGTGAAGTGGTCCGTAAGCTCCGGTACCTTGCGCACTACACGAAGGGCACAGAGGGCTGCCTGTGAAAAGAGATCGGAAGTGGTTCACCGCTGCACATAGCCCGTTTCACGAACCTTCTTCCGGATATAAGTGTTGGTCGATCCAAGGAGCTTCTCAACCTCGTTGGCCAAATCTCGCGACATCTCCTCTGAAGCAATATTTGCAAACGTGCAAAGGGCCAAACCAACCGCGTACATGTTGGCATGATTCATATCGCTGCGAGGCGGGAGTGAGACACCTCGTTTTTAGGTACCAAGAACACGCACTTTTTGAGGGAGTTTGTGACGAGAGTGAGAACCTCCTGGCTTTCATCCAGCAGCAGCATGATCCCCAAATACCCTAACCTCTTGTCGGCGAACCTTGGGCTTGCGACGAGTTTAAGACATTCCATTTGGCCGAAGTGGGCCTCGGACCCGAGCATGTGGATATAGAGAAGCTTTGCTACATTGTTGTAGCGCATGTACGAGTCTTCCTCCCTGAACGACGCCCGGATTGCGGCCGATTCCTGCTTGATGAGTGCTCGCTCATCTGCAACGGTCTGTGCATGAGGTTGGTCATCATCGTCGCGGGACTGGATCTGGCGCAGACTTCACCTTGCAGGCTCGGATACCCTTGATGAGGGCTGTTCGTTGAGGATGTCAACGGCGGTGAAAAAGAACAAAAAAAAGTGGGGGATACCCTTTAGATTGTGGTAGACCATTGGATGCCGTTCAGTGATTTCTCAAGTGATCAGATCATCGCGGCCCACTTCGCCTCCCGATTTTTCTCCTTTTCCCCATCTTCATCTTTTTGACGACCGCGACAACGACAAGGAACGACCCTCATCTATGAGCCAGGTTGACCAGCGACGCAATGCACCAGACTCGCCCATTGGCCAACTGCTCAAGCATCTCGGAATGACCAGAGAGGACCTCCAGAGGCACTCCTCCCAGATGCGCGAATTCCTCACGACAGAGCCTACCCTCTCCCCGGT
>Ga0307510_10012442_pt1 | contig 10091 bp, 15 predicted proteins | sample 12_EM_MG_FD_207224 | JGI IMG/M metagenome (GOLD analysis project Ga0307510, IMG submission 207224) | Populus trichocarpa ectomycorrhiza microbial communities from riparian zone in the Pacific Northwest, United States - 12_EM | ecosystem: Host-associated > Plants > Roots > Unclassified | place...
CATGAACCTTGATGAAAGTTGAAAAGCCATGGTTTACTGGGGCAGAAAACAAGGAGACCTAAATCCCTCATTTATGTGTGTGTGTGTGTATATATCCTGCATTCAACAGTGAGGATAGGTATCTCATCCCTCTGATCTCTTTTACTCTGCGGGGAGGATAACCATTTTCGAAGGTAAAAAAAAGGTCAAATGGAAATGGTTGGCGTAGAAAACCAGTTGGAAATGGCTTGCTCAGAAAAACAGCTGGAAATGGCTAACTCTGAAAACCAGTTCGAAATGGCTTGCTCAGAAAAACAGCTGGAAATGGCTAGCTCTGAAAACCAGGTGGAAATGGCTTGCTCAGAAAAACAGCTGGAAATGGCTAGCTCTGAAAACCAGTTGGAAATGGCTATCTCAGAAAAACAGTTGGAAGCGGTTAGCTCAGAAAACCAATTGGAAATGGTCGGTACAGAGGGCCAATTGGAAAATATAGTTGGTGCAGAGAATCAATTGGAGATATCACAAAAAAGCCAAATGGCAACTGTTAGCACAGAAGGGGAAATAGAAAGAGTTAGCAAAGAGGGTTCAATGGAAAGGCTAACAGTAGAAGAAGAGAAAGAGAAATGGATAACACATTATAGCAGCCATCAAAAAATACTACTAGTCGGAGAAGGGGATTTTTCTTTTGCTGCATGCTTAGGTAAAGCCTTTGGGTCTGCTGCTAGCATGGTTGCAACTTCTCTGGACTCAAAAGGTACATGTAACAGTTAGGTACACTAGCTATGTTCTTGCAATATTTCAAGCCAATCTAGAGTCCAAATTGAATTCTTTTAATCTTAAATGTTCCATTGCTTTGAAATATTTTAGATATGCATCTGATTTGTAATGTTTTTTTTTGACCATGCCAATAAAAGAATGTCTAGTGGCCACCTATTCAAGAGCTGCAGAAAATCTGAAAAAGCTGAAGGACCTTGGATGCACAATTCTGCATGAAGTAAATGCACATACAATGGGCTGCCATCCTCTCCTCCATGAGCAATGGTTTGACAGGATAGTCTGCAACTTTCCTCATGCGGGTTTTCACTATTTATACCGTGAACATGATATCCGCCTGATTGAGTAAGCAAGCTACCTTGCATTTTTAGCTTGCCTCCATTGGGATTTGTCGTCCCTAGCAATGCCGATTAATATGATAGAAAAAGATATCAACTCTTGTGGGAACTTGATATTGTCCACGTACTAGCTAGGTTAACTAAATAGCATGTGCTAACACATGAGCATGTCAAAAGCGGGATTCACAATTGCATGTATCGTATGCTTAAACTATCTGACCTCGTTGATATCCAATACCCATGAGAGTTTGGTAACGCCTTGTGTCATTAATGATGTATTTCTACGACTTTCAGGTCTCACCAAAAGTTAGTGAAAGGCTTCCTGAGGAGTGCAAATGATATGCTGTCGAAGAATGGAGAAGCTCACGTGACCCACAAGACTGCTCATCCATTTGATAGGTGGGAGATTGAGAAACTAGCAGAGGATGTTGGTTTGTGCTTGATTGAAAAGTCCGAGTTCTTTAGATGGGACTTTCCAGGATATTGTAATAAGAGAGGGGAAGGGGACAGGGCGGACGATAGTTTTCCTGTGGGAGATTGCTGTACTTTTAAATTTGGGAGGTCACAAGGCTAGAAGAGAAAAGACAAAAGGTAGCTGAGTGGTAGAATGAACTCTTTATAAAATTATCCCTTTTAAATACTAGCAAAATTCTAAATAAAACAAATCCTTGCCCTTACCCGAATTATATGAAAGTTACTGCATTTCTAGCTCCTGCATCACCTTGATGTTCTTGACAGTTGCAGTCTCATGTTTTCTGGTTTCAATGGTTAGGTGATCTTCTTGAATCAGGTTTTACTCATTAATATGGAATCATGTAGTCTGAATTGATTTCTGAGGGAAATAATAATGAAGCAAGAGGTCACAAAGTGACTGAGATTTCTCTTGTTAGACATTTGAGTGTGTAAAAACAGTCTAATATATCTACAAATTCCAGAATTTTAATTAAGTCCAAATAAATTCTTACTCGCAATTTAGCATTTTCTGAGGAATCATCTCACATACAATTGCATCTCATCATACTGTCAAATTTGTTTGCAAACATCACTATATATATTGTCCCATCACCATTTTTTAGAAGAGGCCAGAAAACTAGGCGACAATAAAACCCTTCACACTACCCTGGACGAAAACCAATTTGAAACAGAACTCTCTATGGATCACAAATATCATCATCCAAAGGGTGAGGATGGTGCCTGATAAGATGTTTTAGTTAGTAGTAGCATATTTTCATGCTAAAAGAGGAGATTATTGAAGGCCACATATATAGAAGTAGCCATTTTCAAGGGAATGAAGTTCAAATAAGAATGGATAATATAGAAAGCGAGAAGGAAATGCTTAGTACAGACAACAACAAAGAAGAGAAATGTGCAAAGCATTATTATAGCAGTGCTCATTAAATACTTCCTTCTAATGGGAGAAGGTGATTTTTCTTTTGCTGCTTGTTTGGCTAAAGCCTTCGGTTCCGCTGCTAACACGGTTGCCCCTCCTCTATATATATTATGAAGGTAATATAAATAAGGTAGGTAGTCAGTCCAAGTAAATGCATAGAGAGTATTGTAATCTAAGTTCAAGTCCTAAGTCCAAGTTCATGAGACTTCCTCTCTAAAGAGCGTAATATGATATGATACAAGAGTTGTTTCCACCATGCTTCCCTTCCTACCTGCTCCAATGTTTTACAACAGTAAGATATATACTTCCATATATTGTTTTTGAGTAGTGCTAAACTGCTAATCTTACCAAAATATTCTTCTCGAATCAATTTTCAATATCATTTCCAATGGCTGAAATTCTTATGTTGAGCTAGAAGAACTAATATACCTTAATTAATTAGGCCAATTCAGGTTTTTCTTTTGGTTTTTAAAGTAGAAGGGCAAGGCAATGTGCTTGTAGTTCAACTGGCATCCATGCCCCATTTTCCCTGAGAGATCTGGTTTTTGAGCCTCTTTTTCGTTACCAACATAAAAAATGAATGTACAGAGGGCTAGAACTGCACACCTGTCTTTTTCTTGTACTCATAACAACGCACATGGGCAAGTTTTTGGCCTTTAATTAATATAAGTTAAAGTGCTAATTAATAACTGTGCATCTATTTTAGGAGTTATCAAAGGTTAGTGAAAGGGATTCCTGATTCTTGCATTTGACATTTTGGTGGAGAAAGGAGAAATTCAGGTGACCCACAAGACTAAAGATCCATTTAGCAAGTGGGAAATTGAGAAATTTGTAGAGGTTGATGCTGGGCTGATTTTGCATCCCTTGTGCTTGTAAACCTCTTTCTCTAAGGTGGCTCGTTGGTTCCATAAATACTCGGCTTAAGCTTCATTTTAACATTACTTCGTCCAATGTGATTTCACATTTCTGTTCGGTCTCAATCTTTCTAGGGATGTTGAACAGGTTTTCACACTTCTTTTGTTTTCCCTTTCCCTTTATCTAAGGTTATCCAAGGTCTATTTCTGTTTGTACTTCACCATTCATTGCAGAACAACAAGGCAACCTACTTTTGCCTTTTCTTTTTTCTTGTTTCCTTCCTTTTCTTTTGCGTGGGTAGCTGCTACTATTCAACTCTCAAGGCTGCTATTGGTGCTATCTACTGATTTGATTTCATAAAGGGACCAGTAATGGTATCATTGCAAACGAATATCGAGATCTAAATTTCCATGAGAAAAAGTATCCCTCATGGCCCTTTTATCATCATGAAGTATAGATTCCAGCTACAAAGCAAGGAGTTTCCATTTACTTTTAATCTCTTGTTGCTGCTCTCTGTTTATTCATCTCTTCTCAAACCCTCTAAACAAAATCTCTTAGTGCCAAATAGCTATGGATGGTTTAGAGAGACAAATGGAAGTACTCAGTATAAAAAATAAAGAGAAATGGATAAAGCATTACAGCAGTTCTCAGAAAATACTACTGGTAGGAGAAGGTGATTTTTCTTTTGCTGCTTGCATGGGAAAAGCCTTTGGTTCTGCTGTAAACATGGTAGCCACTTCTCTCTACTCCAAAGGTAATATTTACTAGCGTCTATATGATCTATTATTTCTTGGATTTGCGTTCTGATAAATCCTGTTACAAATAAACAAAAGAGACCATGATGCTGAAGTATTCAAAAGCTGCAACAAACTTAAGAGAGCTGGAGGATCTTGGATGTCTCGTAATGCATGAAGTAGATGCACATACTATGAGCAAGCATCCTCTACTGAATCAGAAATTGTTTGACAGGATAGTCTTTAATTTTCCTGCTACAGCTCTCAAAAGGAGTGAATCAAATATTCGCCAAATCGAGTAAGTTCAGATAATCATTTGATGTTTTTTGTTCTCAAGGTGGCAGGATTTGAACTTGAGATACCTCTCTCCTGTCTGCTGTATCATAGTAGTTATTGTGAACTACTAGATTAAATGCAAGACTGGCAAGTATTCTTAGATTTAACTGTGTCAATAACATGTATTTTCTCTTCTTAGAAAACATCAAAGGTTGGTGAAGGGCTTCCTGGGGAGTGCTCATGACATGTTGGAAGTGAATGGAGAAATTCATGTGACCCATAAAACCACAGAGCCGTACAGTAAGTGGGAGATAGAGAGATTAGCAGAGGATGCTGGTCTGCGCTTGGTTGAGAAAGTTAGGTTCAAGAAAGCTGATTATCCAGGATTCAGTAATAAAAGAGGATCCGGGCCTAGAGCTGATCAGACCTTTTCAGCTGGAAACAGCTGTACCTTCAAATTTTCCAGGAATATTACTTGAGATAGGACCAAAACAGGCACTGAAACCCAAATTCATGCCCTGTCCCCTGCCTGCATGGCAGAGAAGCTACCGACATTCCTGGTGTTAATGACCAAACTGCATGATATTCTCCTATACATGTAATGATATGGCATCAATGAAATATTTTGTTTCTATCTAGCATGCTGAATATTTGAATACTCCACGGCAGGGTGGTCTTTGATGTTAGACTTAGTAACCCTAATTTCTATTTTCTTTGGAATCGTTGCAAGTCCCAGGTACAGGGTATATACCAAGCTACCAACTGAAACCAGAATCCCAGAACAGAACCTAACTATTGTAATCAAAGCTGAACAACTGGGGACGGTCAGAAAGTCTTTCAAGATTTCTATGCCAAGCTTCATACAAATGAATAGGCTGATTTACTTGGTAATTAAATTTCAAGCTTCTCTGATTGCTGAGTACTACACCCACCGACAATGATACAAACAACATCATGAACGTCCTCTGCTGTCCGGTAGCTCTCGTTTAATGTTGATTCATGAGCAAGGTTTTTCTGAGCTATACCGTGGAAGGCTTGGAATATGCAAACATATTTGGATATACATTAATAAAAGAGGGTCAGGGACATTATGGTCATAGCATATATGCATGCTCTTTCGCGGGGTTGCTTCTAATTATTTCAAACCTTGTATTTATCAAACATTTTGTCCATTTCTAGCGTACTGGATAATGGACATGAACCATAAAGTTCATGCTAGATACTGTAATCTTGATTGTACTTGACTTGAAAATCAAGATGAGTTGGAACTAAAGTTAGAAAATAAAGGTCTTTGAGCTACTACCGAAGGGAAACAAAATAAACATCTTTATATTGGAAGTTTGGAACTCACTGACAAAATTTTGGTTCTATATAGAAAGAAAATAGAAACCTACGTACTGCAAAAAGGACCAGAGTTGCCATTGCTAGGCAATTCCAAGCTGTGCAAAATCAATCAGAAGGACCAGAGTTGTTATTGCTAGGCAATTCCAAGCTGTTGGATATGGATGTGGGGGGCCTGTGGGAGTTTCCATTGGTAACATCTTGGGATAAAGGGATGCAGTAATTAAGGGCATGATTGAGAACTCTTCAGGTACATGTTATACTCTTGGGAAGCTACTTTATTTACCATTAATTTGTTTATTTCAGTTATTTTAATGCTAAAGTCTAAGCTGATTCATTACTTCAGACGCCAGGATATAATTTCATCCCCCAAAATGAAGAGATATTGCAGAATAGCATGCTGTCTTCTATTCTTGTTCTTTTTATCTCCACAAAATTCTACTTTTACATCCTTGTCACAAGCTTCTTTTTACCCTCTTTTAAGCCAACAATGCTTCAATATTGAGAAAACAGCCTTGCTCCAACTGAAAAGGGATTTATCTGCAGCAATACCAGAATCCACTGTTCGTGTCAGTCCCTTGGATTCCCTCATGGAAGCCTCACACTGCTTGTTGCACCTGGGAAGGTGTTACCTTCCATGAAGTCACAGCACATGTGATTGGCCCTTAACATCAGTGGTTACAGCTTTTCTGATCTTGTTAATTCGAGTGACATCCTTGACCTCTCCTACCTTAAAAGACTAAATCTTGTCAATTGCAATATTAGAGAAATCCCGAGTTTTCTCCGAAACCTAGGTGGGTTGGTTGAGCTAGACCTTTCTAACAACAAAATCCATGGCCAAGTGCCGAAATGGATTTGGCAATTACAAAGTTTGGTTCACTTGAATTTGTCCAACAATTCTCTTAATGGAATTGAAGTTCCAGTTTCTAGTCAACCATTGGATTCATTGATCTTCCTTGATCTCACATCCAACTTGTTAGAAGGGTCAATCCCAGTTCTACCATCCTCCATCAAATTTCTCTCACTTGCCATCAACAGGCTCACCGGAGAGATTCCTGTGTCATTCTGCAACGTGAGCAGTCTAACAATTTTGGGTCTTTGTTATAATTACATGACTGGAGAAATTCCACAATGTCTTATGGTTGAGCTACACATTTCAATCCTTTTCCTCGTAGCTTCAAATCTATCATTAGCTAAAAGCCAAGTCTACTAATTGCTTTGCTGTCACATATCCTGCTATGCACTCTACCTCTGTAATAGAAAATGCACTCATTGATTGCTTCTTTGAGTTCTAATAAAAAACACTTCCTCCTATAGTAAAACAATATCTTTAATTGCTTATCATTTCATCATCAATTCCAGCCCAGTCACTGCTAGGAAAATCAACAAGTTTAATAGAACTAGATTTCACAAAATGTATGCCAAACTCCACGATCCCTTTCAGATATCTTAAAACCCTCTTGACTGCCACAAAGTGAATTTGACTTGGACTTTGTATGAATCTAGAGAGGTAATTGACATCAAACACAATATCTGGATGTGTAGGAATTAAATATAACAAGCTGCCAACTAAACTTCTATAGACTTTACCATTTGTTTTTAAGCTCTAGAGTCCTTTTTTAACTTCTCTCCTAATGCCATAGGAGTATTAACTAGTTTGCAATTTTCCATAGCAAACTTATTTAGTAGCTTCAAAGTGAACATCTTTTGACATAAAAATAATCATATATAGACCGAGTTATCTCCATGCCTAAAAAATATGTCAACAAACCAAGTTCATTCATCTCAAACTTATCCTTCATGTTGCCTTTTAAACTCTTCTACAAGTTACTCCTTGTCACTTGTGATAAATAAATCATCTATATATACTAACACAATCGGTTTATGTTTACCAACATACTTCACATACAAAGTTCCTTTATTCATACTCCTTTCAAAGCCTAAGCTTAAGAGGTGACTATCTAATCTACTATACCAGGCTAGGAGCCTGTTTAAGTCCATACAAAACCTTTAGCAAATACACATTATTTGTTGTAATCTTTTTTTCAAAACCATTAGGTTGTTCATCATATATTTCTTCATTTAAAATGCCATTCAAAAATGCAGATTTGACATCCAACCACTTTGAGCTGCTAAAGCAAGTAAAAGTTTTATTGTATTAAGCCTAGACATTGGAGCAAAAGTGTCAATGAAATCAATACCTGGTTCCCGTGAATACCATTTTACTACAAGCCTTGCTTTGTATTTGTTGATATTTCCATTTGCATTTAATTTTAGTTTTAAAAATCCACTTCACACCTATTACCTTCTTGTGAATTGGTCTGTCTATCAATATCCAGGTTTCATTTTTTTCGATCATAGTGAGCTCCTCCTTCATTGCTGCTTTCCAAACTTGTGAATTGATTATTTCTTCAAAATATGCTGGTTTTATTTCAGCAACACGTATTATAATTATTAGCTAAAGACCTTGTCCCCTTCGCTGGTTTTTCATTGACATCATCATCCTCTACAACATCCATTTCAATTTATTGCTTCTGTTTTGGCCCTTCGATTAAAGCATTTTCCTAGTTCCATGTAACATTTTCTACAACTTTTCCATTTCTAGCAATCACCACCTTGTTAAATTTCAGATCATAGATTTTATAGGTCATAGTTTTCTCCTCTTTACTTCAGGTTTCAAAACATAACAAGGGTTACCAAAAACTTTTAAATGATTAACATTGAGTTTAAAACCATACCATATTTTATAGGGAGTTTAATCTGCCAAAACTATTGTGGCCATGCGATTTAGAAGGTAGGATGTTGTGTTCATTGCATTAGCCTAGAATTTTAATGGCATTTTCTTCTCATACAACAAACATCTTTCCATCTCTATTAATGTTTTGTTTCTCCTCTCACTAACCCCATTCTATTGTGGAGTATAAGGCACTGTCAGTTGATGTTTGATCCTTTTCTTCACCAAATAACCCTCAAATTGTCTAGAGGTATACTCAGTCCCATTGTTAGACCTCAACATCTTTAGTTTGTTTCTTGTTTCTAGCTCAACTGCTGTCTTAAATTTCACAAACTTAGCAAACACATTAACCTCAAATTTAAGAAAATAAACCCAACTAAACCTACTATAGTCATCAATAAATAGTAGAAAGTACTTTGAACCATTTAAAGCTTTATTTTGCATAGGGCCACACACATCTGTGTGTACTAACTAGAGTTTTAATGAAGATCTAAAAGTATTTTCAGGAAAAACACTTCTGGTCTACTTTCCTAACTGACAGGCTTCACAAATGTCATTTCGTTGTATTTTTGATAAACCAGAGGCCATTTGCAAATCAGCCATCCTTTTCAAGGTTGCATAATTAAAATGCCCCAACCTTTTATGCCACATAACATAATCATTTTCTACAATAGTATTGGCACTCAAACAAACTTCTTTCCAATCAACATTAAAAACTCCTATTCATCATTTTAATAGTGAGTAATAATACCCCTTTTCTGTCTTTAATATAGCACACTCCATCATTCAAAAACAATGATTAATTAAATTCAATTAGTTGTCCTATATTGACAAGATTTTGATTAATCTTAGGTACATAAAGTACATTTTTGAGAGATTTTGTACATGACATATCTATTGTAGCCATGAACAAAAACTCTTCTTTAGCTTTTGATTTTTCTACAACTTAAGCTTGTTTTACTACTTCTTCTTTGTTCTCACAAAATCTTTGGATGTGGTCAAATTGCTTGCAGTTTTTGCATTGTCCATTCTTGAGCCAACAATAAACTTTAAGATGATTTGTTTTTTGACAGTATTTGCAAGGAAGGAAGTGCTATCTCCTGTATTTCCCTCTAGTGATGTTGTTTTGTTGCCAGTTATTTGATTGTCAACCTCTTTTTTTTTTCTCTTTTTCCTTCTAGATTTCTCCTATAAGAGTTCTTAGCCCGATTCTTTTCTTTTGAAACTGCAACAAGGGCTCTTTCACTTGTGCCTTCTTATTGGTAAGCTTGCCTTTGCTCCACTGTTTGTAATGCATTTACTAACTCTTGAAGACTCATGTCTGATAAGTCTTTTGAGTCTTCTAGAGAGCAAATTTTATGCTCAAATTTCTCTGATAAACTTACCAGAACCTTCTTCATTATCCTTGAATTAGGAAAATCTCCCCCCAAAAGCCTTACTTGATTCACAATCTTTGAAATTTGAGATGAGAAGTCTTGACAATATCGGTTTCCTTCATATTCAGACATTTAAACTGTCTTTTAAGATTTAAAATTTGCATCTTTCTAGACTTCTCATCTTCACAAAATTTAGCTTTTAACTTGTCCTATATCTCTTTGGCAGTTTGACAAGCCATAATTCCGGTGAAGATTTCTTCACTCATAGCATTATGAAGACAAGTAAGAGCTTTG
>Ga0307510_10012444_pt1 | contig 10090 bp, 2 predicted proteins | sample 12_EM_MG_FD_207224 | JGI IMG/M metagenome (GOLD analysis project Ga0307510, IMG submission 207224) | Populus trichocarpa ectomycorrhiza microbial communities from riparian zone in the Pacific Northwest, United States - 12_EM | ecosystem: Host-associated > Plants > Roots > Unclassified | place...
TACTTTTCTGCGTTGCATCAACCTGCTCGAGCAGCCGCACGCGGGCAAGATTCTGCTGAACAACGAAGAACTGAAACTGGTCGCCAACAAGGACGGCGCGCTGAAAGCCGCTGATCCGAAGCAGCTGCAACGCATGCGTTCGCGCCTGTCGATGGTGTTCCAGCATTTCAACCTGTGGTCGCACATGACCGCGATTGAAAACATCATGGAAGCGCCGGTTCACGTGCTCGGCGTACCCAAGTACGAAGCGCGCGAAAAAGCCGAGTACTACCTGAACAAGGTCGGCGTGGCCCATCGTAAAGATGCGTTTCCGGGGCACATGTCCGGTGGCGAGCAGCAGCGCGTGGCGATTGCCCGTGCGCTGGCGATGGAGCCAGAGGTGATGCTGTTCGACGAACCGACTTCGGCCCTCGACCCGGAACTGGTGGGCGACGTGCTGAAAGTCATGCAAGCGCTGGCGCAGGAAGGTCGCACCATGGTTGTGGTTACGCACGAAATGGGTTTTGCCCGTGAAGTGTCGAACCAGTTGGTGTTCCTGCACAAAGGTGTGGTGGAAGAGAGCGGCAACCCGCGCGAAGTGCTGGTGAATCCGCAATCGGAACGTTTGCAGCAATTCCTCTCGGGCAGCCTCAAGTAATCGCTGCCGTTATGCACCAAATCAGGTCATGCTTCGCGACCTGAAGGTTGGCTCCAATCCACTGTAGGAGCTGCCGAAGGCTGCGATCTTTTGATCTGTTTTTGAAGATCAAAAGATCGCAGCCTCGTTCCACTCGACAGCTCCTACATGGGAATGGCATTCCAGTCCCGATGGTGGATCTGCGTCAGGCTCAAGATTTGTGTTCATTTACGGGCTAGCATTGGCCCATGCCTTCATCACTGTTCCTCGTTTCGGATTGCCCGCCCATGACTGCCCATCGAATTGGTTTCCTGATTTGGCCCAGCACTAAAGCGTTGACGCTGGCGCTGGCGGAGGAAGCCTTGCGTGTTGCCCAGCGGGTGCACCCGGATGTGGTTTACGAACTGTCGTTCCTGCAAGCCGAGCCACCCGCCGAAGGTGCTTGGCAATTACCCGGCGAAGCGTGGACCGGCAAACTCGAAAATTTCCAGAAACTGTTCCTGCTCGCTGACGAGCCACCGACCACGTTGGCGCCGGCGCTCAGCAGTGCACTGAAGCAACTGGTGCGTGCCGGCACGGTCATCGGCGGTCTGTCCGCGGGTGTGTACCCGCTGGCGCAACTCGGTTTGCTCGACGGTTATCGCGCTGCCGTGCACTGGCGCTGGCAGGACGATTTCGCCGAGCGTTTTCCGAAAGTCATCGCCACCAGTCACTTGTTCGACTGGGATCGCGATCGCCTGACCGCCTGCGGTGGCATGTCCGTGCTCGATCTGTTGCTGGCGGTGCTGGCCCGCGATCACGGTGCGGAATTGGCCGGTGCAGTCTCGGAAGAACTGGTGGTTGAACGCATTCGTGAAGGCGGCGAGCGTCAGCGCATCCCGCTGCAGAACCGTCTCGGCTCCAGCCATCCGAAGCTCACTCAAGCGGTGTTGCTGATGGAAGCCAACATCGAAGAGCCGCTGACCACCGACGAAATCGCCCAACACGTGTGCGTGTCGCGTCGCCAACTGGAGCGCATCTTCAAGCAATACCTCAACCGTGTGCCGAGCCAGTACTACCTGGAATTGCGCCTGAACAAGGCCCGGCAGATGTTGATGCAAACCAGCAAGTCGATCATCCAGATCGGCCTTTCGTGTGGCTTCTCCTCGGGGCCGCATTTCTCCAGCGCCTATCGCAACTTCTTCGGCGCCACGCCGCGGGAAGATCGCAACCAGCGGCGCAGCAGCAGTCCGTTCGAATTGTCGTCAGTGCCGCCAGAGCGCGGTTAGGTCTCGGCGTACGTCTGGCTCAATCGGAAAACGACATATCCCTGAAGTTGTCCAGCGCTTGGTAAGCGCTGGCCAGCCATTCTCGCTCCTCCTGCAGTCGCGTTTCGTTGGTCGCATTGTAAATAGTCAAACGCTGCTGACTCTCCAGGCTTAGTGGATTGTTGCTGAAGTCATAGGTGGCACCTCTACCGTCAGCAGGAGAGGGCAGTGGGTCGGGGAGTTCGATGATGGCGTTGGCGGAAAGATCTGCATACGTCAGTTGCGGCATCGCAAAAAGGCCGGCCGGTACGTCGGTCAGTCCCGTGTTGCTCAATCGCAGAGAGTGACACGCGTTGAAGTTTCTCAGGTCCGGTGTCAGCCCCAACGGATTGTGGCTCAAGTCAAGGATGTGCAGGTTTTCCATCGCCGCCAGTGCATTCAGGGTTTGCTCAGTCAGTACGATGCGGCAATGGGGCAGTTCCAGGCTGGTCAGATTGTTCATGCGCAAGATTGAGGCGGGAATCTCGTTGAGCTGATAGGCGCGAATATCCAGTTTTTTGAGTGACGGGAACAGCTCAAGCAATTGGTCAACCCGAGGGTGCACGTCGGCAGTACTCGTCAGTGTCAGTTTGCTGGTCTGCTCGAAACGCCCGCTCAGTTTCGGCAACTCACCATGGAAAGACAGATCAAGGGCTACCTCAGTAGAGGCCAGGCCTCCCGGCGCTACGCGCAAGCGTTGTTCCAGGCCATCCCTGAACCAGCTGCGTCTGGCGTTTTCCTGGCGTAGCGCTTCGTCGCCCATGTCGGCGCCGGTGACCGGGTCACGCGGAACCTCCCGCGCCCACACCTCAAGTTCGCTCAGTAGCGTGGCGAGGTCGCTTTGGCGACGCAGCAATTCGATACGTCCTTCGGCCATTGTCCCGGGCAGGCCATAGACCAGATGATTGGCATCGGCTTCACTGATGGCCGGATACAGGTCTCGCGCCAGGGCAATGTCAGCCTGATCAGCCGAAACGCCCAGGTTCTGATAAGTGAGCTGGTAGAAGGCCTTTATCCGGTTTCTTGAGGCCGTTGACAGTGGATTGGCCCTCAGGACAACCCCGTTGCTGCCAAAGCCACTCAAGTCTTCCGGCAATTCGACAATGGCGTTTTCGCTGAGGAACGTGTCACGCAGCCAAGGTAACTGCCCCACGCCGGCGGGAACCTGAGTGATACCGGTGCGGGAAAGTTCCAGCGCCGACAGCGCGCGTAATGCTCCGACATCCGGCACAGTGCCCAGAGGGTTGTTGTACAAGTCCAGTCCTTTCAACCGGCTCATCGCGCTAAGCGTGGCCTGGCCCATGGCGTCGAATACAACACCGCAACTGCTCAGCGTCAGCGTTTCGAGGGACGGCATGAGTGCCAACGCCTGTGGCATGCGGCCCAGCTTGAAGCCGCGCAGCTCCATGGCTTGCAATCCTTTGAAGCACATCAGGAAACTGTCCGGGGCATTCAGCGTTTCATTACCCTGGATGGACAAGCGGACGACGTGGCTGAAGTCGGCAGACAGCGACGGCAGTTCCCCCGCAAAGTGAGCAACGATATCTAGCGTGTTGAGCCTCAGTTCGGGCTTGTCGGTGTTTCTGGCGCGCCAGAACTGTTCCAGATTTTGACTGAACTCTCTCCTCTTGAATTGTTCTTCCACGCGCTCAGGTACGCTCAGGATTTCGCCGGTCATGGGGTTGCGCAACGGTATGCGTTCGGACCAAGCGCTCAAGTCGCTGATCATCTGGCTGATTTCCGCTTCCCAGCGCAGCAGTTGCTCAGTGCCCGCCCGCAGCGTGCCGGGCAAGTGATAGATCATGTGACTGGCATCGTCGATGTCCATCCATGGATACAACCTTTGTGCGCTGGCCAGGTCGCCTACATCCGGCATCACGTCAAAATGGCGTCCGTGCTCGACATAGTAGGTTTTGATGCGCTCGCGAGTGGGCAGGGACAATGGATTGCTGGCCAGATTGGTGCCGTCGGCGAGGTCCAGATCGAGGCTGAAAAAAGTTTCGGGCAGATTGGTGATGCGGTTGCCGTTCAACAAGGCGTTTTTCAGGTTCGGGTGATCGGCGAAGCCATTGGGCAGTGCCGTAATGCCGGAGTTTGAAAGCAGAATGTCACGCATGGCAGGCAGCGGCTGCAGGTCGGGTGTCGCCGCCAGTGGATTGTGACTCAGGTCCAGCAGTTCAAGGTCGCTCAGTGTCGCGAGGGTGTTCTGGTCGGCGGGGCTGAGTGTCACGCCGCAGTCTCTCAATGTCAGTTCCGTGAGCTTCGGCAGGTGGGTCACGGACTGCGGTATTTCACCCAGTGGAAACTGTTGCAGGTCCAGCTCGCGTGTGTTGACGAACAAATCGATGAACGCGTCGGGGGCACCGATAGCGGCATTGCCCTTGAGCTTCACACCAACGACATGAGAGAAGTCCGTTGTCAGTTGCGGCAGGTCACCGATGAACCTCAAGTCGGACTCGAAAAAATCCGCACGCATGCCTGATTCGACCGATCGGCGACGCCAGAAGCGTTCCAGCTGTTGGCCAAATTCGGAGCGGGCGGCGTATTGGTCAAACAGTTCAATGGCCGTGAGAACTTCACCCGTCAAGGGATGAACGCTGGGAACTTGCGGTGCCCAAGCGGTCAGGTCCGAAGTCAGCTGATTAAGCTCGGCCCGCCACCTGACGAGCTGAATCCTGCTATCGGCCAGGGTTCCGGGCAAGTCGTAGATCACATCGCTGGCCTCCTGTTCATCCAGGGACGGAAACAGATCTCGCATGAGGGCGATATCGCTGGTCTCTGCGCGCACATCGAAGTCTTGTCCGGTGCGTCTGTAATAGGTTTTCACTTTGTTGCGTGTGGCCACCGACAGCGGGTTGTCGGAAAAGTCGAAGCCGTCACTCTGATTGGCCGACAGCTCGAACACCGCATCGGGGATTTCGCTGATGCGGTTACCGCTGATAATTGCAGTGCGCAGATTCGGATGACTGGCCAGCCCGTCAGGCGTCACGTTGAGGCCGCAGTTGGACAAGTCGAGGTAGGTCAGTTCGGGGAGCAGGTTCAGCTCGGGGAAAGTCCCCAGGGGATTGTTGCTCAGGTCCAGCGTATGCAGGTTGTTCAGGGAAACCAGTGTCGCCTGATTTTCAGGGGTCAGCACCACGCCGCAATCGTTGAGTTCCAATACGCTGAGGCGGGGCATCCTGATCTGCGAAAGGGCAATCGGCTCCAGGTCGAAGGCGTGCAATTCCAGTGTGGTCAGATTCTCAAAGCGCTGAATGAACGGCAGTACTGCCGTGAGGTTTTTATTGCCCGTCAGTGTCAGTCGCGAGACATGCTCGAAATTGGCACTCAAGGCCGGCAGGTCGCCCATGAAATCAAGCGTTGCGGTCAGCTCGCTTTCTCTGAGAGACGCTGATCGGGTGCGCCAGAAACGCTCCAGTTTTTGCCGAAACTCATCCCGTGCACTGCGCTCCAGTGCTTGCTCATCCAGCGTCAAAGGTCGATTGAAAACGGGGTCGAGCGCAGGTGTCTGGTTGGCCCATTCGCCGAGTTCAGTCTTCAACGTTGCGAACTCGGCCTCCCAACTGGCGAGCTGAGCCTGGCTGTCAGTCAATGTGCCGGGAAGCCGATACAACAATTCACTGGCCTGGTCGGCATTCAGATCAGGAAACAACGTGGTGGTGCGCAAAATATCGGCTGGATCCGGGCGTACTCCGAAATGTTTGCCTGTGTGGTTATAGTACGTTTTCACTTTCTCTCGGGTGGCGGCCGACAGCGGGTTGTCGGCAAAACCGAAGCCGTCACTGAGTGAGCTGGTCAGGTTGAAAAAAACGTCCGGTATGTCGCTGATCTGGTTGCCATCGAAATTGCCGGTGATCAGTCTCGGATGATCGAGCAGGTTGGCCGGCAGTGAGGAGATGTCTGTCTTGGTCAGATTGAGATAACGCAACGAAGGCATCGCGCTGACGTCGGGAGGCGTGCCCAATGGATTGCCCCGCAGATCCAGCAGCGAAAGGTTGGGTAACGATGCAAGCACTGCCTGATTGGTTGCCGAGTGGGTGATGCCGCAGTCGCGCAAGATCAACTGGCGCAGGTTGGGCATTGCAGTGAACGATTGGGGCAGGCTCGGCAGATCGAGGTTTTGCGCATCCAGATACAGCAGACCTGTGAAGCGTTGCATAAAGGTGTCCACTGCCCTGGTATTGGCGCTGCCATTGATGGAGAGCATGACGACGTGGCTGAAGTCCGCTTCCAGTGCGGGTAGTTCCCCCAGTACGGGTTGCGCAATCTGCAACATGTACCCAGCGGGACCCCGGGTTTGCCTGCGCCAGCAACGCAGTAGCGCTTCTCGGAACTGCGCGCGATTCTGCAGGGCTGCCCGGCGTTCGATATAGGTCAACGGCAGGCCGCTGACAGGGTCATTGGCGGGGACGTCGATTTCCCAGTTACGCAGGTCATTACTGAGCTTGAAGTATTCGTTGCGGCGCCTGGCCAGTTCCGCGTTGAACTCAACCGTGTTGTTCTGGAAAACCGCAACGAAATTACGCGCCTCTTCGTTGGACATGCCTCGATAGATCGCCTGCACGCGCTCCTCGGGACTAACGATTCGCTGGCCTGTGGTCACCAGGTTGTCCTGGTTTTCGATGCCGATCGCACCGAGTTCACCCGCTTCAAAAAAATCGGCATTTTCAAGGCTTCTGGGTGCGTTCAGTCGATCATTGCCGAAGCCTGCCAGGCGCAGCGTGTCCACGGCCGGTTGGCTGATCGGCGCTTCGAACAGCACGGTGCGTAGCTCCTCGCGTTCAAGTGATCGCTGACGAACTGCGGCACTCAACGCGTCGCCCTGGCCGATCTGCAGGTTCAGATTCTGACGTTCGCCGTCCGGTAATGCGTACAACAGACTGGAGTAAAAATCCGTGGCCGAATGCAGCTCCTGGCCGCGGTCGTCGTAAGGTTGATAGCGGCCGTCCTGTTGGCGAACCAGTACTTTCCGAGCGGGCGCATCTTCGCGTCCGATGCTGTCGAGTACCGCGCCTTCGTAACGTCCGTCGCGGATTTCGAGGCGCACATCGCCGCTCCAGCCTGGCAGCAGCTTGAGGCTGTGCAGCGCAAGGGAATCGGAATCGGCATTGCTCAAGGCGTTCAGTTCCAGGCCTTCGTAAGCGCGGGTAACACGCACTTCCTGATTGGTCAGTTGCATGAATTCCTGTTGGCGCGGCGGCAGTTCTCCGTTGCTTATCTGTATCAATTCACTACCGCTGGCGCTGTCGAGCAGTTCACGGACGAGGCTGGCCGGCAGTGTCGGATCGTGGTCGATGATTGTTTGGGCCAATGGATCGTCAATGTGCTGAAGGACCTGATAGCGCGAGTCGAACAGCGAGCTTCGGTGGCGTCGGGCGAGATGGGCCAGTTGCTTGCGCAGCATCTGACTGCGAACTTCCAGCGAGGGCGTCGGCCCGCTGAAAGGTTCTGCGAGCAACGCTTTGATTTGCTGCTCGTCGAGAGAAGCCAGCAAGGTCTTGAGCAGGTCGCCATCGATCAGGCTGTCCTGGCGAAGCTCGGTCAGTGGCAAGGTTGCGTCCGCCGAGGATTGCCAGAGCAGTTCGCCTCGTTGATCAACCAGACGCAGGCGTTGGCTGCTCGGCCAGCGGCCGTGTTGCGTCAGCAGTTGCAGTTGTGTCGCCGGATCGGCACGCAGGTATTGCTCAGCCACGTTGCTGTCGAGTTGATCGATAAAGCGTTGCAGTTGTTGATCGATCTTGAAGCGCTGAATGCTGTCGGCCAACAGGGGAGGTGGAGTTTGTTGATCGACATGCATCTTGCGTACGGCATCTTCATTGACGCCACTGACACGCAGGATCGTCTCGCGCTCTGGAGGCGAGAATGTCTCGATGGAAGGATTGATTCGCCGCAGCGCCGTGTCGGTGTCCCATTCCAGTGGTTGTTCCAGTTCGGTGTGCCAGGCACCGGCGCCATTGTGGCGCACCGTCGGTTGGTAGGCGTCGGGCCGAGTGGGATGTTCGATCGTGTATTGGCCGGGAATCGCACCTTCGCTCACGGCAAAATGAGCGTCTTCCAGTGGCAGCAGTTGCTTGCCTTGATGCGGGTACAGGCCCAGTTCATTGGGCGTTGAACCGGCATCGGGCACTGCCGTGTGCTGGTAGCGGGCCAGATCGGGATCCCAGTAGCGGGTTTTGCCATTGGCCAGTTGTACAGGCTTGAAGCGGTCGATGAAGGCGACCACTTCCTTGGGCAAGACCTTGCGAAACTCGCCGGCACCAATCGCGCCGCCCATGCCGAAGATACCCAGTTGGATCAGCGATTCGACGGTGCCCATCAGGTGTTCGAACGCTTCGCTCGTGCGTCCCTGTCCCCATTCGATGATGCCCTCGAAAGCTTCATCGAGCATTTGATACGCCATGTACGCCATCATCGCTTCACCCAGGACCGGCACGAACGGCGCGACGATCAGCGCGGCGGCCTGGACGATGCTCGAGATGATGTTGCTCACCGAATCCCAGAAAGCCCAGCGTGCTTTTTGGTCCACCATGGCGGTGGGCACGGCGATCACCCGGGCATCGTTGAAGATCTTGTTCAGTTTCGATTGATAGAGGTGTTGCCACAGATCGACCTGGAACGGTGTCAGTGTGGTTTGCAGATCCGGTCGTTCTACAGGTGTTTCGCGCCAAGCGGGCAGTGAGCTGCCGGACTCCGGCGGATGCCATGTCATTTGGCTCAAGCGGCTGTTGAGGGTGCTGAAGAAAAAGCCGCGATGTTCGTGGTTCACGAAGCGGCTGAAAAACTGCTGATAGTCTTTCGAACGCAGCTGGCGCGTCAGTTCGACAAACAGTTCGTAGGTCGATGCGTATTCCTTGAAAGGGTGCTCGGGATCATCCGGGACGTAGGCCACCACCCGCGCCGGGGTGCGCGATGCATACAGGTCGGGGGCAAAGACGACGATACCGGTGAGCGGCGCGCACAGCATCCCCATGTCATGGCACCGCACGGGCGCGCCACCGACATACAGCCCTCTCATGCCGTCGAGCACGGCGTCGATCAAGCGAAAATAACTTTCCGACACATCGCGGTTCATCCGCGCCCATTGCAGGGCCGCTTTCATCGCGGCCTTCTGACTGTCGTCCAGTTTGCTGCGCAGTACGGACGCCACCATCGGATCGGTATAGCCGAGGTTGTCTTCGAGATGGGCTTTGTACTGAGCACCGAGATCCAGCCTTCGGCACAGCTGGGTGAAGGCGGCAATGCTCAGTTTGGCCTTGATCGACGGCAGGGTCATGAACTGGCCGGTGGTGGAGGGCCGGGTGACGAAGGTCGAGTCAACGTCGAAGGCGTCGTCACGGGTTTCCGCTTCCTCGAAGTTGTGCAGCGCGGCCTCCAGTAACGACACCGTCCAGGCGCGCGTGCCCGTTCTGATCGGGAGCCACGGGGTGGTTGCGGGGATGTACAGGCGCACAAAGGTATTGCGCACATCCAGATCCAGCCCGAAGGATTTGTTCAGTTCCTGTTTGAGCAAGGGCTCGGCAAAGGCGCTGGCGTCTTGCAGGTGTTCGAGGCTTTGATCGACTTGGCTTTGCGCGGCCCAGTGCGCGGCGTTGAGGGTTTTCATCTGTTGATGCTGTTCGGCGGGGACCGATTGGAGTGAAGTGGACAGACGGGGCAGGCTGTCCTGGAGCGCCTGGCGGCGGGTCGATGAAGTGTTGCCGAGCCAGTCGGGTACGGCGTTTTTCAGTGGCAGGTAGTGGTCGTCGTGATGCTGCGCGTCGCTCGCGGCAGTCGAGACTGGCGGTGGTGGCTGAGTCAGGTGCATGGGCCAATCCTTGGCGTTGAAAAGAACGCGCAGCAAATCAGGAAGAGACCCCTCTTGTGCGGTACATATTTATATCTTTGTCGCGGGGTGGAGTTGGTATTCTCTGCAGCCTGCCGCAAATCGGCGGCGCCCGTTAAACTGCGCCTTTGCGACGCTATATGTCGCATTGCCGTAAACCCGTGAAAATCCGGGGTTTGCGCTATAAGAAGTTGTCGCTTGGCGACAAGGCCGGGCTGAAAACTGTCCTTACAATCCTCACCAAGCTCGCCAGTTTCAGGCGAGTGTTTCTCATCAGGAGACTCCGATGTCCGTTGAGCACGCTGCGGTACAACGCGCCGATTTCGACCAGGTAATGGTTCCCAACTACGCGCCTGCCGCTTTCAT
>Ga0307510_10012446_pt1 | contig 10089 bp, 7 predicted proteins | sample 12_EM_MG_FD_207224 | JGI IMG/M metagenome (GOLD analysis project Ga0307510, IMG submission 207224) | Populus trichocarpa ectomycorrhiza microbial communities from riparian zone in the Pacific Northwest, United States - 12_EM | ecosystem: Host-associated > Plants > Roots > Unclassified | place...
CTGGTCGGGGCCAGTCCGCGCCACGGCTCGGTCGGTCGTGCCATTCTCAACAATATTCGCAAGGCCCAGTTCAAGGGCGAATTCGGCCTCGTCAATCCGCGCTATCACGAGATCGACGGTGTCGCGTCCGTCGGCAGCATCGCGAAACTGGCTTTTGCGCCGGAACTCGTTGTCCTCACCGCACCGGCCCGCACGATTCCGGACCTGATCGATGAGGCGGGCCGCCGCGGCGCGGCGGGCGCCGTCATTGTGAGTGCCGGGCTCGGCCACGTTCCCGGTTCGCTGGCGGATGCAGCGGAGCGGGCCGCGCAAAAATACGGCATGCGGCTGATCGGTCCGAATTGCCTGGGCATCATGATGCCTTGCGTCAGTCTCAATGCGAGCTTTTCCGCGCATATGCCGGCGGCGGGAAATCTGGCGCTGATCTCGCAGTCCGGCGCCATCGCCGCGGGCATGGTAGACTGGGCGGCACAGCGGGCCGTCGGCTTTTCCGGCATTGTCTCGATCGGCGACCAGCTCGATGTCGATATCGCCGATCTGCTCGATTACTTCGCGCTGGATGAAAAGACCAATGCCATCCTGCTTTACATCGAGGCGATCAAGGATGCCCGCAAGTTCATGTCGGCGGCGCGTGCCGCCGCCCGGATCAAGCCGGTGGTGGTCGTCAAGTCAGGACGGATGGCGCAAGGCGCACGGGCGGCTGCGACCCATACCGGCGCGCTGGCCGGGGCTGATGCCGTCTACGACGCCGCGTTTCAGCGCGCAGGCATCCTGCGCGTGTCGGACTTGCGCGAATTGTTCGACTGCGCCGAGACGCTCGGGCGGCTCAAATCACCGCCCGGAAAGCGGCTTGCGATCCTGACCAATGGCGGCGGCATCGGCGTGCTGGCGGTCGACCGGCTGGCAGAGCTCGGCGGCATTCCCGCCGACATCTCGGCGGCGACCCGTGACAAGCTCGATGCGGTGTTGCCCCCGACATGGTCGAAATCGAACCCGGTCGATATCGTTGGCGACTCCGATCCTGCGCGCTATGCGGCGGCGCTCGAACTGCTGCTGGCCGACCCTGGCAATGACGCCGTGCTGGTGATGAATGTCCAGACGGCGATCGCGCGTGCCGACGACATTGCAGCGGCCGTCATCGGCGTGGTCGGGAAATATCGCGCCGAACACCGCATGTCGCCGAAGCCCGTGCTGGCGGTCTGGGTCGGGGCGGACCAGCCGATCAGCGACCTGCTGAGCGGCGCGGGAATTCCGAACTATCAGACCGGCGGTGACGCGGTCCTCGGCTTCATGCATCTGGTGCGCCATCGCGAGGTAGTGGCGGACCTGGCGCGGGTTCCACCCGCCATGCCGAGCGATTTTGCGCCCGATGCCGACACCGCGCGGCAGATCGTTGCAGCAGCACTCGCGGATGGCCGCTCCTGGCTGGATCCGATCGAGGTCAAGCGGCTGTTCGATGCCTATGACATCGCAGTCGTGCCGACCTTCGCCGCCGCCGATGCTGAAGAGGCCGTCGGGCATGCGAACGCAATCTTTGCGCAGGGCTCGACTGTCGTGCTCAAGATCATGTCGCGCGACATCGTGCACAAATCCGATGTCGGCGGCGTCGTGCTTAATCTCACCAATGCCGACGCGGTGCGCAAGGCGACCGCGGAGATTCTCGCGCGCGCAAAATCGTTGCGGCCGGAGGCGCGGATTTCGGGCGTGATGGTGCAGGCGATGGTGGTGCGGGCGAAGGCGCGCGAGCTCATTCTCGGCCTCGCCGACGATCCGACCTTCGGCACCGTGGTCGTGTTCGGCCGCGGCGGCACGGCCGTCGAGATCATCAACGACAAGGCGCTGGCGCTGCCGCCACTCGACCTGCAACTGGCGCGCGGCCTGATCGAGCGCACCCGCGTCTCGCGGCTGTTGCGCGCCTATCGCGACGTGCCGGCGGTGAAGCCGGACGCCGTCGCGATGGTTCTGGTCAAGTTGGCGCAGATGGCCGCCGATATTCCCGAAATCCGCGGCCTCGATATCAACCCGCTGCTGGCCGACGAAGCCGGCGTGCTCGCCGTCGACGCACGAGTCGTGATCGGCCGTGTGGAGCGGAAGTTCCGGGGGTCGGGCCCCGCGAATTTCGCGGTGCGGCCCTATCCCTCGCAATGGCAGCGTCACATCGAAGTCAAGGACGGTTGGCGCGTATACGTCCGTCCGATCCGGCCCGAGGACGAGCCGCTGATCCACCAGATGCTGAAACACGTCACGATGCACGATCTGCGGCTGCGGTTTTTCGCGCCGATGAAGCAATTCTCCCATGAATTCATCGCCCGCCTGACCCAGCTCGATTATGCCCGGGCGATGGCCTTTGCCGCATTCGACGAGGCGACCAATGAGCTGGTCGGCGTGGTCCGGATTCATTCGGACTCAATCTATCAGAGCGGCGAATATGCGATTCTGTTGCGGTCGGACCTCAAGGGCAGGGGGCTCGGCTGGGCGCTGATGCAGATGATCATCGAATATGCGAAATCGGAAGGATTGAAAGCCATCTCGGGCGACGTTCTGGCCGACAATACCGTGATGCTGGCGATGTGCCGCAGCCTTGGCTTCGAGGTCAAATCGGACCCGGAGGAGCACGACATCTGCAACGTCAGGCTGACGCTTTAATTGTTCTTGCGCGCGCGGCGTAAGAATGGCGACGCCGTCGCGCGGGATCGGTGACGGCCGGCCGGACGTCAATGCGAAAACAGGATCGGGAGCGGCGGCTTCGACAACAGGCTCTTGGTGGCGCCGCCGAGGATGAACTCGCGCCAGCGCGCGTGCCCATAGGCGCCCATCACGAGAACGTCGACCTGATGCGAAACGGTGTAGGCCTCGAGCACCTCGCCGATCCGGCGGCCGCTGGCGTCGACCTTGTCGAGCACCACGTCGATGCCGTGGCGTGCCAAGTTTTTGGCCAGCGCTTCGGAGGAATGCTTGCTATCCAGCTTCTTTTCGTTGGTGACGGTGACGATCCGCACCTTTCTGGCCTTTTCGAGCAGCGGCATGGCATCGGAAACCGCACGCGCCGCAGCGCGGCTGAAATCCCAAGCGATGGCGACGGTGCCCAGTTCGAATGGGCGCGCCCGCGGACTCTCGGGTAGAACGAGGGTAGGCCGCCCCGATCCGAATATCACGGCTTCAGCATACCATTGGTCGTAACTTTCCGGCACCGGCAGGATGGTGAGGTCGTGAAGCCGTGCGTGGTCTACCAGCAGATCCGGTACGGCGAAGGTCGGGCATTTTTCGAGTTGGGTTTCGTGCAAAATGCCGGATTTCTCCGCTACGGCGTCGAATGCCGCCAGCATGTCCCTGGCGCTCTTCCGGCTCTTTTCGGTTTCTCCGGCAATAATTCCCGGAATGTTGGCCGTCGCACCGGAAAGGAAGTGCCCGGGCACTTCCACGTGCACCTCGCAGGCCACGGCCGCCAGGTGAGCGCCGAAGGTGGCGGCGATCGCAACCGCATCCTCGGCGACCGACGCCGGGGTGGGATCGGGATAACTCGTCAATGTCAGCAGAATGTCCTTGAACGCCATGGGGCTCTCCTTCTTCCGGAGCCAATTTAACGTCCCCGCCGGCCTGGGCGTTTGATCCATCGCAAGTGCGTGGCCTGGCCGGCTCTAGGATTGCAGCCGCGGGCGCAGCAGTGGCTTCAGCATTTCCAGCACGAGCAGCGCGATGACGCCTGCACCGAGCGTCAGGGCGAGATCGTCGGCGTGGAGGGGACCGAAGGCGAAGAGCTCGTTTGCAAATGGCCAAAGCATAGTGAGGGCCAGGATGATGGCGACGGCGGCGAGCACCGCGGCCAGCGTCAGGTTCGGCCGCCGCAGGGCGGTAAGCAGCGATGCGCTGAAGGAGCGGTTGACCAGAATCAGGCTGACGATCACGACGATGAGCGAAAAGAACGTCAACGCCCGTACTTCGGGCACCGGCATGCCCCATCTCAACGCCGCGACGTAAACGGTCGCAACGACCGCAAACGCCAGCAGCCCCTGCAGCAGGCTCCAGGCGACCAGCGCCCGCGAGAACAGCGGCTCCTCAGGAGAACGCGGCGGACGCCGCATGACGTCGTCCTCCTCGGTTTCAGCCTCGAACACCAGCGAGCAGACGGGGTCGATCACCATTTCGAGCAAGGCGATATGGATCGGCCCGAACAGAAGCGGCAGGCCGAACACCAACGGCAGCAGCGCCAGGCCTGCGATCGGGACATGAACGGCGAAGATGAAGCTCATCGCCTTGCGCAAATTGTCGTAGATGCGGCGTCCGAGCCGGATCGCCTTGACGATGGAGCCGAAATCGTCGTCGAGCAGCACGATGGCGGAAGCTTCGCGCGCCACATCGGTTCCGCGCCCGCCCATCGCGATGCCGATATGAGCGGCCTTCAGCGACGGCGCATCGTTGACGCCATCGCCGGTCATCGCGACGATCTCGCCATTGCCCTTGTACGCGTTGACAATGAGCAGCTTCTGGTTCGGCGAGATCCGCGCGAAGACACCAGCCGTGCCCACCCGGCCGGCCAATTCTTTCTCGTTCAATTTTTCGAGCTGTTCGCCGGTCACCAACTCGCCGCGCTCGAGCCCGGCCTGCTGCGCGATTGCGTTTGCGGTCGCCGGATAGTCGCCGGTGATCATGACGGCCTTTATGCCGGCGGACCGGCATTCGCGGACCGCCTCGACGACGCTGGCCCGCAGCGGATCGGCCAAGCCGACTAGCCCCAGGAACTCGAAGCTAAATTGGCGCGGCGACGCCGGCCAAGGCAGCCCGGCATGGGTGGCGCGCGCAACGCCCAGCACGCGCAGGCCGGCGGAGGCCATCGCATCGATCGATTGCGTCAGTGCCGCGCGGTCGGCCGCGCTCAGCCGGCAAAGACCTGCGATCGCTTCGGGAGCGCCCTTGGTGGCGACGAGGTAGTCCTGCCGGTCGCCGTCCGCCTGCCAGATATGGGTTACGGCGAGGAGATCAGGCCGAAGACCATAGGCCTGCACCAGCTTCCAGTGCGGATGCCGATAAGCGGCCTCGGTCAGCCGCTCGCGGGCCAGGGTATGGAACGCCCGCTCCATCGGGTCGAACGGCTCAGGCGCGCTGGCGAGCAGGCCGAACTCGCTCAAGTCCTGGAACGGCGCCGGCATTTCCGTGCCGCCCTGCGGGCGGAACACGTTTCCATCCTTCAGCCGCAGCTCGACGATGGTCATCCGGTTTTCGGTGAGGGTGCCGGTCTTGTCGGTGCACAGCACGGTGGCCGAACCGAGCGTCTCGATGGCCGCGGCGCGGCGCGTCAGGACGCGCGCCAGCGAAATTCGCCATGCGCCCATCGCCATGAAGACGGTCAGGACGACCGGAAATTCCTCCGGCAGCATCGACATGCCCAGCGCAATGCCGGCCAGCACCGCGTCCAGCCATCCGCCGCGCATGATGCCGTAGAGCAGCACCGCGAGCACGCTGACCCCGCCGCCGAGAATGGCAAACAGCGTGACGACGCGCCGTGTTTGCATCTGCAGGCGCGGCGGTTCGGTTTCGAGGGTGGCCAGCGACTGGCCGATCTTGCCGATTTCGCTTTGCGCACCGATGGCGGTTACTTCCGCCAGCCCTGAGCCGCGCACCACCAGCGAACCGGAGAAGATCTGCGGCAGGTCGTCGCCTCCCGGGCGCTGCGATTCGACCCTGGGGCGATCATCCCAGGCGACCTTGCGCACCGGCACGGATTCGCCAGTCAGGGTGGATTCATCGGCCTGCAGATCCGCGCAACGCAGAAGGACGGCGTCGGCAGGCACCCGGTCGCCTTCGGAAAGAACGATGAGATCGCCCCGCACGACGTCGCGGCCGGCGATCCGTTTGCGCTCGCCGTCGCGAATGACGAGGGCGCGGGGGCTCGTGAGGTCGCGCAACGCTTCCAGCACGCGCTCGGTCCGCGTCTCCTGCACCACGGTGATCACGATCGACATGGTCGCGAAGGCGACCAGGATGATGGCCTCCTTGAGGTCGCCGAGCACCAGGTAAACGATGCCACCGATCAGAAGCAGCGCCAGCATCGGCTCACGCAGCACCTCGAGCACGATCCGGAACGGTGTGCGTCGATCGGGCTGGGGAAGCTCGTTGTGCCCCTCAGCCTGGAGCCGCGCCGCAGCGTCCGCTTCAGTGAAGCCGGAAAACGGCTTCATCGCTCAAAGATACGACGCCGCCGTCACCCGATAGGTATGCATCTTGCCACCTTCGTTGAGCGAGACATACTCACCGACGAGGAAGCGTTCGTCCGCGAAGTGATAGCCGACTTCGTCAGGCAGGCTTGTCTCGCCATCATCATCATAGTGAAAAGCCCAGCCGCCGCCGGGCCGGTGAACCAGGTGGCCGTGCTTGTCCTGCTGGTCCGGGCGTTGGCGCACGACCCGGCAGGCGTCGCGATGCTCGCGCCACAGCCCTGCATCGATGCGGTCCTCGGAGTCGAGCGGCGCCACGATGATATAGGCGACTTCGGCGTCGCCGTCGGGATGGCCGGGCTCGCGGGCCAGCGCGAGGCGGAATTGCCGGAATTGCGCGGGCAGGGAAGCATTCAGGATCGGCGTCGGCTGGGTCTTGGCTCTGGTCTTGGACATCTCGTATGGCTCCTTGGTTTTTTGGTATGAAGCTGCTGCGACCGCCGTGATCAGTTCGGCTCTGCCGTGGCCTTCGCCGCAGGGGCGGTTGCCCTGGATTCCTTCAGGCTTTTGACGATGATCGTGATCAGCGGCACCAGCACCAATGGCAGTGCGCTGTTCAGGGGATGGTGCACCATGCCGGTGAATTGCGATTGCAGCGCGCGGGCCTCGCCCTGCAAGGCCTCGATCGCGGAACCGTGAATTTCGGTCGCCAGTTCGAGTTCGCGGCCTGCAGGCGGCCTTCCGCCAACCACGAACAAGACTGCCGCGATCACGAAATTGGCGAGGCCGAGAATTGCGGCCGCAGAAACCGCACTCCAGATCTGCACCAGCGCGAAATAGGCCGATAGTTCCAGCATCAACAGGCCGAAGGCCGCGATCAGCGCGGCAAACGCCCGCAGTCCCAATCCGACCAGCATGTGCCGCATCCGGATTTCCGCGATGATACGGTCGGTGCGCCACAGCGCGCGCAGATGCTTGACGACGTTCTCGCTGTTCACGTCAATGTCTCCTCAGCATGAAACCGATGGCAATGCCGAGCGTGAAGGCGGATGCCAGCACCACGATTGGCCGCTCTGCGATCAGCCGCTCGACATGCTCCTCTTCTTCGCTCAAGGTTTCGCCGAGTTCGGCCAAGGTTGCCTTGATCTGCTCGGCGAGCGCTTCGGATCTGTCCCTCGCGGCGTTAAACATGTCTTCGGCGGGCGTATGCAAAAGGCGCGACATCTCGCTTTTGAGCGCCAGCAGCTCGTCACCCAGCTCGCCTGATTTGAACATTGTCCTCGCCTCGCCTTCCTTGCGCACCAAATTGTAGGTGAGACCGCAAAAGAGCCATTTGATTTGGGTCAACTGCGATGCGCAGGCGCATCTACCGCTTTGAGGCAGGTCAACATGGCTGTTGCGCCCGCAGCCTAGAAAAACCCGCTATCTAATTGAAGGAACATCATCTTGGCGACGGCACCTCTGCTAACGGCGACGTCATCGGGCGATGCGCTCGAACTGCGTCCGGCCGGCTCCTGGACGGCTTCGAATGCCGCGACGCTGGAACGGCTATCCAATGACATCGCGCCGCAGCTCGATGGCGCCGCTACCGTCAAGCTCGATATGGCCGGGGTGCGCGAACTCGATACGCTCGGCGCCTGGCTATTGGAAAAGATGTCGCGGCGGGCCAGTTCTGCCGGCCAACGTGCCGATATCATCGGCATTGCCGACAATTACGCCGGCCTGATCGACGAGGTTCGTCAGGTCAACCGACGAACGCCGGCGCCAGCTCCGGCACGCAATCCCGTCGTGGCGAGGCTCGGCGATATCGGCCGTGCCACCATCGATGCAAGGGAAGACGTTGCCGCATTCCTGCAGATGCTGGGCGCGCTATGCATCGCGATCCTGGGCATCCTGCGCCGGCCGCGGTCGTTGCGGCTGACGTCGCTCACTTACCAGCTCTATCGCGTCGGCTGGCAGGCGATACCGATCGTCGTGCTGATCACCTTCCTGATCGGCGCCATCATCGCGCAGCAGGGCATCTTCCATTTCCGAAAGTTCGGCGCGGATTCCTACGTCGTCGACATGGTCGGGATTCTCGTGCTGCGCGAACTCGGCGTGCTGATCGTCGCCATCATGGTCGCGGGGCGCTCGGGCAGTGCCTACACCGCCGAACTCGGCTCGATGAAGATGCGCGAGGAGATCGACGCGCTTTCGACCATGGGACTGGACCCGATCGAAGTCCTGATGCTGCCGCGGGTTTTGGCGCTGATCTGTGCGCTGCCGATCCTCAGCTTCATCGGCGCGATGGCAGCGCTCTACGGCGGCGGCCTCGTCGCCTGGTTCTACGGCGGCATGGGGCCGGCGATCTTCCTGGCGCGGCTGCATGAGGCCGTTTCCGTCACCCATTTCGAGGTCGGTATTATCAAGGCGCCGTTCATGGCGCTGGTGATCGGCATCGTCGCCTGCAGCGAAGGCCTGCGCGTGAAGGGCAGTGCGGAATCGCTCGGCAAGCAGACCACCACATCGGTGGTCAAGTCGATCTTTTTGGTGATCGTGCTCGACGGGCTGTTTGCGGTGTTCTTTGCATCGATTGGAATGTAGCGATGCAGGAAGCCGACGAACCATTTGCCATTCGCGTGCGCGATCTCGTGGTCGGATTCCGCCGCCACGTCGTGATCGATCATCTCGCGTTGGACGTTCGCCGGGGCGAGATCCTCGGCCTGGTCGGCGCTTCCGGCGGCGGCAAGTCGGTGCTGATGCGGACCATCATCGGCCTGATCCCGCGCCAGGGCGGCGAGATCGAGGTGATGGGTTCGCCGATCAACCACGACCGCGCCACGCGAGCCGCGGCCGGGCGATGGGGCATCCTGTTTCAACAGGGCGCGCTGTTCTCATCGCTGACGGTGCGGCAGAACATCCAGTTTCCACTGCGCGAGAACCTCCAGCTCTCGGACGCCCTGATGGACGAGATCGCGACCGCCAAGCTCGAAATGGTCGGGCTCAAGCCGGAGGACGGTGACAAGTTTCCGTCCGAATTGTCCGGCGGCATGACCAAGCGCGTGGCGCTGGCGCGTGCGCTCGCGCTCGATCCGGCAATCGTGTTTCTCGACGAGCCGACCTCGGGGCTGGATCCGATCGCCGCCGGCGATTTCGACGCCTTGATCAAGACACTGCAGAAGACGCTGGGCTTGACGGTCTTCATGGTCACCCATGACCTCGCCAGCCTCAATACCGTCTGCGACCGCGTCGCGGCGCTGGCCGACGGCAAGATCGTCGCCATCGGACCGATGCGCGAATTGCTTCAATCCGAGCATCCCTGGGTGCGAGCCTATTTTCACGGCAAGCGCTCCCAGATGCTGCAACCCAAAGCAAGTTAAAAAGGCGAGTTGAAAAATGGAAACGCGTGCTCCCTTCGTCATTGTCGGCGCCTTCGTGGTGGCGGCCATCGTGGCCGTATTCGGCTTCGTCTATTGGCTGCAGAACACCGGCGGGCTCGGCCAGCGCGCCAGCTATCGCGTCCAGTTCGAGGGCTCGGTGCCGGGGCTGCTTGTCGGCGCGGCCGTGCTGTTCAACGGTATTCGGGTCGGCGAAGTGACGGAGCTTGGGCTCGCTCCCGGCAACCCGCGCGGTGTCAATGCGACCATCTCGGTCGCCGCGACGACGCCGGTGCGTGCCGACACCAAGGTGGGCTTGGAGTTCCAGGGCCTGACCGGCGTGCCCGTGATCGCGCTCGAAGGCGGCACGCAGGTCGCGCAGACTGGCGAAGTGCCGACGCTCATCGCCGAGCCAGGCGCAGGGCAGGGCATGACACAGGCCGCGCGCGATGCGCTACGCAAGGTCGATACGGTGTTGTCGGAGAATTCGGGGGCCTTGAAGGACACGATCGGAAATTTGAAGGTTTTTTCGGAAGGCCTGGCGCGAAACACCGGCAAGCTCGACGGCATCGTCGCCGGCC
>Ga0307510_10012447_pt1 | contig 10089 bp, 9 predicted proteins | sample 12_EM_MG_FD_207224 | JGI IMG/M metagenome (GOLD analysis project Ga0307510, IMG submission 207224) | Populus trichocarpa ectomycorrhiza microbial communities from riparian zone in the Pacific Northwest, United States - 12_EM | ecosystem: Host-associated > Plants > Roots > Unclassified | place...
GTCATGACCGTGATCATGTTCGTGGCCGTGATGGTGATGACCGTGGCCGTGATCATGGTGGGCCACAGCCGCCATGGCGAGGACTGGCCGCGGCGTCTGCAGCGCACGTATGAAACCGCCGCCCTTGGTCCAGACCAGCCGGGCGCCGAACGCCGCGATCAGCGCGTAGCTGACGACCTCGATCGCCTTCTCGGCGCCGCACATGGTCTTGGCGGTGGCGTTGAGCAGCCAGGCGCAGATCGCGACGATCACCACCGCGACCAGCGACTGCATCAGCGCGGAGGCAAACGACAGCACGATGCCGCGCCGGGCGGTCTCCTGGTTGGCGACCAGATAGGACGAGATCACCGCCTTGCCGTGGCCGGGGCCAGCGGCGTGAAAGATGCCGTAGGCAAAGGAAATGCCGAGCAGGGTCCAGACCGCCGATCCGTCGGATTTCGCGGCACGGATGGTGGAGGAGATCTCGCGATAGAATTCCGATTGTCTGGCGAGCAGCCAGCCGACGATGCCGCCGACCTGCGGCTCGGCAGCGCTCGGGCGCGGACCGCCGAACGGGTTCTGCGCCAGCACAGCGTGAGCGGCGGCGTCGAGCATCAGAATGATGGCCGCGATGGCGGCACAGGCCGCCAAGCCGTGCGCGAAGCTCGATCCGGATTTCGGCCTCACGGACATTCCACCGTAATCTTGTTGGCGAACATCATGCCGTAGTTCGAATTGTCGCCGGCGAGAAAATTCTGTTCGCCGAGCTTCTGGGCACTGGCGGTGCCGTCGCTCGGGCGCTGGAATTTCATCTGGCAGGCGGCGGGAGCTCCGACCAGCCTGACCGGCTCCTTGTCGGCGAATTTGAAGTCGATGAAGAACGCCGGATCGAACACTTCCAGCGCCAGCGCCTTGGTTTTCAGCGGCGTCTTGAGCGGCAAGGTGAAATGCAGGGTCAGGGCGGTATCCTTGTATTCGAGAAAATAGTCGACCGGCTCCAGGAATTTCTCCTTCTTGCCCTCGGCTCTGGCGAAGGTGAAGAAGCCGAATTCCTTGAGCGATTCGACATTGGTCTGCGCCAGCGGCGCCAGCTCTTCGCGGCTGTAGACGCCTTTGGTTTTGGTCTCGATGCCTTGCAGCGCGTAGGTCGAGAACATGTCGTCAAACGTCCAGTGGTGCCGCACGCCGGTCAGCGAGCCGTCAGGGGCGTAGACCAACTCGCTGGTCGCGGTGATCCAGACATGCGGATGCGCCCGCGCGGCGCCTGCGCCAAGCACCAGCGCGCCGATAAACAGCAGTAGACCGAGCAGCGTCCGTATCGTGATATTCACCTCAGGCCGCCTCGGGCGCTTCCAGGAGGCCACGGCGGCGCAGCAGCGCGTCGGGCTCCGGCTCGCGGCCACGGAACGCGATATAGGCGTCTTCGGGATCGCGCGACCCGCCCGACGAATAGATGTCGTCGTGCAGGCGCTTTGCCACTTTGGGATCGAAGATGTCGCCGGCCTCCTCGAAGGCGCCGAAGGCATCGGCATCCATCACCTCGGACCACATGTAGCTGTAATAACCGGACGCATAGTGATCGCCGGAGAAGATATGGCCGAACTGCTGGGGCCGATGCCGCAGCGAGATTTCCTCGGGCATCCCGATCTTTTCCAGCTCGGCGCGTTCGAACGCCCGAACGTCCTTGCTGGCAGCCGCCGGCTGGGTGTGGAATTCCAGATCGATCAGCGCCGAGGAGACGAATTCCACGGTGGCAAAGCCCTGGTTGAATTTGCGCGCGGCGAGGAAGCGCTGCAGGAGATCGTCCGGCAACGGCTCGCCGGTCTGGTAATGCCGGGCAAATTGCCGCAGCACCTGCGGCTGCTCCTGCCAGTGCTCGTAAAGCTGCGACGGCAGCTCGACGAAATCGGTGAACACCGAGGTGCCCGACAGCGAGGGATAGGTCACGTTCGACAGCATCCCGTGCAGGCCATGGCCGAATTCGTGGAACAGCGTACGGGCGTCATCCGGCGACAGCAGCGACGGCTGGCCGTCGGCGCCCCTGGAGAAATTGCAGACATTGAGGATCAGCGGTGCCACCGCGCCGTCGAGCTTCTGCTGGTCGCGCAGCGAGGTCATCCAGGCGCCGGAGCGCTTCGAGGCCCGGGCAAAGTAGTCGCCATAGAACAGAGCCTTGTGCCGGCCGGCAGCATCCTTCACCTCCCAGACCCGGACATCCGGATGCCAGACCGGTACATCCTTGCGCTCGGTGAAGCTGAGGCCGAACAGCCGGCTGGCGCAGTCGAAGGCGGCCTCGATCATGTGGTCGAGCACGAGGTAGGGCTTGATCGCGGCGTCGTCGAAATTGGCGCGGCGCTGCCGCAGCTTTTCGGCGTAGTAGCGCCAGTCCCACGGCGCCAGCGCGAAATTGCCACCGTCCTCGGCGACCAGCCCCTGCAAGGCGTCGCGGTCGGCCAGCGCCCGGGCCCGCGCCGGCTTCCAGACCCGCTCCAGCAGGCCACGCACGGCTTCCGGCGTCTTGGCCATCGAATCCTCCAGCCGGTAGGCAGCGAAGGTGGGAAAGCCCAGCAGTTTGGCGCTCTCCTCGCGCAGGCTCAGGATCTCGCCAATGACGGCATTGTTGTCGTTGGCATTGCCGTTGTCGCCGCGCGCGGTGAAGGCCTTGAACACCTTCTCGCGCAGGTCGCGGCGGGGCGAGCTCTTCAGGAACGGCTCAACCGAGGACCGCGACAGCGTCACGATCGCCTTGCCAGGCATGCCGCGCTCCTCGGCGGCGGCCTTGGCCGCAGCGACAAAGGTCTCCGAAAGACCCTCGCAATCGGCCTCGCCCAGTTCCATGAACCAGTCCTGCTCATCGCCGAGCAGGTGATGGCTGAAGGCGGTGCCGAGATGCGCCAGCCGCTCGTTGATGTCTGCCATCCGGGCCTTCGCCGCCTCGTCGAGGCCGGCGCCGGCGCGATGGAAGCGCGTATAGGTTCGCTCCAACAGCCGAGCCTGCTCCGGGGTCAGCTTGAGCGTGGCGCGGTTGTCGTGCAGCTGCGCGATCCGGCCGAACAGCACCGCGTTCATCATGATCGGGCTCCAGTGTCGCGCCATCCGCAACGACACCTCCTTGTCGATCTCGAGCAGCGCCGGGTTGGAATGCGCCGACACCAGATCGTAGAACACCGCGGACACCCTGGTGAGCAGCCTGCCCGAGCGCTCCAGTTCGGTGATGGTATTGGCGAAGTCCGGCGCCGCCGGATCGTGGGTGATCGCGGTGATCTCGGCGGTGTGATCGGCGAACGCCTGTTCGAAGGCTGGCAGGAAATGTTCCGGCGCGATCTCGGCGAAGGGCGGCGTCTCGAACGGCGTCTGCCAGGCCTGCAGAAGCGGGTTTGGCTGGGCTTGCGAGGGAACCAATGTTTCCAGGGTTTCTGCCATGACAATTTCCGTTTTCGCGCCCCAAATGAACTGACGAGTCTATAGCACGCCGGCAGGCTTTTTTGAGCCTTTTGAGCTTGATAGACGAGCCCATTTCAGGGACATTGCGCGCCTCAACAGGACCCGAAAAACATGACTTCGCAGCCCACCCCGACCGCCACCCGCCAGATCATCTGGCCCAGCGTCGTGACCGTCATCAGCGCGGCGATCCTGATCGGAGCGGAAGTGTTCGGCGCGGCGTTTGCCGGCGGCTGGGCGCTCGCGATCCTGTTCGGTCTCGATGACACCGGCGCCCACATCCTGCAGGCGGTGCTGTTTGCGATCGGCGTCTTCATCATGGTGGCGTTCATCCGCGCCGCACAGCGCGTCGAGCCGTTCACGCGGCGGGCTTAAGTCGGCTGCGCAACAAAGCCCTGCGCCGCAGGCGCCGGATGCTTACGCAACGTTAAAGAAACTTAACATCCGTTCACCTTCGACGCTGCCGCGCGCGCCGAGAGTGAAGGATGTAAGTACATGTTAGGGAAATCTGTTCGCAGCCTAAAAAAATTCTTGCGAAGCGAGTCCAAAACCCCTATTTGCACTCTTGCCCAATTTCGCACGTGCCTGTGGTCGTGTGTCAGTCGGTAGGTATCCGGACAAGAGGCCGGACAGCCGCCAAGGGGATGAAGGACCGAGGGTCGCTCAAGTCGTATACGACTTGGGAGGCCAGCATCTCTCTCAAGAGGTGCCGTTGAAGGTCCCTTCACCCCTTGCAACCGTGACTGGCAGCCGGAGGCGAACCGGCGCACCTCGTTCTCAACGGGGGACGCGACTTAAAGCAACGACGGATCGGGCTTTTTTGGTCTCTGCCGGCTTTCCACCAGCCGGCGCGAATACCGAAGAGGCTTGTCCTTCATTGCCAGGTGTGCGGGCGGGATCATTCCCAACCAATCCACGGCAGCACAATTCGGTCTGAGCTTTTGGCCCCCTCGCGCCTCCATCGCGTGACGTGGCCGAACCGCTTTGATCCGAGATCATTTTTGAACGGATCCCCGTCGCTGGGCCGTTTGGGAGGGTGCTACTATGACCGAACGCATTCAGGAATTCCTGCGCAACCGCCGCAACGAAGGCCAGGACGTCGAGCCGTGTCTCGTCGTCGACCTCGAAGTCGTGCGCGACAACTATCAGTCCTTTGCCAAGGCGCTGCCGGACAGCCGCGTGTTCTATGCGGTGAAAGCCAACCCGGCGCCGGAAGTGCTGGCGCTGCTGGCCTCGATGGGCTCGTGCTTCGACTGCGCATCGGTCGCGGAGATCCAGATGGCGCTGGCCGCCGGCGCTTCGCCGGAGCGGATTTCCTATGGCAACACCATCAAGAAGGAGCGTGACATCGCGCGCGCCTTCGCGCTCGGCATCCGCCTGTTCTCGGTCGACTGCACCGCCGAGGTCGAGAAGATCGCCCGCGCCGCCCCCGGCGCCAAGGTGTTCTGCCGTATCCTGTACGATTGCGCCGGCGCCGAATGGCCGCTGTCGCGCAAGTTCGGCTGCGATCCGGAGATGGCGGTCGACGTGCTCGACCTCGCCAAGCGCCTTGGCCTGGAGCCCTATGGAATCTCGTTCCATGTCGGCTCGCAGCAGCGCAAGGTGAAGGCGTGGGACCGCGCGCTGGCGATGGCCTCGACGGTGTTCCGTGACTGCGCGGAGCGCGGCATCAACCTGTCCATGGTCAACATGGGCGGCGGATTCCCGACCAAGTATCTCAAGGACGTACCGCCTGTCGTGCAGTACGGCCGGTCGATCTTCCGCGCGCTGCGCAAGCATTTCGGCAACCAGATCCCGGAGACCATCATCGAGCCGGGACGCGGCATGGTCGGCAATGCGGGCATCATCGAGACCGAGGTGGTGCTGATTTCGCGCAAGAGCGACGAGGACGAGGTGCGCTGGGTGTATCTCGACATCGGCAAGTTCGGCGGTCTGGCCGAGACCATGGACGAGTCGATCCGCTACGCCATCCGCACGCCGCACGATGGCGCGGAGATGACGCCGTGCGTTCTCGCAGGCCCGACCTGCGATTCCGCCGACGTGATGTACGAGAAGCTGCCGTACCCGCTGCCGGTGACGCTCGAGATCGGCGACAAGCTGCTGATCGAAGGCACCGGCGCCTATACGTCGACCTACTCGTCGGTGGCCTTCAACGGCTTCCCGCCGCTGCGGACCTACCACATCTGAAGCCTCGTTGAGGCCTGACCAATCGGGAGCCGGTGCGCCGGCTCCCATCCATTCATATGCAAATCTGACAACGCTCCGCGGCTTGCTGCCGTTTTGGAGCGGGGACTGACGTGCCATGACTGCCTTGCGGAACACTCCCGTTGCCCTCACCTCCGACGCCGCTCCGTTTGCGATCCGCAGCGAGCGCGCCTCGGACGTCGTCGCGCGTGAAGCGCTGCTTGATGCCTGCTTTGGCGAAAGCCGCCATATGCGCACCTGCCAGCGCCTGCGCGACGGACGCACGTCCGCCGAAGGCCTCGCGCTTTCGGCCGTGCGACAGGGCCGGTTGGTGGGGACGCTGCGGTTGTGGCACGTCAGCGCCGGGGGCGTGGATGCACTGGTGCTGGGCCCGCTCGCGGTCGATCCGTCCTGCCGCGCACTCGGCGTGGGGGCCGCGCTGATGAACCAGGCGCTGACGGCCGCCAAGGCGCGCGGCCATGGCGCGGTGGTTCTGCTGGGCGACGCGCCCTATTACGCCCGTTTCGGCTTCTCGGCGCTCATGACCGGCGAGTTGTCGCTGCCCGGTCCGTTCGAACGCGACCGCCTGCTCGGCCTCGAACTGCGCGAGGGTGCGCTCCAGGGCGCCTTTGGGATGATCGTACCGACCGGCGCGCCGGTGCTGAAAGCAAGGGCACCGCGCGGCAGCAAGGCGCTGCGCCCGGTGCCGCGCGCGGCCTGAGCGCCCGACATGTCGACACCGCCGGCCACGCCCTCTGACGCGCCAAATTCACGCGGCCGAACCATCATCGCCGTCCTGACGACCCTGCTGGCCGTCTTGATCGTGATGGATATCTTTGCACGCCGGCGGAAAGCGGCCGTACAGTCGCTCCCCCATGTGACGCTGTGGCAGGCGTAGCGAGGGGTTGCGCGCATCGGGAAAAACCCGGTAAACCGCGCCAAACTGGATCGAGGTCCCGATGTCCCGCCGTCTGATTTCCACCGGCTCGCCGCTTGAGAAGACCGTCGGCTACAGCCGCGCCGTGATCGACGGTGATTTCGCCTTCGTCGCCGGTACCACCGGCTACGACTATTCCACCATGACCATGCCGGCCGACGTCACCAGCCAGTCACGGAACTGCTTCAAGACCATCGAGGCCGCGCTGAAGGAAGGCGGCTTTGCGATGGCCGATATCGTCCGCGCGACCTACTACGTCACCGACGCCGGGAACATCGATGCCCACTTCGCCGTCTGCGGCGAGGTGCTTGGCGACATTCGCCCCGCCGCGACGCTGCTGGTCGTCACAGCCCTCGCAAAACCCGAGATGAAGGTCGAGATCGAAGTCACCGCCAAGCGGCGATCCGCCTGATTCCTCCCAGTCACAGCACGGCATCTTTTCCCGGAGACAAACCCATGAGTTCGCCCGATCAGCAAATACATGCGAAGATTTCCGGCCCCATTGTCATGATCGGCTTCGGCTCGATCGGCAAAGGCACGCTGCCGCTGATCGAACGGCATTTTGCCTACGACAAATCCCGCTTCGTGATCATCGATCCGCATGAGGATGGCGAGATCGCCAAACAGCACGGCGTGCGTTTCATCAAGCAGGCGGTGACCCGCGACAATTACCGCGAGGTGCTGGTGCCGCTGCTGACCGCCGGCGGCGGCCAGGGCTTTTGCGTCAATCTTTCGGTCGACACTTCCTCGGTCGACATCATGAGCCTGTGCCGCGAGATCGGTTCGCTCTACATCGACACGGTGGTCGAGCCGTGGCTCGGCTTCTATTTCGACAAGAACATCGGTCCCGAAAAGCGCTCGAACTACGCCCTGCGCGAGACCCTGCTCGCGGCCAAGCACAAGAGCCCGAGTGGGACCACCGCGGTCTCCACCTGCGGCGCCAATCCCGGCATGGTGTCGTGGTTTGTCAAGCAGGCGCTGCTCGACATCGCCCGCGACACCAATACGCCCGTCAACGAACCGAAGAGCCGCGAAGGCTGGGGCGAGCTCGCCCACAAGCTCGGCGTCAAGGGTATCCACATCGCCGAACGCGACACCCAGCGCTCCAAGAAGCCGAAGCCGATGAACGTGTTCGTCAACACCTGGTCGGTGGAGGGTTTCGTGTCCGAAGGCATGCAGCCGGCCGAACTCGGCTGGGGCACGCATGAGACCTGGATGCCGGACAATGGCCGCGAGCACACCGAAGGCTGCGGTGCTGCGATCTACCTGCTGCAGCCCGGCGCCAACACCCGCGTGCGCTCCTGGTGCCCGACGCCGGGCGCGCAATACGGCTTCCTGGTCACCCACAACGAGTCGATCTCGATCGCGGATTATTTCACCGTGCGCGACGGCCAGCGGCTGGTGTACCGCCCGACCTGCCATTACGCCTATCATCCGGCCAACGACGCCGTGCTGTCGCTGCACGAGATGTTCGGCGCCACCGGCAGGATGCAGCCGAAATGGCACATCCTGGATGAAAACGAAATCGAGGACGGCATCGATGAACTCGGCGTGCTGCTCTACGGCCATGCCAAGAACGCCTACTGGTACGGTTCGCAGTTGTCGATCGAGGAAACCCGAGAGGTCGCGCCCTACCAGAACGCCACCGGTATGCAGGTGTCGTCGGCGGTTCTCGCCGGCATGGTGTGGGCTCTGGAAAATCCGGAAGCCGGCATCGTCGAGGCCGACGAGATGGATTTCCGCCGCTGCCTCGAAATCCAGATGCCGTATCTCGGCCCGGTGAAGGGTTTCTACACCGACTGGACGCCGCTGAGCGATCGGCCCGGACTGTTTCCGGAAGACATCGACACGTCGGATCCCTGGCAGTTCAGGAATGTGCTGGTGCGGTGAAGGCAGGCCGGCGCATCGTACTCCGCTGTCATGCGCCGACTTCCGCTTCGCAAGGAGATTTCGATTGATGGATTGCCGCTGTCGCTGCGCGAAAGCGGGACGCCGGCTTTTCGATCCCGATGAATGTCACAGCGTAGCAGCGAAGCGAATTCCGGAGAATTTGGCGCCGGCTTTCGGGCCGCCAAATCCAAATACCGGATACGGCGACCCGGAATCCCCCTATTGCTGATAGCATCCGCGGGCTACCAGATCGATTGAACGCGCGCTTGATTGGATGGTCGCCGACGATCCAAGGTCCGGCGCTACCGGCCCTCGCCATGCCGCAAAAACAGGGAGGACCCAGCTTGCCCGACGAAAAAACTGCCCGGCGCAAGAGCTCGGCCAAAGCGGAGCGGCGCGCCGACATGATGGAGCAAATACTCGATACCGCCGAATTTCTATTTTCCAGAAACGGGCTCCATGGAGTTACGTTAAAGGACGTCGCGAAACGTATCGGCGTCCATCATACGCTGATCAATTATTATTTTGAGGACAAGAAGAAGCTGTTCGACGCCGTCTTCGCGCGACGCGCGGTGATAACAAGCGAGCGTCGCATGCGGTTGCTCGATCAATATGACAAGGCGACCAGAGGCAAGCCTTCGGTTGAAGGCGCCCTCCGTGTGTTCCTGGACAGCGACCTCGACCTTTACATCGAGGGCGGCGAAGGCTGGAGAAATTATGGCGCATTGGGTGCGCTGGTAGCCAATACGCCCGAGTGGGGCGCCGAAATGATGGACCAGCACTTCGATCCGGTGGTGTTGCGCCTGATCGGTCTGCTCAAGAAAGCGCTTCCGGACTGCGCCGAAGAGGATATCTTTTGGGGATATCACTTTGTATCCGGGGCACTGATGCTCACGCTCGCGCAAACCGGGCGCATCGACAAGCTCTCGGACGGCTTGTGCAAATCCAGCGACTACGTCGCCGTCAAGCAGCGGATGGCGACTTTCATGGCGGCCGGGTTTATTGGCGTTTGCGAGCGCCGAAAAGCCGAGCGGAATGTCTGAAAGGGCCTTGCGGCGGCGGATATCCTATGAATATGATATTCACTCACTAGTGAGCTAATAACAGAAGATTAACGAGGGAGCGCGGATGAGGCTGCGATATTGCGTTGCGGTCATCACAGGCACCGGTTGAGGATTGGGATGATGCAATGTGATAACGTTGGCAGGTCCGGGCGCCGAGATATTCGGTGAATGACGAGCGCGGAGCAAGCCGTCGGGAGGATAACGCCGACGCGTGGTTGAGACTATCGGCGTTGCCGTTCGTCACCAATGAAAATCAGGTTACGCAGACTGTGAACCGCGATGGTAGTTTGGTGCGCACTGACATTCTTGTCAACGCTCCCGAACGAAGCTCACATTCACTACGAGTCTTTCAAAGAGACGGCATCTCACGGTCGGTCACAGCCGGTGGATGAAGCGGTTGCAAAGGGACGGATCAATCAAGACACAAGCGACCGTCGCCATCATTCAGGAAACAGCTCCCGTTCAAGGGAACGAATGGTTAGTGCAACGAGGAGGAAATCGATGAGGAAGACACTTACTGTGACAGCGCTCGCGCTGTCCGTACTCGGCGCAAGCGTCATGTCGGCGGCAGCCGAGGACACCCTCAAGATCGGC
>Ga0307510_10012448_pt1 | contig 10089 bp, 13 predicted proteins | sample 12_EM_MG_FD_207224 | JGI IMG/M metagenome (GOLD analysis project Ga0307510, IMG submission 207224) | Populus trichocarpa ectomycorrhiza microbial communities from riparian zone in the Pacific Northwest, United States - 12_EM | ecosystem: Host-associated > Plants > Roots > Unclassified | place...
TAGGATAACATGGTTTAGGTAGAGTAGAGTGACTCCTTCTGAGTCAATTGCTTTGTTACAGGGGATAAAGATGGATGCTTTTGAGCAGTCTGTGTGTTAAGGCCTATTGAACCTTAAGGTGTGACATGTGCAGAGGTGAAATACACAGCAGTGATGATGTTACAGGGGTTGTAATTCCCTTAATAACTGAAGTGACTTTGGAATGTGATAAAGGCGAAAAGGTCACTAAGACCAATATCTGGGTGAAGATAAAGAGGAAGAGGAAGTATCTTCAAGGATTTGAAGATAACTTCAGAGAAAGATAAAAGGAAAAATGGTTGGTCAAGCAACAAGGACTTTGAATGCAATAGATTGCAAACTAAGTTAGGCTTAAGGCCCAACTCTAGGATATAAGTCCAGCTTATATACAACAGGGCAGCTACCTGACTAAGTGTACCAAAAGGAGAGAACAATGAGGTCACAAACAATAAGAGTCACAGAACAATAGAGTTATGAACAATAGTGGTCACAGACTACCATAAAGGGAGAACAATAGGAAACATACAAAAGGAGGGAACAATGAGGTTCCCAAGAGAGTGGCTCTGTTGTACAGGTAATCAGTCATGTGGGTCAAGATCAGGTGATCATATAAGTACATAACGGTCAAAAAAAGAAAAGAAAATATGGGCCAAGTGCCCAGGAACGTAACATGATGCCCTTCCTAGAGAGTTGCTACCATGCAACTAGATGTCAGACCCTTTGTAACAGGTGTCAGCATTATTCCACTCTGCATCCCAATGACTCTGTTCCCACAAGGTCTCCAACTTGTGACAAAGTAGTCCAGCCAGGGTTGCTGAACAGTAACTCCCAAAGTTGGGATGCCCAAAGTAGACAAGGCAGTGATTGGCTGAGCAGGAAGTGTGGGGGGAGGGACAGTTGTCGTGAGCATGCTGGGTACTGAGACACCAGTGACAAGTCTTCCAGAGGGGGCACTCTTTTGACCCCATGACCAGGACTATCCTGATTGTATCTAAGACAGTATGGGAACTTGAGCTTGGCTCCCCAATGCCATTTACCAAGTATAGCATGGCACTCTAAGTTGTCTTCTTCTTCCACATCAGGTGGTCCTTGAGCAGCAAAGATGCGTGGAACCCGATAATCATGGGTGGGAAGAGGAAAAGTGGGAGGGGAAGAAGGACAAGTGGCAAGGAGGTGTTGCTGGAGTTGGGTGCAGACAGTGCTAGAAGTAAGATGTCATTCTACTATAAGTAACTTGGCCTCCACATGGTTTACTTCTTTTATAGCATCCCGACACCATTTTTCCATCTTATCACTACCTTTTGACTCTTATCACCTGACCAATTACCTAACCTATCACCTGACTTGTGCACCTGACTTGGTGCCACACAACTGGGGAGCACATGACCACTCCCACAATCCCATGACTGATTACCTGATCTTGACCCTAGACTTCTCACATGACCAAGCATGTGACTTGTCATGTGATACCATGTGACTTATCGCACACCTGACCAGTCAGGCGCCAGACCCAGTGACAGTTCCCTGACATGTGACTTGGCTTACTATATTTGGCCTAACTGACCATATACTATACTGATGGCCTGTGTGGCCATGCTGACTCTAACTGACTCCTGCACACAGCCTTGACGACTCCTTCTGACTGAGCACTGTATGACTCTTACTGACTCCCTTGGCTGCTTACTGTACGAATGACTGATCGCTTACTGTACTATGACTAGGTCATATGACAACTCATACTAACTAGTACCAGGTAGTATATAAGACCTGTACTTATGGACAGTCAAGCCTTAAGCTTGACTTGAGTCTTGCAATCCTATCATCATCACCCAGAACCCCCCTTTGTCTGCATCTTTCCTCTCAACTTGTGAACCTTCTATCTTTGCATCTCTACCTCCATCAAGGGTAGAGGACAACTCTTAGAACTTGTGTTACAAGACAGACACCTGGGTCTGTACACTAAGGGCATTAGCCCAAGTACTTGTGTACTAACACATATACACACTGCTCATACTGTACTTGCATGCAACCAGAAGATACATGACTCACCGTACCCAACCGACTCAAGGACTGGTAACTCAGGGCACCAGCCCAACTACCGCAGGAGGCCCTGTTGCCTCACCAGGACACACACAGAAGCCAGACAGTGCTAGAGCACACGAAGGTGTTGTGCACCTACAAGCACGACCTGCAGCTGGCTAGGAGCTGCCACATCTTTGTCTAGCTCCAGACATTGCCTTTTGATACAAGTAAGACTGTTATGGTAAGCCCTAAGTCTATGCACATCAGTGAGAGCTCCTGGGTCTTTGAGGTTGACCAAGGCAGTATCCACAAGAAGATGTGAAATATGAGCAGGGTGGAAAATATTGAGATTGGTATCTTTAATACTGCAACGATTGAAGTTGGGGGAGGGGTAGGCTTTCGCCTGAAGCAGGGTGGCATACTCAGCTTTACCTTTGCCTTGGGTTCCAACCAAGTGAGTTTCTTCCTCAGTAGTGCAAAAGCAAATATACTTGGCAACTTCTGGCTGGTCTTGTTTGTTAGAGAAAACAAGAGGGTAGTATCCAGGGTTGCCAGCATCAAAAAGAGCCCACCCTTCTCCAGGGTGTGTGGGGTCCTCAAGTTCTGCACTCAAGGGTGGTTTAGTGGGGATGGGAGATGAGTTTGGGGTAGTGGAGAGGGAAATGGTGGGGTTGTAGCAAGTGGTGAGTTGTACTGGTTTGTCACTCTAAACACTTTCATCCTCCATGAAAGGTTTGATTTCCTCCAGAATTTGAGGAACAAAGAATAGATGTTGAACAGCAGTGAAGTCATGAAAGGAAGTGAGGAATGTCTTGTTGTCAATGCTGTCATTGCCAAGGATGTTGATGGCTGGCATCAAGCCCTCAGTCCAAGCCTCTAGTATGCTTTCTAGCTTTCTTTGGGTCTCCATTGCCTTCAGCAGAGCCTGACAATTCTTCCTGACATCGCTTATGTCCTCCTGAGTGGGTGTTCCGATCCTGAAGATCATTTTGGGACCCTTCTGGTACTCCAAAGGGGGGGATGGGGTATGGTTGAGGAAGAACAATGGGAGAGGGGACTGGGTATGGTGGAGGACAACCAGCATTAGTGGACGGGACAGGGAAGGGTTCAGGGTAACTGGTACTCCAAAGGGGGGGACAGGGTATGGTTGAGGAAGAATGATGGGAGAGGGGACTGGGTATGGCAGAGGACAACCAGCATTAGTGGACAGGATGGGGAAGGGTTTGGGGTAACTGGTATAGACAAAAGGGGAGGGTTGGGGGTGCAATTGTCTAATGGGAGTGGGGACGTGGTTGCACTTAGAGTGGCATCTGCCAGGGCAAGTAATCTCTGGGAGGGGGGTGTAAAAGGCTCCATAGTACAAGGGGGTACTGGCAACATGGGTGGGGGAACTAAGAGTGGTGGTGTCAATAACTGAGAAGGTAGGCTGGGGGAGGTAACTGGTGGTGCAGGTAATACACCCAGGGAAATTGTCAGAGGTGTCCTTGCAGGTAATGATATATCCATCGCCATGTTGTTCTCCTCAAGTCCAGCTATGGCAAGTTGCATGTCCTGGGGTGACGATTGTCGAGAAAAGGGATATGCCACCATCCCAGTCAATGTGTTTGCAGGTATAGATGGTGGACTCTTCTTGTTGATAGACATAGCTCTGATAGTTAGGGGGTAGCAAGGTTGTTGGACATAAAGAAGATGGGGTTGAGTTGTCAAAGTGAAGGGTTCTTATACTCCTTGATTGATTTTGAAAGTCAGCTAGTAACTCCGGTGCATGGAGATCCTCAGAGTTAACCCATAAGTCATGAGCTGGCAAGTAACCCTTCCAGCACACAAGGTATTGCTTCTTCTTCCAATGGCCAAAAGATCTCTCCTTTAGAATCTTCTTGACTTCCCATTCAGGTTTACCTTCTAGAATGTCAGAAGGTGGTTCGATAAAATTGGGTCCATGTTGATCAGTTTCTTTGTAAGGCGTGAGAAGGGAAGCATAAAAGATGTCATGGATTTTCCAGGTGGAAGGGAGTTTGAGTTTGTAAGTGACTTTTGATATTTGGGAGACTACCTTAAAAGATCCATATCTCCTTGGGAAAAGCTTGGGTGTGGTGTTACTTGGAAGTTGTAGGTTGGTTCCTTCTAGCCAGACCTTTGAGCCTACTGTAAATGGAACATATCATGGCTTCTCTTTTATCCAGGATTCTTGCACTTTACATTGGGCCTCTTGGATGGCTTTCCTGGCTTCTTTGATAGATGAGAGTTGTTCTTCAAGGGAGGGAATGGTGGTTTTCCTGGTTGGTTGGTGTACTTGAGGTGTGTATCCAATGAGTAAGTCATATGGTGTTTTCTTGGTTGTTGCAGATGGCCATAAGTTCTTGGTGTACTGAGCAAGTGGTAACCATGTGTGCCAGTTGTTCTGTTGTGTTCCACAGAATACTCAGAGATATTGCTCCAAGGTTTGATTGGTTCTTTCTCTTGCTCCATCTGTTTGAGGGTGATATGCTGTGCTGATGTTCTGATGGATGTTGAGAATATGACAGAGTTCTGTTGAGAATTTTGATACAAAGCGGATGTCACAGTCCAAGATGATTTTATGGGGAATGCCATAGTGGGGAATAACATGATTAAGATAGAGTAAGGCTACTCCTTCTGAGTTGATGGTCTTGTGACAGGGGATGAAGATGGACACTTTAGAACAATTAGTATCCATGATTGTAAGAATGGTATCAAAACCACCTGATTATGGGAGTTTAGTGATGAAGTCCATTGCGATGGTTTCAAAGGGTTGCACATTGTCTGCAGGAGTGATGGGGAACATAGGTGGATGGGTAGGATGGGTGTTGACTTTGGTCATTTGGCATGTAGTGTATCCTTTGATGTATTCTGTAATGAAGGTTTTCATGTTGGGCCACCAGTAGTATGGGGTGATTAGTTGGAGTATTTTGGTAATTCCAGCATGCCCAGCAGTCATGTGGTTGTGAAAAAGGGAAATTACTCCCCTCCTAAGGGTGTTGTCTGCCACAACAACCAGGGCAGTCCCATGATACCAATGTGTGCCATCCAATAGGGAGAGATTATGTGTTGGTGCCCATTTATTGAGTAGTGGTTGCTCTTTGTACTAAGCTAATTTGATGCAGCTGTCCAAGTTGTTGCCAATGCTATCCATGTCAAATACTCGAATTGAGGTGTGGTTGTTGCAGAAGTAGTGGTCTGGCCATACAGTGACATCATCATTAATTGGGTTGGGTCCTTCATAGTCAGGTCTTCTGGATAGAGTGTCTGCTTGATTGGTGGTGTTGGGTTTGTACTCTAGGATGATATTATATTGTTCTCTTTCCAGTAGATATCTGGCAACACAAGGGCCTATTTTTCTGGGTTCCTGGTAGTAATGGAGGTTTGCATGATCAGTGAAGACTAAGACAGGGATTGTTGTTCCTTTAAGCAGATGAGACCAGCAACATAGTCCATGCATAACCCCTAGGAATTCTTGATTGTAAATGGGGTAATTTTGTTTTGTTTGGGTAAACTTTTGGGAATGAAATCTGACTGGTCATCTTGGTCCTGGTTTTTGAGTGCTGTCCAGTTTTGTGATAGGGGGGTCCCATTGATATAGTATAGCGCCTGTTCCAATTTGCGATGCATCTGTTTCAAGTTCAAATTGTCAGTCAGGATCTGGTTGGGCAAGTACTGGTGCATGGGTGATCATGTCAATGAGTTTGTTTTGGGCCTCTTTTTGTTGGGGTCCCCATTCAAAAGGTATGTCTTTCCCAGTAAGTTTTGTAAGTGGTGCAGCGATGATGCTGAAATTGGGGCAGAACATGCAGTGGTACCCTGAGACTCCTAGGAATCCACAGACTTGTCGCTTATCTTTGAGTTTGTGTGGATAGTCTCTGAGTCCTGCAACTTTAGCTGGGTTGACTGTAGCTCCATCTTTTGATATTTGTACACCTAAGAAATCTATTTGTGGCTGCATGAGGACAGATTTTGATAGTTTGAGATGTAGGCCATGGTGTGCAAGGAGGTCGAACAGGAAATGGATAATGTCAATGTGAAGGTTGAAGTCTTTGAGTAGGGTTCCTATTCCACAGTCATCCATATAATTCTGGAGTATGCACCATATTTTGAGTACACCTTTCTTCTTGAAGTATTCATATAACTCTTCAAGAATACTGTTCATGAAGCATTGGAAACTTGCTGGTAAATTGCTCATGCCAAAGAATATTACTTTTGGTTCGAATAATCCTTGGTGGGTTTTGAAAGCAGCTTTCCATTGGTCCCCTTTGTGTATCTGGATATTGTTATAACCCCAGTAGATGTCAAATTTGCTGAATAATTCCATTCCTTGTAGGTTTTTGATATATTGTTTGAGGTTGGGGAGTGGGGTAACATCTTTTCTGGTAACTGCATTGAGAGGGCAATAGTCAATAATATATTGTTTCTCTTTTGAGTCCTTTTTAGGGACCATAAAGGTTGAAAATCCATAAGGGAAGTCTGATGGTGTAATATATCCTTTGGCCAAGTTTTTGTTGATGAATTGATCTTCTGCTTTTTGTTCATCCCTTGAGAGTGGATAAACTTTGCAATTAAAGCAAGTGGGGGCAGTGTCCATTAGTATGATTTTATGGTCTCCTTCACTACAAGTTGGTGGGAATTTGTTTGCTTCTTTATCTGAAAATAGTGCTGTGTAACATTTGAATCTTTCCAGAAGGGTGATTTCCTCCTTCCTATGTTCCATTGTGTACTTATGGGCCATTTCTACTGCTGTGTGGGTGCAATTGACTTCCACTGGGCCTCCCTTTATTTCTAAAGGGGTTACTCCCAACCATGGAGTGCACCTAGTTTGCTGTGCTTCAAGGATAAGGTCTTTGTTAACTGGTATTTTGCTTTTGACCCATGTTTTTGCACATTGGAGGGTACCAAATAATAGGGTTTCCATTTGAACTTTGGGGCCTAGAAGTGTTCCTTTTTCCCAGTCAATTTCTGGTTTAAAAGCTTTAAACCATGGGTAGCCAAAGAGAAGTTGATCGCGTCCTAGATTAGTGACAAAGAATCTTTGATGTTCCTTTTTGTTGCCTTTAGTAACAAGTAAGTCACAAGCATGAGTAATGGTTCCATGTTGGTTAAGGGTGCTGTCAACATTGAATACTAGGTGGGGGTAGGGGAGCTTTTTCATTCCTAAGCATAGTTTGATGACAGTTGTATGGTTGATGAAATTTTTGGTTGCTCCAGTGTCAAGTAGGACTGTTTCTTCTGCCTTCCCTTGATAGTGCAAAAACATGACTTTTATTTGCACAGAATTTGAGCGATTTACAAAAACACTATCAAGTTGGAATGCCCTAACTATGGCAGCTAGTTTTGGGCTTGAGGAAAATCCTTCAGCATAAGGGATTCAATGATGCTCAGCTTGGTATCTTCATCAAGCAAGCCCATATGGTCTTTCAAGAAACTGGAGATGTCATTTGGGGTCATATCAATGGGGTTCTGGCCTCAAATGGTAGGAGTGTCATTGCCAGTAGTTTTGCCACTTTTGGCACAATCTGCCATTTTCTTGTGACAGATGCAGGCTTGGTGTCCTTTGATTTCACAATAAAAGCATTTATTTTCCTTTATGAGTTGCTCCTTTTTGGCATCGGAATGTGTTTGTCCCATTCTGTTGGCATCAATGTCCATGGCATATCCTCCTTGGGAGGTAGTGCATGGTCCAGAAGTTCTGTTTCTTCCATACTGGTTGGTTTTTCTTTGGTTTGGCTTGGGTGTCAGCCCAAAGGCCCTGTACAGTCCTTGTTTTTGCTGACTGAATTGGGTGGCAGCTTGCCATTTCTGATGGGATTGCCTGGCCTGTTTCTCCCATTGTTTAAAAGTCCATGGGGTTTCCACATTTGGGTCAAAATTGGGGGATTGTATAACCACTCTGGTAAGTGGTTTGTTCATAGCATGTTTGAGGGTTTCAATAGTTCCCTTGTCATCTAGGGGAACTCCCACTTTGTTGGCAAGTTGCTTGAAACTAGCAAAGAAATTGTCAAGGCTTTCTCCTTGTTTGAGTTTGCACAGTTTTTGGTAGGCTTCCTCCTTCTGGTTTTGGTTGGTAAAGGCTAGTTTGAACCTTTCCAGGAAGCTGTCCCAGAGGTCTTCATCAGTTTCCTGGGCTCCGTCATCCATTGCTTCTTGGAGTTTCTGCATTTGTTCCTCTTTCCAGGTGTCTACTCTGGTGCCATCCATGTAAGTAAGTAGGGTAACAACTCTGGAAAAGGGTTTCCTCATAGTGTCATTATATCAGTTAATTGCTTTCCAGAGGTTGAAGTTATTTATGAACCTCCTGGTTGTGCTTCTGTACCCATTGAAGATTGGTGGTGGGTTCCCTTTAAGAGCACCATTAGCAGGATTGGTGATGATATTGATTCTTTGTGCTTCCTGTCCAATTTGTCCAGTAGCGATGTTAATCTCCTCCTATTGTGCTGCCATTGTGGTTTGGATGGATAACTGGGGATGAATGGTGGTGACTGGGGCAATATTGAGAGGGATATTGATGCCTTGGTGGACTGCTGCTTCGATTTGGGGAAGAATAGGGGTTTGTTCTGTGAATGGGTGGCTTCCTTGGAGGGTCGTGATGTGGTGAACTCCTCCTGCAAGGATTTCTTCTTCTGGTTGCTTGATGGCAGTGTGAAGTGTTGGACTGAAGTGCTCTGGGTTAATGTGATGTGGGTGCTGAGGATCTGTTTCTTTCCAAGTGCCAAGCTTTTGGGTGTGAAGTACTCCTCCTTGGTTTGTGATCCACTGGTTGTTTTTCCAGAGGAGTCCTACCTAGAAATCGGTGTTGTCTACTTTGACAAGTTCAATATCTGCATGTGTTTTCTTTGGGAGATTGACATAGTACCCAGTATCTTTGTGTCTGGGTCTGTGATTTTCAAAGTATGCTTTGACTTTAACATGCTCTGGAAGATTGTCCTGTTGTCTTCTGTGAACTCTCTTGTCTTGGTCAAGTTCTCCGATGAGTACTACTGCTGCCAGGATGTAACTGGTGTTGTCCTGTATTTCAAGGATGTTCGGGGAAAGCCTGACTTATGTTAAGGCCTATTGAACCTTAAGGCGCAACATGCACAGAGGTGAAATATGCAGCAGTGATGATGTTACAAGGGTTATAATTCCTGTAATAACCAAAGTGACTTTGGAATGTGATAAAGGTGAAAAGGTTGCTAAGACCAATGTCTGGGTGAAGATAAAGAGGAAGAGGAAGTATCTTCAAGGATTTGAAGATAACTTCAGAGAAAGATAAAAGGAAAAATGGTTGGTCAAGCAACAAGGACTTTGAATGCAATAGATTGCAAACTAAGTCAGGCTTAAGGCCCAACTCTAGGATATAAGTCCAGCTTATATACAACAGGGCAGCTACCTGACTAAGCATACAAAAAGGAGAGAACAATGAGGTCACAAACAATAAGAGTCACAGAACAATAGAGTCACAAACAATGGTGGTCACAGACTACTATAAAGAGAGAACAATAGGAACCATACAAAAGGAGGGAACAATAAGGTTCCTGAGAGAGTGGCTCTGTTGTACAGGTAATCAGTCATGTGGATCAAGATCAGGTGATCATATAAGTACATAATGGTCAAAAAAAGAAAAGAAAATATGGGCCAAGTGCCCAGGAATGTAACACAGTGTCAGTGATTGTAAGGATGGTGTTGTATCCACCTGACTAAGGGAGTTTGGTGATGAAATCCATGGCAACAGTCTTGAAAGGTCATGCATTTTCTGCTGGGGTGATTGGGAACATACAGTTGCTCAAAAAACCATCCCAATGTTTTGCCATTTTGGAAAGAGTGACTTGGAATAAATCACATAAATTATCAAATATTGTGAAAATAATGTATGTTGTATTATATCATCTTGGCTTTCGGAAATATCCTGGCTCATGTGATTTGGATCAGAAATGATATAATAATAAGTGAAATAAAATGCCCTATCATTGGGACAGTTTTTTGACCCTCTATTTTATAAACAATATATGTGTAATTAGTACTTTGTATGACCTCCATTTGCTCTAATAACTGCTTGGATTCTTC
>Ga0307510_10012449_pt1 | contig 10089 bp, 7 predicted proteins | sample 12_EM_MG_FD_207224 | JGI IMG/M metagenome (GOLD analysis project Ga0307510, IMG submission 207224) | Populus trichocarpa ectomycorrhiza microbial communities from riparian zone in the Pacific Northwest, United States - 12_EM | ecosystem: Host-associated > Plants > Roots > Unclassified | place...
GGGTCTCGCTCGAGCGTGATCATGGCCACGCGTGGGCTGACCGACGCGATGCGGGGGAATACCGCCTCTTCGCAGATTGTCACCTCGCCGCCTGCCAATCCGGCCGCGCCGACCGCCACTGAATGCCCTTATTGCTACAACGGCACGGATACCCTGACCGCTACTGATTGCTCAACCAACAGCTGCACGCCCGCGCAGGTGGCGACCAACGACGTCAAGGCGTGGATTGACCAACTGGCCGCCACCGCCCCCACCGCCACCACGGGTATACGGGGCACCATTGCCTGGTCGCCGATCCTTGGCACCTACGTGATTACCGCCAGCTGGTACGACGGAGGCATCAAGAAGGACAGCACCTCCGAAGGCGACCAGACCTACATTTTCAATTACCTGCCATGAGCGCCTCGATGAAATCCCATCCCCGGCGCTCGCGCGGTTTCTCGCTGGTCGAACTGATGATCGCCCTGGTCCTGGGCCTGATCGTCGTTGGCGGCCTGATCCAGGTGCTGATCTCCAACCGTACGGCTTACCGCCTTCAGGAGAGCAGCAACTTCCTGCAGCAGAACCTGCGTTATGGCACCGACCGCATCGGCTGGTCGCTGCGCATGGCGGATTTCTGGGGTGGTCCAGCGGCGAGTGCCGCCACCATCACCGGCGCTGCCACCGACGGCAGCGGCGCCTCGGGCTGCGACGACGGTTTCGCCAGGGCGATCATCCCGAGTGCCAGTGGTGGTGGTGGCGTATTCGGCTATGACGGCGGTACGGCATTCCCGATATTTGCCAGCTGCATTACCAGCGCGTCCAACTACGTCAAGGGTTCTGACGTGCTTGTCGTGCGGTATGCCGATACCGATGCGTGCGCGCTGACGGGCACCACCTTCACCACTGTCAACTGCCTTCCAGCGTCGCGGTATTACCTGACCTCGGGGGTGGGTGGACCGGCAGTGCTGACGGCGGGGACGGGCGGCGGTACGGCCGCGTCGATCTCATCGCCGCTTCAAACTTATGTCTATCCGTTGCGCGCGGAAATCTATTACCTGCGGCCTTGCAGCAACCCCGGCGCGGGCGGTTGCACGGCGACCAGCGACGGCGGCACCCCCATCCCTACCTTGATGCGCATGCGTATCGACAGCTCGTCCAGCACGATGAAGTCCGAGCCGATCGTCGAAGGTGTCGAGCAGTTGCAGTTCGAGTATGGCCTTGCCACGCAGGCCGCGCCGCAGGCGGTGCAGCAGTGGCTTAACGCCAAGGATCTCACCGCCACCACCTGGCCGTTCGTGATCGCCGTGCGGGTGTCTATGGTGACCGTGGCCCGCCAGCGGGACACGGCGGTACCCAGTGCCTATACGTTCAACCTGACCAAAGGCTGCACCTATTCGATCGCGGTCGGCGGCACGCCCAGCTACGGCGCGCAGACCGACTGCACCGGTTTTACCGTCCCGGGTTTCCGCCCGGACCAGTTTCCGCGCAAGCTGGTGCAGCAGGTTTTCCAACTGCGCAACCGCACGCGCGGTGTGATCGCTGCCCCGGGCTCCTGACCATGCGCACCTGTGCTTTTGTCCCCATTGCGTCCCGGGCCCAGCGGGGCGCGGCCCTGCTCGTGGGCCTGATCTTCCTGGTGGTGCTGTCATTGGTGGCGGTGATCGCCATGAAAGGCACGTTGATGGAAATGCGCATGGTCAACAACGTGTCGGCGCATGAGCAGGCCTTCGAGACCAGCGAATCGCTGCGCCTGGTGGTGGCCAAGATGTTCAACGAGCACGCGCAGATGCGCGGCTGGCCCATCGCGCTGATGGGTGGCGACAAGCCCGACAGCCTGTACAGCACGTATCCCGCCAACTGCACCACCAGCAGCAACGTGGTGGGCAAGAACGGCGTGAGCTGCAAGATGATCTACGCCATGACCATTCGCAAGGACGCCGCTACGGGCCTGCCGGTGAACCTCTACACGATTCCCCTGCAGACGGGCGAGAAGATGTACGACCCCGCCACGTGGATGGCCACCTTTCCCGAAGGCGATGTGAAGATCAGCCTTTGCAGCACAGGCCAGGCCGCCGGTTGCACGGCCGATACCTTCGCGCGCGTCTGGATACGCCCGGACGGCACCGGCGTGTCGGCAGGCTCGGGCGCCGCGCAGGCGGCAGGCTACCGTGGAGTGGGCGAAGGCCTGGCCAGCGGAAGCAGCTACATGTTCTTTGAAATCGTCAGCGCCGGCGTGTCCCCGGGCAATGCCCGCGTGGTGACGCAGTCGCAGTACCAGCAGGCCATCCTCAATTGAACGCCCGCATCTACCGAGGCAGCATCATGCGTAGCACGACAACCATCAAGGCCGTCCTGGTCACCTTGTTGCTGCTGTTGTTCAGTCCCGTTGCCGGCGCGACGAATGCCGCCAATGCGATTGCGGTCAATCCCTATGGGAACATCGCCAAGGGCACGGACTACACCGCCTACCCGGTGCTCAACAGCAGCGCCGTGGCGCCGTTGGTGATGCTGGCGGTGTCGCGCGACGAGCAGCTCTTCATCAAGGCCTATAGCGACTACACCGACCTTGACGGTGACGGCATCATCGACACCACCTACAACAACAACTTCAGTTATTCAGGTTACTTCGACCCCGCGCTTTGCTACCAGTACGCCGGCGGCATATTCAAGGCCAACACCACCGCGACCAATCACCTGTGCACGTCTGGCACGGCCTGGAGCGGCAATTTCCTGAACTGGGCGACCATGAGCCGCGCCGACGTGCTGCGCTTCGTACTGTACGGCGGCTACCGTTCCACCGATACGGCCGGAACCTCGGGCGCCACGATCCTGGAGCGAGCCTCGATCCCCAGCGACCTGCATGCCTGGTCCAAGGTATACACCGGTACAACCACCGTACCCATCGGTGCGGTGTCGCCGTACAGCAGCCCAACCGCCATCACCCTATGCAATGTCACCCCGGGCAGTGGCAGCAGCGGCGATCCGCTGATCCGGGTGGCCAACGGCGTTTTCTCCGAATGGGCGGCCACGTCGCTCAACCAGTGCAACTGGCGCGAAAACAACAACATCACCGACAACCCCTACCAGGCGTCGCAGGCACTGGGCGAACTTACCGCGCGCGTACAAGTGTGCGATTCCGCAGCCTCCGCGACGGTGCGCGAGTCGTTCTGCCAGCTCTATACCGACAACCTGACGTGGAAGCCGGTGGGCCTGCTGCAGCGCTATGGCGAGAATGGCCAGATGCGTTTTGGCCTGTTGACCGGCAGTTTCAGCGCGCCGCGTTCCGGTGGTGTGCTCCGCCGTAACATCGGCAAGATCGCCGGCAACAATACCGGGGCGGGCGATTGCCAGACGGGCGACGAGATCAACCTTACCAATGGCACGTTCTGCCTTGCCACCACCAGTGGCAGCGAGGGCATCATCAACTCGCTCAACTCATTGCGCCTGACGCAATGGAACGGCAACAACGACTGGAACGATTGCAACACCTACGGCATCCTCAACCGCTCGGGCTTCGGCAACGGCAACTGGCTGAACGATCCAGGCAAGAGCGGCAGTGGTTCGCAGAACTGCAGCGCGTGGGGTAACCCGCTCTCGGAAATCTACGCCGAGGCGCTGCGCTACATTGCCGCCGACAGTGCCGGTGCGAGTTCGGCCTTCAACCTGTCCAATGATCTCTCTGGCCTGCCTGCGCCGTCCTGGACCGACCCTTATTCCACCAATCCGTACTGCGCGGCCTGTTCGATCATCGTACTGTCCACGGGCCTTAATTCCTTCGACAGCGACGAGATTCCAACGGTCGGGCCGCTTGGCACGGGGGCGGAAAGCACACTGACCACCAAGGTGGGCACGCTCGAGGGTGTCAGCGGGAACTACATCGTCGGCCGCGTTGGATTGACGCCGGTCAACGACGAGATCAATACCTACTCGGACGTCTGTGCTTCTACCCCGGTGACCGATCTGAGCCTCGTTCGCGGCATCTGCCCGGATATTCCGTCGATGGAAGGCAGCTACCTGATGGCCGGCCTGGCCTACGGTGCACGTACCACCGACATGCGACCGACACTGCTGACCCCCGACGGCAATCCGCGTCCGCAAACCTGTGACGCCAACGGCAATAACTGCATAGCGTACAAGAACATCATCAAGACCTATGCGGTGGCGCTCTCGGAGAATCTGCCGAAGTTCCAGATTCCACTGAGCAACGGTACGACTTCGATTTCGATCAGTCCCTTGTGCCAGGCCAACAATACCGGCTCGGCGAAGATAACCAACGATGGCTGGCGTACCTGCTATCTCGGCTCGGTGGGCATCGGCCCGAAGGTCTCGGCCGTCGATTCCACGTACGTGTATGGCCGCCCGCTGTCCACTTACGGCGGTAGTTTCTCGCTGGTGTGGGAGGACTCGCTCTGGGGCAATGACCACGACAACGACGTGGTGGCGATGATCACCTACTGCGTGGGCTCGTCCAGCACCAATGGTGGCTGCGCCACGGCCTCGGGCACGCTCAAGAACATCGATGGTACGACCTACACCGGCTACGACATCTGCTGGCGTTCAAACTCGGCCGTCTGTGGAACCGACGACCGGCCGACGGTGGCTGCCAACGAAGTATTGATCCGCGATGAGACGCTTTCGGCCTTCGCAGGCAATGCGATGCTGACGGGCTATTCCACGGCCGGTTCCAACAGCGACGGCGCGCAACGCCTCGTGCTTCGACCGGGCAGTTCGGATAACAGCGTGATCTCGACGCAGGTCAATCCGCCGACAAACTGGGATCTTCCCAGCGTGGTCAAGTACACGGTGGGCAGTAATACTGCCAAGCAGCTTGAGAACCCCCTGTACTATGCTGCCAAGTACGGCGGCTTCACCGATATGATCGATTCGACTGGCAAGACGGCCACGGTGCCGTGCGACAGCACCACCACGCCTTCATGCACAGTGTCCAACTGGGATTCGATCAATAACAACACCGGCGCTGCGGGCAGTGACGGGCTACCCGATACCTATTTCCCTGTGCGCAACCCCTCGCAACTGGCGGACCGCCTGGCGCAGGTGTTCAACAACATCCTCGCCCGTGCCGGTTCCGGTACCGCCGCCGCGGTTGTGGCCAATACCGCCAGTGGCGAAGGCGTGACGTACTCGGCGTTGTACCGTGCCCAGGTGCAGAACACCGCGGCTACGCAGACGATTACCTGGGCAGGCAACCTCATCGCGCTGTGGACCGACGCCGATGGCTTCCTGCGTGCCGCGGGTAGCGCCTCGCCGCCGACGCTGGGCGACTACAACGCCAACCCGATCGTGGTGTACTGCACTGACAGCAGTGGCTCCTCGCGCTTTACCCTTTACACCGATCCTGTTGTAGCACGTGGCCGCAGTTTGAATCCGGCCGACTGCTCAGGTTCTTCAGTGACCGACGTACCTGCACTGTGGACGGCGGAAAAGGAGCTGTCCGATCCGAATATTCCGCTTACCACGATCACCGCCCAGCGTACCTACAGCACGGCAGCCACGTCGACCAGCAGCCGCTACATCTTCACCTGGATCGATGCCAACAACGACGGCAACGTCGATGCGGGCGAGCAGAAAGACTTCATCTTTGGCACGGGCGGCATTACCGGCCCAACGACTAACGCAGCCAGTTGCACGGCGGCTACCCTGAGCACGGCAGCGGGTACGAATTACCGTGTACTCAACACGTGCCGGCCAAATGAAGCAAAGAATCTCGTCAATTGGGTGCGCGGCCAGGATTCCGGCTTCACCACCAGCGCTGGCGTGGACGAAGACAGCGAGTGGCGCTCGCGGACATTGAGCGAGGGCGGCGTCAAGAACAAGACCTACCGCATGGGCGACATTGTCAATTCCACGCCGCTGGCGGTGTCCACGCCTGCCGAGGCCTTCGACCAGCTTTATAACGATGCCAGCTATGCGGTGTTTCGTTCGGCCTATCAGGCGCGCCGACAGATGGTGTATGTAGGCGCCAACGACGGCATGATCCATGCCTTCAACGGGGGCTTCTATGATGCAGCCAACAAGCGGCTGAACACCCAGCCCCAGAAGTGCATCGCCACCGGCTGCAGCACCAACACCACCTATACCGCGCATGAGCTGGGCGCCGAAATCTGGGCCTATGTGCCGGGCGACCTCTTGCCCCACCTGCGCTGGGGCGCGGATCCGGCGTACCTGCACAATTTCTATGTGGATGGTTCACCCATCGCGCAGGACGTGAAGATCTTCGCCGACGACGGCGCTTGCTCCCCGGCCGCGGCCAATACCGCGTCACAGTGCCATCCGCAGGGCTGGGGCACCCTCCTGATCGTGCCGTTCCGCTTCGGCGGTGGCCCGGTGCAGGTGCCGGCCGTCGACGGAAATACGGCCCATTTCGAAAACTCGTTCTCGGCCTACGTGGTGCTGGACGTCACCAATCCGGAGGCGCCGCCCACGGTGCTGGCCGAACTCACCAACGTGACGCTGAAGGCGACCGGTTCGCAGAGCACGCCTACATGCTCGGGCACCGCGGCCGTCTGCGCCACGCTCAGCAACCTGTTGCCCACCTTTACCTCCTCGACCCCCGCGGTGGCCATGTTCCGTGGGCGCAACACCACCAATCCGGACCCGAGCAAGTTCTTCCTGTTCACAGGGTCGGGCACCACGGACAACACCGGCATCATCGGTAGCACCGACAAGGGGGCAGGCGGCAATGCGGTGTCGGGCTCGAACCTCACCATCCGCGGCTATGACCTGGCCACCATTGGTGCGCTGGGCGCGGGGTCTGCCACGCCGGTTCGGGTGATCGACTACACGGGGGTCAATTCGACCAATGCCGCCAACTCGTTCGCCGGTGACCTGATCGCGTCCGACCAGGATCTCGATGGCCTGGCCGAGTCGCTTTATTTCGGCAGTTCCAAGGGCACCGGAACCTCCGGTTTTGGTGGTTCGCTGTGGTCGCTCGATTTCGCCGAGAGCGCCATTCCAGGGGACTGGGCCGGTCGGGAAGTCATCCCGGATCTCAATCATCCACTGATGGTGCGCCCGACCCTGGGCGTGAACAGCCTCAACCAGACCGACGTATTCTTCGGCACCGGGCGTGCATGGACCAAGACCGACCTGCAGGACCAGAGCCAGCAGCTGATTGCCAGCGTGGTCGACAAGCCGCCGCCGGGTGACACCGGCTACCAGGCTGCCTACGCGTCGCTGAAAGACGTTACCAATGTGGTGGTCACCATATCGGGTAACGACACGGTGCTAAGCGGCGTGATGGCGGCCGACGGCTCGACGCCTATCACGAACGAGACCCAGCTTGCGCAGGACATCCTTAATAACTACAAGGGCTGGCGCGTGATGCTCTCGACGAAGAACTCGTCGGGCAAGGTCATCCCGGCCGAGCGGGTCATCAGTCCGCAGGCGCTCTATGCGGGCATCCTGCTGACCACCACGTACCTGCCGGGTACCGACTCGTGCACCGACCAGGGTACTGGCCGGCTGTACGCGGCGAACTACTCCACGGGCGCCGCCAACGCGGGCGTGGCATCACTCCTTGGCACCATCACCAGTGGCACCACCACCACGGTCAACCACTATGCGGGCCTCGGCCTGGGACTGCCTTCATCGCCCAGCCTGCATCGTGGCGGTGGCGCATCAAGCAACCTGCGTGCTTGCGTCCAGACATCCTCCGGTGCCGTTCTGTGCGCCGACGTCAAGGCCCTGCAGGGCACCACCAGCGGCGAGGTATCGTGGCGTGAACCGATCGACAAATAAGGATAACGGCATGCGTCGCGAGCGTGGTTTCTCCCTGATCGAGCTGATGATCGTGGTGCTGATCATCAGCATCCTGGCCACGGTGGCGCTGAACTCGTACCGCAAGTACGTGATCCGGGCCAACCGTACCGACGCCAAGAGCGCGATGCAGGATCTGGCCGGGCGGGAAGAGCGATTCATGTACAAGAACAACACGTACACCGCTGGCAGTGCCGCGCTGAACATCACCACGTCGTTTGGCGGCCCGAACTATCAGGTGACGGTTGCCAGTGCCAGCACCACGGCCTACGTGGTCCAGGGGGCGCCGCTCGGCAAGCAGCTGTCCGATGACAAGGAATGCGGCACGATGCAGTTGAGTTCCAACGGCGTGGTCACCATCACCGGCACGGGCACCGTTGCCAATTGCTGGGGGCGGTGAGCGGCGATGCGTATCCCGTCCCTGGCCTGCCTCTTCGTGATCACCAGCGCGGTGGCGCTGCCCGTGGCTGCGCAACAGTTCTACAAGTGGAAGGACGCGTCCGGCGCCACGCACTATTCCGATCATCCGCCGGAGAAAGGGCAGGCCAAGACGGTGACGGTAAAGAATGCCGACGGCACCGTGCCGGCACCGGCGGCGTCCATCGCCAACTCAGGCAAGGCCATCGACGATGCCGAAACCGCCCAGCGGCGCCGTTCCTGCCTTACCGCACGGGCCAACCTGAATATCCTTAAGGGTGAGGGTGCGGTGGTGGAAGGCAAGGATGTCACCACGGCCAATGTACTTACCATGCAGCGTCGCGCCGCTGCGCGCGACGAGGCCGTGGCCAACATCGACAAATTCTGCGGACCCAAGCCATGAAACGAGCCCATACGCGTGCCGGCGGTTTCTCGCTGATCGAACTGATGGTCACCATCGTGGTCGCCTCGATCCTGCTGGCCGTGGCCGTGCCGAACTTGCGCACGTTCATGCGGCGAAGCGCTGTCACCTCTGAAGTGAACGACCTGATCGCGGACCTCCAGCAGGCGCGCAGCACGGCGGTTACCACCCGGTCGCTAGTGGCCTTCTGTCCGCGCACGACCTCCACCTCCACGGTGGCCTGCGGTACCGCCAATACCTATGAGAATGGCTGGATCATCTATATCCCCACCGCCGCGGGCGCGGCCTATGCCGGCGACGGTACGGTCAACGACAAAACATTAATCCGCACCACCACCGCCGTGACCGACCTGTCGATCCGCTCGCTCAACGGTACAGTGATTACCTTCAACCAGCGTGGCGAGCTTTCGGCCGGCGCCGACATCAATTTCGCCATCTGCTCGAAAGCCAGGAGCGGCGATACGATTGGCGCCAGCAACCAGGGGGCGCAGGGCAGCATGGTGACCCAGGCGAGCTCCGGCCGCACCGCGTCGGCCCTGATCGCCGTGGGCGACGTCTGCACGCCAGCCAGCTAAGCCTTGAACGGGCAGCGCCAGCTGCCCGCATCCACCTCGCGCCCGCTGTACTGCGGCGCCTCCAGGCCCTCGCCATGCGTCGCCAGCATCGGGTTGACCGAGCCTGAGAACTTGGCGTCGCGCTCCACGATGGCGTCGTGGAACCGCTCGTAGCGCCCTTCCTCGCGCAAGGCCTCGAACTGGCTGTGCAGGTTCAACACCAGCGCTGCGTGGGGAAAGCGCCGTGCGCGCCGGCTTGATGCCGGATGCAAGCCCACCACGTAGAAGGCATGGCCGCCCAGGCTGAAACTGAAGTCCGGCGAGGCCGGGTCGTTGCTGACCGATGGGTCCCACGGCGCTGTGCGTGCGTCCATGGCGTGCAAAGCTTGCAGTCGCGTCCATAGCGCCTGTTCGAAGGCCAATTCGTCCATGGGTGGCGTGCACGGGAAGAGCAGGGCCAGGCTGTGAAATCCCTTTGCTGATTCCGCGTCCGCTGCGAATGCCCGTGCCTGCGCCACGATCGCTTCATCCGCGTCAGCCGACGTAAGGCTTCCTGCTACGAGAAATTGGACGTGGTCGTTCTCGGTGGCGGTGCGGGCGGCAAGGCAGGGAAAGCCCGCCTGTTGCACATAACGGCGGAACTGGGCGATAGCGTCGCTGTTGTTTCGTTGAATGCCGTCAGCTGGCATGCAGCCTTTCCATCGGGAAGATGAGTCGAGGATGCGGGCGTCGTCCGAAAACGGATGTGATGGGTTCGTTGCAGAACGTGCACGAACAAGCCCGCTTGCCGGACTACCTTCGTGCAAATCAAATGAGCATCGTTGGATGTTCATGTCGGCATCACTTTTGAGAAGATTCGTATGGACCCATCGTGTGTGACACGGAATCATTCACAGGTTGCCGGAGTGCCGGCAACCGGGTGTAGAAACCCGTTGAACA
>Ga0307510_10012452_pt1 | contig 10088 bp, 14 predicted proteins | sample 12_EM_MG_FD_207224 | JGI IMG/M metagenome (GOLD analysis project Ga0307510, IMG submission 207224) | Populus trichocarpa ectomycorrhiza microbial communities from riparian zone in the Pacific Northwest, United States - 12_EM | ecosystem: Host-associated > Plants > Roots > Unclassified | place...
CCGCTCAACAAGAACAAAACGAGGAACGCTCTCATGACGTCCAGCTTCGATTTCGCGCCCCTGTTTCCCGCAGGGCTGCCGGCCCCTTCTGCGCGCTGGACCGGACTTGCCAAATACAGTTTTGTCGGCGGCAATAACGATTCCGAGCAACTGCCGCTCGATGGCCTGATCGAGGCAACCAATGCGGCCCTGCAACGCGAAGGCCGGTCGCTGGCGACTTATGGACTGGCGCATGGTCCGCAGGGCTATCTGCCCTTGCGCGAATTCCTGGTGACAAAACTCAAGCGCGATGCCGGCATCACCTGCATGGTCGACGATCTCATGATCGTCTCCGGCTCGCTGCAGGCACTCGACCTCGTCAACGCGACACTGCTGACGCGCGGCGACACCGTGATCTTCGAGCAGGAAAGCTACCAGGGCTCGCTGACCCGCCTGGCGCGGCTCGGCGTCAACGTCGTCGGCATTCCCCTCGACACGGACGGCATGCGCATGGATTTGCTGGCCTCGACGCTGGCCGACCTCAAGAGCCGCGGCATCCGGCCGAAATACATCTACACCATCCCCACCGTGCAGAACCCGACCGGCAGCATCATGCCGGAGAGCCGCCGCGCCGAACTGGTGCGGCTCGCGGCCGAATATGGCGTGCCAATTTTCGAGGATGATTGCTATGCCGACCTGATCTGGTCGGGGCAGCGACCGCCGGCGATCCATGCGATGAGCCCGAACGGCGGCGTCATCCATATCGGCTCCTTCTCGAAGTCGATCGCGCCGGCGCTGCGCGTCGGCTTCATTGTCGCGCCCTGGGATGTGATGTCGCGGATGCTGGCGCTGAAGACGGATGCCGGCTCCGGCGCACTGGAGCAGATGGTGCTGGCCGCCTATTGCAAGCCGCATTTTTCGAGCCACGTGCCGGCGCTGACGAAGGCGCTGCGCACCAAGCTCGACACGTTGATGGAAGCCCTGAATGAGCAGTTCGGGACGGCGGCGGAGTTCGAGGAGCCGAAGGGCGGCATCTTCCTCTGGGTGAAGCTGCCTGACCAGGTCGATACGCTAAAGCTCTATCAGGCCGCGCTCGCCGCCGGCGTCTCGATCAATCCGGGACCGGAATGGTCGACCAACAAGGGTCATTCCAGTGCGCGTCTCAGGCTCTGCTTTGCGAGCCCGTCGCATCAGCAGATCCGCGAAGGCGTCGCCGTGCTGGCCGAAGTCTGCCGCAAGGAGTTCGGCGTACCGGCCCGCAGCGCCAATGTGGAAAAGCGGGCCTAAGGCTCGCTTCAGGCCACCTGAGGCTGGCTGCCATGGATCGCGGCGGCGAGCCGCAGCAGCAGCACGATCGAGACGTTGCCCTTGCCGGCCTCGATCTGGGCAATGTAGCGCTCGGAAATCCCGGAGCGGCGGGCCAGCTCCCGGCGCGACAGGTCACAGCGCATGCGGGACGACCTCAAGCGGTCGCCGAGCTCGGCCAGAAACGCGGTCTCCGAGTAAGGCGGCACGGCACAGCTCCCCGGCAGCACCTCGCCCGCGAAATCCATGACTTGATTCAGCATTGGTCTATCCAACGTCGCCTTCGGGAGCGCCATCCTACCCCTGAAACGTGCGCCCTCATTGACGCGGATCAAATTCGCGCGCGATTGGCGGCTGGCGTGGACGGCGGCGCACGGAATGCTAGATTTGGAATTATTCGAAGCGGGGCTTTTCAGAACATGACGCGTTGTATGAGCCGCTGGATCACGGCGGCACTGCTGTGGATTGCATTCACGCCCGCGGCCGGCGCCCAGACGCTTGCGGCGACGGTCGAGCAATGGGGCCTGCTCGGCTCATGGGCCGTGGATTGCGCGGCCCGGCCCGACCGCGACAAGGGCGCGCTGTTGACTTACGAGATCCGAAAGGACGGCCGGGTGATGTACAGTCGCAATTTTGGCGAGGCCAAAGACGAGAACGAGGTCGTGTCCGCCACGGTCAACGCCGACGGCCTGCTCAATCTGATGGTGTACTTCCCCTCATTGCAGCAGACGCGTGAGTTCGGCCTGCTGCTCTCAAAGCAAGGTCGCTTGCGCGCGATCTACAATCGTAGCGAGCGCGGCGACTACACGATCAGAGACGGCAAATACGTTGCGACCGGCGCGCCGACACCCGCGCAGCAACGCTGCGATTAACCACCCTGAACATCCATTCAGAATTCTCCTGCAATTCCTCCGGAACGTTCACGTCCATGCGCCGTTCTCATGTGCATTGAATTGGAGGAGGACATCATGAAGAAGCTTGGTTATGTGATTGCGGCTCTCGGCGCGCTTGCAATCGTTGCACCGACGATCGCGAGTGCCGAGACGGTTGTCATCAAGCGCGGCCATCACGGCGGCTACGGCGCCCGCGCCGAAATGCGCGAGCATCGTGACAATGGCTGGCATCGTGGCTGGCGCCATCACGACCGGGTCGTGGTGGTCAAGCGCGGTCACCGTCACCACTGGGATTGATGCGTGACGCATCATGGAAATGGCCCCTCGCGGGGCCATTTCTTTGCGTGTTTGAAACGTTGGGCGAGATCAATCCCACGCCGGCGCAAAGCCCGGATTAACGCAGCGCTTGTCTTTCGGCAGCGCGGCGATCTTCTTGCGGTCAGCCTCATCGAGCGTGATCTTCAGCGCGTCGAGATTGGCCTGCTGGCTCTCGCGGCGCGAGGCCTTGGGAATTGCGGCGACACCGTCCTGGTCGAGCAGCCATTTCAATGCGACCTGCGCTGCGGTCGCGTTGTGCCTGGCGCCGATCTCGGCCAGCACCGCATCGGATGCAACGCGTCCCTGCGCGAGCGGGCAATAGGCGACCAACGGGATCGACTTGGCCTGCAGATAGGCCAGCACCTTCGATTGATCGAGCATGGCGTGATATTCGATCTGATTGCAGGCGATCGGCGCCTTGATGTCCTCGACCGCGATCTTGAGCAGCGCCGTGGTGAAATTGGCAACGCCGATCGCCCGCGTGCGCCCCTCCTCCTTCAGCTTCATCAAGGTCTCGAACACCGCGCCCCAGTTCGCGGCCTTCGACGGCCAATGCACGAGATAGAGATCGACATGGTCGAGCCGCAGCTTGGTCAGGCTGGCGTCGAAGGCGCGGCGGATCGCATCGGGGCTGAGATTCTCGTGCCAGACCTTTGTCGTGACATGCAACTCACTGCGCGGCAGGCCGGCCGCGGCAAGCGCGGCGCCGATCGGTTCTTCGTTGGCGTACATCTCGGCGGTGTCAATATGGCGATAGCCGATCGACAGCGCGCTCTCGACCGCAGCGCGGCAGGCATCGCCCTGCATGCGGAAGGTGCCGAGGCCGAGCTTGGGCATGCTGATGCCCTGTGTCTTCAGATTATCCATGGGTCAACTCCTGACGTATTTCAGCCGCCGGGCACGCGGTGGGGCCGCGAGGGCAGACTCTTCGATAATGGAAAAGAGGTGGCGGGAACGGCCACTATAGCGCGAAAGACGCGGGGCGGCCAATCAAGATCGGGTTAGGGCCTACGAATGCTGCGCCACCACCGCCGGACGTGCCTGCGGCTGCGGCACGATGTCGACGGACCAGAGGTCGCGATTGTCGACATCCTTCAGGGTCACGGTCATCACGCCGCTCGCACCGTCGATGTCGACCCTACCGAAGAACTGCAGGCCAAAGCACGGCGCGAGGTTCTCGCCCTGCGCCTCGTTGCAGCCGTTCTGATACATCGCAACCGGACCGAAGGTATTGTCGAGCTCGCCCGGGCCCCAGGTGCCGGCATGGAGCGGGCCGGAGACGAACTCCCAGAACGGCTCGAAATCCTGAAACTGCGCCTTGTTCGGATCGTAATAATGCGCAGCGGTGTAATGCATGTCGGCAGTGAGCCAGACGATGTTGCGCACGCCCGCGCGCTTGATGGACGCCAGCAGATCGGCGATCTCGTGCTCGCGCCGGTCGGGCGCACCGTCGCCGAGCGCGACCGCGTCCAGGCTGACCAGGCCGATCGGCAGGTCGGCCGCGATCACCTTCCAGGTCGCCCGCGAGGCAGCAAGCTCGCGCTTGAGCCAGGCGAGCTGCTCGCTGCCCAAAATCCAGCCGCGGTGGTCGTCGCCCTTGTTCCAGCTGTCGTCGCGATAGCTGCGCATGTCGATCATGAAGACGTCGAGCAGCGGACCGTAGGCGATCTTGCGATAGACCCGCCCCTGCCGCGCGCTGATGTCGCGGATCGGCATGAAGTCGAAGAAGGCACGGCGGGCGCGCGAAACCAGACGCGGCGTGCCGTCGTCCTCGTAGCCGGCCTCGTCGTAGCTGCCGCTCGGCGACCAGTCGTTGGTGACTTCGTGGTCGTCCCACTGCGCGAACATCGGCACCTCCACGTGGAACGCGCGAAAATGCTCGTCGAAATGATTGTATTTGTAGTTGCCGCGGAACTGCGCCAGCGTGTGCGCGACCTCCGCCTTCTCCTCGGTCACCAGATTGCGCCAGGTCTCGCCGTTCGGCAGCTTCTGCTCGGATGGAATGGTGCAGTCGGCGTAGATGTGATCGCCGGAATGGATGAAGAAATCCGGGCGATTGTCGAGCATGGTGCGATAGCTGCGATAGCCGCCGCGCGCGATGTCGATGCCCCAGCCCTGCCCTGCGACATCGCCGGACCATACGAATGAGATCGGCTGGCCCGCTGGCGGCGCGGTGCGGAAATGGCCGACGCGGCTTTCGCCCGCGATGCCGGTGGCGATGTCATCGAAGCGCACGCGATAGAAGATGTCCTGCCCGGGCGGCAGATCCTCTAGCAGCAGCTTCGCGGTGAAGTCGGCATCCGGCAGCGCATCGCGCGACGCCGACGCAAGGATGGTTTTGAAGCTCTCGACGGTCGAACACTCCACCTGCATGCGCGCGGGCCGGTCGGCGCGCGCCCAGACCACGGCGGAGCCTTCGGAGACATCGCCGGACTGGATGCCGCCGGCGATCTGCGGACGGTCAGCGGCGCGGCTGATGTACGGTGTTGCGAGCGTGCCAAGCGAGGCGACGGCGAGGCTGGACGTGGAGCGGACCAGGAATTGCCGCCGGGTCCATGCGCGCGAAGCGCGGAGCGATGCCATTCAGGAAACCTTCGTCGAATCGCGACGGAAGGTGCCTGCGCCGTTTGACTCCCGGCTTACAGTTTCTTGACTCTGCGCCTACGATTTTACGACGCCGGGATGACGGCCCTAGACCCCGCTAGTGCTTCCAGTTGCAGATGCCACCGGAGCGGCACGGCCAGGTCTGGATGCGGGTATCCATCGCCTGTGCATCGAGCGGATTGCCGTTGCGATGCGCGAGCTTCGTGCGTGCGGCACCGCGCGGCTGCGCGCTTCTGGCATGCGCGACCTTCGGCTCGGACACATGCACGCGTTCGGCCGCGACCTTCTTCGGCACATCGACCGGCTCGGCGCGCGCTTGCGCCTCGTTGCCACCCTTCGCCTCTAACGCGACCGGCGCGAATTGCGTCTCGGGCCCGAGCCGCTTCGGCGACAGCACGGCCTTGGAGAGATCGAGACCGAGATACTCACTGGGCTTGTAGTCGTCAGCGCGTGCAATGCCGCCCCATGCGATCGCGAGGGCGACAGTGACTGCGAAATGAACGCTCTTCAGGACCACGGACGCCTCCTGAAATTGATTATGAAAGAGGTAATTTACCCCTATTTAGGAGGCGTCGCGCGTAATTCCAGCGGTCAGTTCCCGCCGTGGTTAAGAAGTTTGGCGGTGTCAGGCAACCTTTCGCGCCGCCCCCGTCCCGTCCAAGAACCCCATCAGGCGGCTCCGGATGATTTGTTCAGCTTCGGCCATGATGCGATCGACGAGTTCCTTGCAGGACGGAATATCGTGGATGAGGCCCGCGACCATGCCGCAGCTCCACGCGCCCGCGTCCATCTGGCCGTCCAGCATGATCCTGGGATAGACGCCCGCGACCTGGTCGTGGATGTCGTCGATCGTGAGCTTGGCGCCCTTCTCGCGCTCGATCTCGATGAGGCGATCGACATTGGCGTTCTTCAGCACGCGCTCGGTGTTGCGCAGGCTCCGCATGATCAGGCGGGTGTCGAGCTCGGTCGCGGCGACAAGCGCGTTCTTCACGTTCTGATGGACAGGCGCTTCCCTGGTGGCAATGAAGCGCGTGCCCATGTTCATGCCGGCCGCGCCCAGCGACAGCGCCGCGACGAGGCTACGCCCGTCGGCCATGCCGCCGGAGGCGACGAACGGGATCTTCAACTCCTCCGCCGCGCGCGGCAGCAGGATCATATTCGGAATGTCGTCCTCGCCGGGATGACCACCGCACTCAAAACCGTCGACGCTGACGGCGTCGCAGCCAATGCGCTCGGCCTTCAGTGAATGGCGCACGGAGGTGCATTTGTGGATCACCTTGATGCCGGCGGCCTTCAGCGCGGGCATGTAGGCTTCCGGGCTGCGGCCCGCGGTCTCCACCGCCTTGATGCCACCTTCGACAATGGCCGCGATGTATTCCGGATAAGGCGGCGCCGCGAAGGTCGGCAGGAAGGTGAGGTTCACGCCGAACGGCTTGTCGGTCATGTCGCGGCAGCGCGCGATCTCTTTCGCAAGCAGCTCCGGCGTCTTCTGGGTGAGACCGGTGATGATGCCGAGCCCGCCGGCATTGGAGACGGCGGCGGCCAACTCGGCAAAGCCGACGAAATGCATGCCGCCCTGGATGATGGGGTGCTCGATGCCGAACAGCTCGGTGATCGCGGTCTTCACTTAAGTACCTCCCGGAGTTTTGCTTGGTGTTGGGATCAGTCTAGCCGGACTTTTGTGCAGCGGTCACCATTTCTCTCCGAACGGCCTGATCTCCATCTCGAACGTCCAGGCGCTCTTGGGCTGCTGATAGAGCTGCCAATAGGAGTCAGCCACAGCCGACGGCGGCATCAGCAGATCGGGATTATCAAGCGCGTTCGGCCCGAGCGCCTCGAGCCGGCGCTGCCGTACCCATTCGGTGTCGACGCCGGAATCGATGATGAGATGGGCGACGTGGATGTTCTTCGGCCCCAGCTCGCGCGCCATCGCCTGCGCCACCGCGCGCAGCCCGAACTTGGCACTGGCAAAGGCGGCAAACCCGCTGCCGCCGCGCAAGGAAGCGGTCGCGCCGGTGAAGAAGATCTTGCCGCCGCCGCGCGCCAGCATCAGCCGCGCCGCCTCGCGCCCCGCGAGGAAACCGGAATAGCAGGCCATCTCCCAGACTTTGCGAAACACGCGCTCGGTGGTGTCGAGGATCGGGAAATTGACGTTGGCGCCGACGTTGAAGATGCAGACTTCCAGCGGCGCGTGCTTGTCGGCATCGTTGAGGAAGGAGATGACTTCTTCCTCCTTGCGCGCATCGAGCGAACGCGCGTGGATCTCGCCGCCGGCGGCCTCGATGTCCTTCACCAGCGGCGCCAGCTTGTCGCCGTTGCGACGGCCGGCGAAAACCGTGAATCCCTCAGCGGCGAATTTCTTGGCGATCTCGGAACCGATGAAATCGCCGGCCCCGATCACGGCGGCTGTCGCATTTCGCTTGGGCAAGGTCGCCTCCTCCGGTGAGAGCAGTATGTGATTGGGGTGGAGGCTATAGTTCTAAAATAGAACTGTCAAACTACGGAGCTGAATGCTAGCCTTCATTACAAATATCGCTGACCATTCAAGTCAGTTCCTTTTTCTGACTGACTAAGCCTTTGCCGGAGACCGGATCATGAAATGGGACACGCTGGACGAAGAGCCCTGCTCGCTCTCCCGCACCGTCGCCGTGGTCGGCGATCGCTGGACCCTGCTGATCCTGCGCGAGTGCTTTTTGCGCGTGCGCCGCTTCGAAGGATTCCAGTCCTCGCTCCAGATCACGCGGCATTTGCTCTCGGAGCGGCTGAAGAAGCTGGTCCGCTTCGGTATCCTGCGCCGCGTTCCCTATTCCGAGGCGCCCAAGCGTTATGAATACATCCTCACGCAGAAGGGCCTCGACCTCTACCCGATCATCATGGCGATGGTGCATTGGGGCGACACCCATATGGGCGACGAACGCGGCCGCCCGCTGCTGCACGAGCACAAGACTTGCGGCAAACAGTTCGACCCGGTGATGGTGTGCTCGGAATGCGGCGAGACGCTGCATGCGAAGCAGGTGCATGTGCACGCGGGGCCGGGGCGGAAGGAGATGACCGGGTAAGTGGCGCCCTGCATCTCCCGCTGCGTGACGTTCTACGCGAAGGGAACGCCATAGTAGGAGTTGATGCCGCGAACCGCAGCGTCATCGCCCCAATTCCAATCGCTGCGTTCGCCGTACTTCGGCGCGCCTTCGAGTGACTTGGCGGTGATCCCGGTGACGTAGCCGCCGAGCTCCGTATCGTATTTCAGTGACTGCCAGGGCAACGGATAGTGATCGTTGCCGAGCCCCAGAAATCCGCCGAAGCCGAGAACGGCGTAGGATACCTTGCCGCTCGTCTTGTCGATCATCACACGCTCGATCGAACCGATCTTGTTGCGATCCGCGCCATAGACCGATGTTCCCTCGACCTTGTCGCTGCCGATCAAGCGGCCCATCTCGCTGCGATCCAGTTCGCCTTGATTCAACATTTCGATCCTCCGCTCAGCCAATGTGTGGACCAACAGAACTTCGAGACGATCGTTCCTAATGGTGCACCGAGCCGAAGCGCCGCACGGCGCAAACCTCAGCGCGCTGGCGCGGCTGACTCCCGCGGCATCAGGAATTCAAACATCTCGGCCGCGGTGTGGAGTTGCTCAAGACGCGCAGTCACGGAGTCGCGCTGAACACCGACAGGCAAACCAGCAAGCTCCTGCTCGAGCCGCAGCCGCTGCGCGTCGAGGCGCTGTCCGAAAGTGTGTGGTTCAGACCGTCTTCGCATCGTTCGTCCTCGGTGGTTGCAGGCCTGGGCTGTTGGCCCAGCGCTCGACTTGCTCGATCACCTTCTGGTGGCTCGGACGCACCGGCTTGGGCGACTCGGGCTCGTCGGAAAGCTTGCGGGGTAACCTGACTTCGTCGGTCATGACCCATCTCCCTTTCCCTTAAAATGCGTTTCTGCGAGAATCGTTTCAACTCATAACCCATTGATTTTTATTGACTATATTGCTCAACTGACGTTTTTTTGGACTCCTGTGGAACTCACGCCAAGTTCGCGGGTTTAGCAAATTACTCAACTTACTCACTTTGCGTGATCGACCATGAATGACCTTCGCGCCGAGCGTCTTCAGGTCATGCTCTCGCCGGAAGAGCTGGCCGCAGTTGACGATTTCCGGTTCAAGCACCGCATGCCAACGCGGGCTGCAGCCGTCCGTGAGTTGCTCAAGTTTGGCCTGACCGCCGCGGGCGTCGATGCGACGGCCGGGGTCAAGTCGAGCAGCTTCGGGGTATTCGGCCGCGGACCTGACGGACATATCCAGGGCGATCCAGAGGGCGGCACCGAAGACTGATCCAAAGCCATCTCAAAAAGCAAAACGACCCCGGCACGGTGGGTGCCAGGGCCGTCCTTGGAGATTACTTCCGGCTCACCGGGGGCATGATAACCGGAAGCAATCTTTCGACTCTTCGCGCGAGGATTCGCTCCTCGAATTAACCGGTCGGCGCGTCGCCGGAATCGTCCGGCATCACGCCGGAGCCCGGCGTCTTGGCGTTGTCGTTGAGCTTGGGATCGCGCGTTGCCTCACGCGATGGCGAGCCTTTTGTATTGGTTGTATTGGTCTTGTGCACGGTCTGCGCACGCTGCTTGTCGCGCGGCTGGTCCTCCGCGCGCTTGTCCTTGACGATACCGTGGTCGGAATGCGCCATGATGTCCTCTCGCCTCTCCAGATGTCTTGCCAGATGTCTTGAAGCGGTTACGCGCTGGCACAACGAATGTTCCAGCGCGCGAGAGAGACAACGCTAACTATGCGCTGCGTGGATCGCAGCCGAAGCACTTTCCTGGTGCACCTGACGAACTGTTGTGACCGTCGCAAACGCGACCGAAACGCCAAAAGCGAGAATGAGTGAGAGAAGAGCCAGACGTGGAGCCATCGCAAAACCTCCTTCTGGAAAAATGAGAACGATCGACTATTCCTCGATGATCCCTGATTGGTCGCTCACGTTCCGTGAGCGGTCTCAC
>Ga0307510_10012453_pt1 | contig 10088 bp, 9 predicted proteins | sample 12_EM_MG_FD_207224 | JGI IMG/M metagenome (GOLD analysis project Ga0307510, IMG submission 207224) | Populus trichocarpa ectomycorrhiza microbial communities from riparian zone in the Pacific Northwest, United States - 12_EM | ecosystem: Host-associated > Plants > Roots > Unclassified | place...
ATTCCCTGCGCGGAAACCAGACCTCCATCAGAATTAACCCCCCCTCCCTCCCCCGAGCACCTCTCTCCTTCAATTCTAATTTTTCCACTGCTGCCTATATGGTAGACAGTTTGGTGATTCGGTGTCTTATCTAACTCACAGGCTCCTCATCCTTCCATTTCCGGGTTGAGTTGGTTGCCGCCACAAGTCCTGTGACCGCAGGACAGGACTTGACAGTTAGATCCTTTATGGTGTTAGTAGTGCTGCGCTCCTTGATAGACTGGGGGTTGGGCTACTGTCTTTTGAGGTTACAGTGGGAGTCTAATACCTGGCGGCCCTATAATCCTGCAACTGCTCTCGATATCAGCTATTTTTCCACCTGATATGTGTCTAGCATTCCGTCGGAATCTAGTCACTCTGGGGCTCCCCCAGATGATTATTACTGCCAGTAGTGTTATCCCAACACAGACTGGGCCTGTTATTCGCCAGAAATCGCCTCGGGACAGGGGATTATCGTTGAATTCCTTTATGTTGTTCATGCCGAAATACTGAGAGGGGATCTTGTCAGAAAATACGCATATCGTGGTGAGACAGGGGGCAACATACCGAAGTACAAAAGCTGAGGGGAAGAAACGCGGTGGTCACGACAGTAAAAACTGATAGAGTCTTGGTTTGCTGCGTTTGCTCCCCAATTATGTTCTGCGTCTCCTTCGCAGTATCCGCTGTCTTCGCAAGTATGGCATGAATCTTTTCCATCACTGCCGATGCTCCGTTTTCTGACCTCCAGAATTCAAGAAACTGTCGAACCGTTAGAATTTCGGCGTGTGAGTCAGATATGAGGGTTTTACGGATTTTCTCCTGATCTCTGTATTTTCTACTAACTCCTTAATTTTCTTGATGAAACCCTTCCTCTCTCGAACCACCTCGTCAATAGTGTCCAAGGCTCTCGGCCATATCTGCTCAGGATTTTCCGTGAGGACAGGGATCGGGGCAATATTCCTGTGGAAGGGATTCCGCTGGAGTGGGTATCCCTCCCCGTAACCTTCACATTTTGTTCCGCAGCTTGACAATAATACAGCGTGGAGATCCTGGAGAACAGCAATTTGTCGTTCAACCACGCTGATAGCCGCGAACAAATCTGCCGCAAGATTGTCAAGGGAGGTGATGAGGGCTCGGACTGTGTCCTGCCTCCTCTTCATCCCTTGATCATCCTCGCAGATGTTTGTAACTGATGTTATTTGGCCAATGCCCTCTTCCTAATGGTCCCCCAAATTAACCTAAGGTTCATTTGACTAAAAGAGAGAGTAGACTCACTACTTTGTGCAAGGAGGCTTGAAGGTTTCCAAATGCTCGTAATTCCAGTCCTGTACGATTGGCAATCATATGGATAGTTGCGCGAAAGGCACCGACACGCTCCTGAAAGCGGTGAAGCGGGACTTGATCTCTGGCACAATCCTCCCTAGATCTGAATGCCGCCATTGTGTCTTCAGAAATCTCTTAGTAAAGACGTTTAGGTCAACAGTATGCAAGAGCTTATGGCTTACTGTTATCAAATATCATATACCGTGCCTGATGCACTAATATCTCCCCTATACCAACCACCTCCGCCTCCTCACTTATATGGACCCTACGGTCGCGAGCATCAACACCTAGGAACTTGAAATCTAAGAGTTTAAGGCTCTCCCTTCGCCGACCCAATGTGATCTCCTCGCTAGATATCCCGAAATACGGGAATGATACGAAAAGGATGAATCTATCTTGCGATGGATGTAGTGGGCGCCGTTCCCATGGTCCCCCGAAAGCTGCCTGTAATAAGACGCCAGTTCTGAAACGTCTATGACCAGGTAGTGCTCGAGCCCTCTGTAAATGTGCGCCCATAAAAGTGGCTCCACCTTTCCTCCCAAGGCCCAGTTTTCCCCCCATTTGTTCTAGTAGACTATCATCCTATTTTTTCGGGTAAGCGCTTGCCTTGGAGGATAAAATTACTGCCAGGCAGAATGCGGCTTACATATGTGTCGTAACATTGGGGAAAGTCACTTTAGAAAAGAAAGCTCCGCTTAAAATTAGCATGTAGAAGATAAACTCGAGACCTATAGAAGCCAGCGGGGTGTATGCAGCACAACATTGTCATTGTTTATAGCCCAAACAGGCGGCAAGAAGGTAGATCCTTGGAAGATGAACTCACATGACGCCCAACCGTGCCCCCCGTGAGAGCACCAGCAGAGATTTTTCGTCAGGGTTAATTATTTGGTCAAATTGTTTGGACTCTATGAGCTCATTCTTGGACACACGAAAGAATATATCATCGTCTGCATCAAACCGCCCCAAGGAAGAATCATCCACCACATCTGGAGGATCCCAGTCCCTAGCGGTCAGGTGATCCGGGTCTAAGGAATAGTCAAAAATTAGGACATCGTCCTCTTTTCTGATCTTCAGCTTTTCGCTGGCAAGGCTGTGGCTCGGGTCTAGGCAATCTTGCTCATCGTAAAATTCTCGCTGTTCACCAATAATTTCCCAACCGTCAAATTGGTTTTCCTGTTCCGGGGGGGGCCGGGGGGACGGCGATGACGGCTGTGATGATAGTCCAATGGATTCTGGTGCGAGTTCGCGGGTTGAGCGAGGGCCTGAGTCCATCTTCACCTTGTGGCTTGGAGTTTGGGGGAGGAATAGAGCTATGGTTTCCTGGTTCCTTATGAGAAAGATTTTAACAGTTTGTTGGAGAGCTCTACTCTTATGTAGAGTATTCAGCCCAGTCGAGGGAATCACAATTCGCCCGGCTCAGGGTAAAAAGTTTGATTTGGTAGTGTGGTTGACTGCGTCTGGCAAGGGGGGTAAAGTCAACCGGAGGAGAGGTAAGGCCAAGTCTGCGCATTAGGATGATCCCCGGGAGTGGTACAGTACCCTGGAACCGGGGTGTCCGGCTTAACATTCTTATTTTATCCTAGCAATTTATGCCACTCCTGTCAGTGTCTAAGAAAGAGTTGACTAGGGCGCTGTCTGGGTGGTCTCAGTGATGATCCACCTGATATAGGCAGGATCATATCGCCAATATTGGCTATGGTCTGGAGTTTGCATATTTTGCGAATTTGCGGCGATTAGCCAAAGCTACTTGTCAACCTGTGTCTCACAACTGATACGAGTACTGTAGTGCTTGCGCAGGCTGGATACACTAATCTTTAGTCTAGGAAAAGAGTCAGTCAAATTCTTGGCGTATTGGCACTGGCTCTTCAAGCGACCGGGAGGCCTTGGAACCAATTAGGGGAAGCTAGACAGACTTGCCGGATTAACTACAATTGAATGACCCTTGTGGATAGGGTTGCTGCCGGTATTGCACAGTGCCAAAATTCAGCTTTTTCGCCCGGGCCTTGGTACAGGTATCTGGCATGAATGGACCGAACACAGCGGAATCCTGGGAGCGGAATTTTGTATGGCGGATTGTCCGTGACCCTAGTTTGTTCCAATACTTTACCCCTATCGTGAGTATATGGGAATTTGGGGTAAAGTTAGTTCAATTGGTAGGAAGAGACTCAATATATTTTTACTTTTTTTCTATCCTCCTCCCCCTCCCCCACACACACCTTTGACACTCTGGAACCTTGGGCACTTGCGTGATCAAGCCTCGAGCTTAAACCAGCCTACGTGTACCGACGGCCGACGGTGCTCCCTCACCAATACGGTACGGTGCTGCCAACCTCGTACTCGAGTAGATAGCTTTCATGACTAAGTATTTTTCTGTGGATTACGTGGACTATTACGTGGTAGAGCAAGTGGGCGGTTTAGGCCGAGACACTCCTGTTATTTAAGAACCGTAGAAGCTCCAAAGAGGAGAAGCGGGGGATCGTGGGATTTTTCATCGGTTCGCGGAAACCGCTCTCTCCATCCTCATTCTTGGTTATTTCGGAGACAAGTTCAAATTGGTCAATTATAGTGATCCAATGTTCATCTTTTAGCTTCAATAGCCAGTTTTACTTCCCTCTGTTTTCTCTTACCGGTCACCCGTGCCAGAACCCTCACCGTCAGGATTGCCAATACCCATAAAAGAATGCCGGGAAGGAGAAGATCCTCGACTGCGCGCGATGCATCGCTACGGCAACGATCTAGCTAAACTGTTTTCAAGCCACTTGCCTGAGTTATTTAAGAACCCACAGAAAGAACTCATAGGATACTAAACAATAGAACCTTTCTATACAAGTGTAGCTTTTAACCCTGATTCGACAATTTCCATTTCCGGAACAAGGAGAGGTTCTCTCACTTCGGACTTGAGTCGTTATTTATGATTAATGGGGCTTGTCTGGATGTTTCACTTGAGAATTTGCTCTGGTAGCTATCCGTGGTATTCAAGTTGTCTCAAGTACTCAAATGCCGTCGCGAAATGGCTTGATTACCCCGCTCCGCTTTTTTTTGATGTTGACTGAACTCAATCGTATGGGATATTTATGGTAGCCCATAGAGGGAGCCCATCGAGCTCTAATATAATTGGTAAGTGCCGTCCTATGCGAGTGGGGGTAAAAAGGGATATGTTTAGTTTGATATCATAAATTTATCATAGCTGCACCTGAAAGTTTCGCCAAGGCGTGCCAACCATTCACCGCTGCTTCTTAGCCCTAGCTAAGGCTTGCGCAGCTATCGTATTTATTTTGGATTTCCCGATCGCCTCCGGCACATGTTCTGACGCCGGCAGTACGTGAGAAATAAAGATACTACTGGATAAGCTGAAGAAATATTCTGGTTGCTAGTGTGACATAACACATGTTCCTTAGTTGATTCAATATTGTGAAACACGTGCCTCATTATTAACTTAGCCATCCCGGGTTCAATGACCAACCACCCATTAAACTGCGCTGCGTCGGGTATGAATGGTAGGTCTGCCGAACTCCCTCTAATTGGCCCCAGGGTTTCTCCACCATTCAGAGGACGGTGCTCACTCTGGCCAATGCAGCACGAGTTTGAAGGGCATTTTCCTTCGCTAAAGGTTTGCGTATCTGGCGAACTGAGTTGCATAATTGGCCTAGAACATATAAAGTTTTGACTAGCCCGGTGCAGGTGGGTTCGGTTGGTTTTTGTGCCCACCCCGTACTGCGCACGCCAGCCTGCAGACTAGCTTTTTACTCGAGTACTCTAGTATGCAATGTGTGCTTCCGAGATCGGGATCCATGTGTGCATCCGCGATACCAGGATGTTCCTTGCTCTTTGCTGCTTGCTACACTTTAGCCAAAGGAAGGGCAATGAATCAGATCCCAAGCAGACTTTTGGCCCGTGACAGGTGGTGATGGTGGCCACGATGGTGGTTGTGGTGGCGGTAGTAGTATTTCATGCACTTTCGGATGCGGGGTATTTACTCTATCTGAATTGTGAATCTGTGCTGGCTGGTTCGTGTCGCAATTTCTGGCCTTTTCAGCCATACCCTCTAAGGGGTTATCTGCGACATTGGGAAAGATAGGTTGCCTTTGGCTGTGCACAAGGAAGATAATTTGGTGAGCTAATTATGCAAATTTTTCGACTCTTATATCCTATGCTCTTGTATTGTGAGCTTAAGGCCTGCAAGGATTTCCGCGAGACATCCTCCTTTCAACTTTGCTGACCCAATATTTTTGGAGCAGGGAGGTCTGATACCTTATGCTGGCCAACATTCTTTCCTGGAAGTTCTCGGGGGATGTGGGTTGGCTGCTGCACTTAAAGTGCAATAAATTAGCCGAGTACCGAATGGCTTTCCAAGCTCTTCCGCAATATTTTACCTTGTCTTTTCGACGCGAGACCAGCAATACTTGAGGCCTAGGTTTCTAACTCAGTAGTGTTCCACCCCACGGATTTCTTCATACCCCTAGCGGTGCAGTAAAAACACCTCACCATCACAGTGCTCGGGTATGGACGTGGGTGACGGGGCAGCCAGGGATTTGAGATGTCTAAGATTCTTGCTGGTTTGAGCAATTTCGATGCCAAATTCATTCTGCTACTCCCTTCGAGGGTGGTAAGTTCAGGCTTCTGGAATCCCTGGCTGTCCGATTACCCACGCCTATACCCTAGTACACTGAGACTGCCAAGCACTGCACTTGACTACTGGACTAGAGGAGGTTGAGGGTAAGTGGGACGATGTGGATACAATCAGCTTTTAGGTAACACTGGGCCACTTAGAGAGTAGTACTAGTATAGTTGCACCTTCTTACCCCCGACGGCCAAAATCCAAAGAATCTGTATACCATAACGAGTCATCCGGGACGACTGGTACTGTTGTGGGGGGTTGGGCTCAGGGGGTTCGTGCGGGGCCACGATATCCGAGTTATCCGGAATTGCGAGGTACGGTTGTTCACCACAAGCCCACTATACCAAGAGGGGTAAAGGTTCACCTAGTCTTTTCCCAGCTTCTGAGAAGGAAAGCCAAAAGTGGGCTTTGCAGGGCCACATTCACTAAAAATCAGCAGGCAGAAACTAAAATCCCTAAAAATGTTGAAACATACTATGGCCTGCACAAAGGCTTTCCCACTCTCGCTGGAATCGCCGGGTGTTTTGGAGAACTCTTTTGAACGTTTGACTTGCATAGTGGAAAAATAGAATGCTGGAGATCGAATAGACTGGCACTAGATGGCATTTGGTCAAAATCTGGACTGCGGAGGTAATGATTTACGGTGGGGATTTTACGTAGTGGAGTGGAACCGCTTAAGCGGAGATGGGGAGATCATGATTGATAGTGAGAACTTGGTGGAAAGAAAATACTAGAGGAAAGTTGTGTACGGGAAGGAAGGTGTGAAGCGAGCGAAGGTGAGAGGGAAAGAGGAACAACAAAGGGGGTGAACAGATTTTCCTAGTTTGCGGGTCAATGCTTTGTGCGTACGTACGCCCCAGCGGGCTCCCTCCGAGCGCTGCCATTGAACTGTCATTTCCAAAAGCATAAGGCAGAAATAGTCTAGACCTGTAGATCACATGCCGTTAAAACTTAGGAGCTTGTCATTACCCGAGTAATGAGAGGTGCGGACATCTTTATTATATCATCTGTACAGTACACACCAGTGTTCGCAAGCGGCCAGGTCGGCCTGCAGATAACCGGCCGGCTTTCAGTCCGGCCAGGCCAGGCCAGTGTGAGACAGACCTGGGCTTCGTAGGCCAGGCTTTGGGGAAGCCTGCAGGTTTCATGGGTGCCTGGCGGTGGTGGCAGGCTTTTGGTATATCCCATGTGACAAGTCAATATTTTGTTGATGTGTGGGTGATATCTGCAGATATCTGAAGATGCCCGCAGATATCTGAAGATACCGCCAGATATCTAAAGATGCCTGCAAATATCTGAAGATGCCCGCAGATATCTGAAGATGCCGCAGATATCTGTTGGTTTTTCAGGCTTGAGCCACACCATTTAAATTAATAATAATATTCTGATAGGTTTTAGATATCCGGGTAGACAGAGGAGGTAGTTGCTTGTTTTCTCTTATCACTCGATTTATTGCTATAGCACGTTGACAAAATTAGGGCCTGTTTGGATGTAACAGTTCCTTTCCGTTCCCCCATAACTTACAAATACAAATCGCCCTTTCCCTTTCAAGACGGAGAGAAGGCCATTTTCACAGTAGAAACGGTCGCTAAACAGGCCCTTAACCATTCACGCATGATGGACGGCAAAGGAACTCTCCTTATCACCTTGCCCTTTCAACACTACAGAGAAATTTCCCCAGGTCGGATATTAATTTCTACTAGGTATTCTACTATGTATTTATATTTTTAATTTATTTTTTTGGTTTTCATACTAGTGGGGCTGGTGGGGGAGCGCTGTTCTCACGTTAGTTAGCCATGAGCACGATCATGAGAGCAAGGGTGAATGGAAAGAAAGTTTCCTCCTCGGTTGCGCGTTGATCCACTCTTTTGCGGCCGTAACTCTTGGCGTTTCATCTCCTTATCTTATCGCAATCACATCTTATCACTCGAAAGCCTGCAGATATCTGCAGTCCGGCCAGGCCCGGTCAGATAGGCCCTGAAAGCCGAACTGTAGCCCACAATCCGGCCCGGCCGGCAGCAAAAAAGGCCCAGGCCGGCCGCCCTAAACCCAAGCCTGACCGGACTGGCCGCTTGCGAACGCTGGTACACACATCTGTCTGGATGGCTAATGACTTGGTCTTTTTTATAAAAGCCCATTCACGACAACACAAACACATATCTCTACCCACCCAGCTACAGAATACACAAGAGAGCTACAAGTCATCTCCTCATCTCATCAAACAGCATTAAAAACTACCACACAAAAATGTGTATTCAAGAAGCTAACCTTTCCTTCCCCTTGTTACGGTATCCTCCAATGGTAATGTTTCCACTGCTGTCTAAACGGCAGACTAAGTTTGGTGATTGGGTCCCCCGCCCACCCCTTGCTTCCTCAGATCCTCCATTTCCAGATCGCAGTGCTTGCCGATACTGCCCTTGTTATGAGAGAGCAGAGTTTGGCGATCAGATTCTTAACGCTCCTACTTGCGCTAAGTCCCCCCAGGTACTGCTGATTGGGGCACTCTCACGAGGTGACTGCAGAGGTTGGATTCCTGGAGGTCCTACTACCTCCCCACTAGTTCTCGATATCTCTTTTTTTTCTTGTAATAAAATCGAGCTAATTTCAGTCTGACATGCATCCTAAAGATAGAAAACACATATTTCCAAGGCCCCCAGAGGATCATTACTGCCAGTAGTGTTATCCCAGCACATATTGGGCCCGTGATTGACCAGAACTCGCGTCGGGATATGGGATTGTTGTTTATTTAATTCCTTGATGTTGTTCATGCCGAAATACTGACAGGGATCCATGTCAGAACATACCGAATCGTGTGGATAGGGAGCAACATACGGAAGTACAAAAGCTGAGGGGAAGAAATGCTGTGGCCACGACAGTGAAAATAGAGAGCGCCTTGGTTTGGTCTGCTTGCTGCGCGAGTATGTAATGGGAATTCTCTAACACCATTGTTGTTCTCTCGATTGCGTGAACGGTGAACAACATTGCCTTTGTTGTTTCCTTGATAGCGTCTTCGGTGCGCGCTGTGGTTTCAATGATGGCATTCGCGGTGCGCTCCACTTCGTCTGTTGTCTCTCGAGTCGTTTTCTCAGCTTGATCAGACTTCAAGAATGCGGAAACTGCCGAGTCGTCAGCGTTCCTGATACGAGTTCAGTTGTGAGGATTTACAAATTTTCTCCTGATCTCTATATTTTCTACTAACTCCTTGATTTTATTGATAAAACACTCCCTCTGTCGAACCACCTCTTCAATAGCGTCCAAGGAATTTGGCCACATCTGCTGGGAGTTTTCTAACGGGGTGAGGATTGGGGTAGTATTTGTATGGTATGGCTTCTGCCGGAGTGGGTATCCCTGCCTGTAATCTTTTGTTTTTTTTTCGTAGCTTGTCAAAAATAAACAGTGAACATCCTGGAGAATAGCAATTTGTCGTTTAGCCACGCTGAGGGCAGCAAGAAAAGCAGCCGAAAGACTGTTAAGGGAAGCTAGGAGGTGTCGGACTCTCCTCTTCTTCCTCTTCCGGACGTTATCCTTCCGTGTCTGCTCATCTTCTTCCTCCTGTCTCTGTCTATCCTCCTCGGTGAGAATCACCGATAGTTCTAATTCTTCCCGTTGCGGTATATCAGTGGGAATTCCTTTCATGCCATGATTATCCTCATAGGTTTTTGCGTCTAATATCATCAGGTCGATACCTTCCTCCTGCTCAAAAATTAATTCTAGACATATTTAGCCCTAGGAGAAGATAGACTAACTAGTTTGTAGAGAGCCGCTTGAAGCTTCTCCAATGCCCATACTTCTGAGTCCATACGATTGGCAATCATATGAATCATTGCACGAATGACGCCGGCACGCTCCTGAAACCCGTGAAGGGGGACTTTATCTTTAGCACTATCCTCCTTGGATCTAAATGTCGCCATCGTATCTTCCGAAATAACTTAGTAAGCAAGAGTATTTGGGTCAAGGGTGGGTGGGGGGTATACCTTACAGTTATCAAATACCATATATCGTGCCTGATGAACTAATATCTCCCGGACATCATCTCTGTCCCCCTCACTCACCTCAACGTTGCGGTCAGGGACATCAACTCCCAGGCGCCGGAAATCTAAGAGCTCAACGCTCTCGCTTTCCGGACCCA
>Ga0307510_10012455_pt1 | contig 10087 bp, 7 predicted proteins | sample 12_EM_MG_FD_207224 | JGI IMG/M metagenome (GOLD analysis project Ga0307510, IMG submission 207224) | Populus trichocarpa ectomycorrhiza microbial communities from riparian zone in the Pacific Northwest, United States - 12_EM | ecosystem: Host-associated > Plants > Roots > Unclassified | place...
TCATGAGAAGGCAGTTTCAATAGCTGCTCGTTCACTCATTACTTTATTCAGAGAGGTACTAGAACTGTGCGCCTCAATATGCTTCCTCTGTCCATGAGTACCGGTTTTTGCAAGACATGCTTACAGACACGATTAATACAGTGAGACTAATTGCTTCCTTTACTTCAGGTTTGTCCCTCTCTGCTGATTAAGAAAGATCGAGGTCGTCCCATTGACCCAAAAGCTAGGCCGAAGGCCTATGGAGAAGTCAATATTGTCAGCAGTGTTCCTGGTGTTGAGTTGTTAGAAGAACTTAATGATGATGATGATGAAGACAAGGAGGACAGCGATGATGTTGATGATTTGGCATCCCGTGGCTCTGATGATGATTCTGAAAATGAGGAGATGGTTTCTGCCAGTGATGAAGGAGATCAGATTTACAGTGATGACGCTGAAAGTGAGGATGGTGACGTGCAAGATGGCTCAGTTGATGAAGATGGTGATGATGCTGTAGACAATGACAGTGGTGGTGGTGAGGGGGGGGACGAGGATGAGGATCAGGAGGAGAATGATGAAGACAGTTATGCGAGGGCTATCATAAATAAAGTTAACAAATCTACTGCTAGAAAGAGGAAGTTCTCTGATTTTGATGGGCAACTTCTAGCAGCTGATACAAGTTTGCGGGCTTTAAAGAAAATGACAGAAGAGAAGTTGAAGAAACCACCATCAGACTCTACAGATGGTATTCTTTCTAATGAAGACTTCCAAAGAATCAAGGAACTTACGGTATGTTAATAGGTTAACATTGATGTCAGTATTGATATATGCTAACCATGAAGTGTTTATTTGACATGTTTTTCATGCGCTAGGCCAAGAAGGATGCCAGGATTGCTTTAAATCGGCAAGGATTTAAGGTTCCAAGTTCTGATGATCTGAGTGCTAAGCGGGTGGATCCTGCTACGCTTGAAGTAAGTCTTCTATTAGTTATTACTGATGAATAGTTTCGCTCGCAGTTGTGCCTAGATATGTGAACTAACTTAAATGTCTGTTTCAGGTCTCTTCTTAAAAGTTTTCCTCCTAGTTAAATGTTGCTTCTTAAGCAAGCGCCCGCTCGCGAGCGCACACACATATATTGATGAGCTCTAAGAGATATATAATTTGCTTTGTGGTTCCGTTTCGTAGGTTCATGTACGGGCGAGGCTAAACAAGGAAGAAAGATTAGCGCTGGTGAGAGCAGGGAGAGAGGATAGAGAGAGCTACAAATCTAGAATCGCCGTAAAACAGAAAAAGGTGCTCATTCATTTTTCATAAGCTTACATTTTGGGGTCCAAGTCTTGAAATCCAATCCATCTTATTCTCAGTAATAGTTGATTCTGGCACAAACTTTAAAATAGATCTTTAAATCTTTCAGCGCATGTTCGGATTTGTTCAAAGCATTAATGTTTTCATGTGATTTGCTTGATTGTTTGACGAACTTCTTTCATGGTTTGTGCTGACAGACTGGCGGGCAGAGCAACAGGCAGAAAGAACACAAAAAGCAGATGCCTCTTGCTGCAAAAAGGGCCAAGGTAGCAAGATCTCGACAAGAGAAAAAGAAAAAGCAAAGCCTTTCTGGCAAGCAGTTCCGGGGGAAGAAAGCATGGAAATGATCAGAACCGTGTATTATCATGCCATGAAGCATTTTTTTTATACATATAAAATACCAGACTCTCTTGGAGGATATAGTTTTGGTTTGTTGGTGACCTCTTATATGCCAACTGTCTAATTACAATACCAGCAAAACAAACCATTGATTTGAGAAGGATTTGGCTACTTATTACCAGGCAAAAGCGCACCAAGTCATGAAGATTATGGCACCGTATACTTGTCTAGTGAAAGCTTCTAGGTGATGCAGTTTATTATTAGGGTTAAAAACGTTGATCGTGGCATAAAACCTAGGTGTCAAAATAGGTGATTCAATACTTCAGTAGTGATTGATTATTGATTTTTGTTTGAAGACAAGAGATAGATCATGATGATAAAATAAAATATAAAAATATTTTTTGTTTTATTTTTGAAATATTTTATGATGAGGTTTTATTATTTTTATTTTTATTACCATGAAGCTTAACATCTTTAAAATAACAAATAGAGATGTTTTTTCCTTTGTTTTATATTGAGTGTTAAAATGATAACTTCTCCACGGGTAAAAACAATATGTATGGTTAAGAAGATAATATCATTATTATATTTATTCAAATATATATAATAATAAAATAATTAATTATATTTGAAATGAAATATTGATGAGACAATTAAATTGCATCTTGCATATAGACAAGACAGGAAAAGCCATAAAAACTCATCAGAAGTAGGAGAAGCATGTTGAGAATATTCTAAATTTCTAATTTGACTCGACACTTGGTTATGCCAGATAACTAGAAGTAATCGACTGCATATCATGCCATGCAAATATACAAAGCAACATCCTTCGTCAAAACAACAATGGCATTGCTGCCTTCCAAATTGAGGTCTGCAATCTTTCCCCTCTCCGTCTAAACTTTAACCAGTAGTGGACGTATGAAGAATAAGAACGCTAAGCATATATATACTCCATGGCATGATTGTGTGAAAGCATCACAAGGTAAATTGTGCATCAGATATAAACAAGTTATTTTGGAACCAACTAGGAAAATAATAACATGAAAAAAACTCTAAAGGGATGAAGCCTCTAGTTTCTCGAAGAACTCAGGTGCTGGCAATATCCAGCACTGGTTACTGAAAACATGCTACGTTCATGAAATAAATCTTCTTCATGCTGAAGTATTAAAAACCTGACAGCACCCGTATGGATCTACCTGTCTCAAAGCGGAAATACAAATGCTGTTATTGAGCAGTCTCTGTCAGGTCAAAGAGACATCTAAAGGCAGGGCAGTTTGAACGTAGCCATATCTTGCAATTTTTGCCTGACATTGTATGAGGTTCAGGAGCACACATGCTTACTGTTTGCATATTTATATCTTAATCTCCAACGTTTTTGGGCTTCTACAGAATATGTTCTGCAAGATTTCCTACAGAATATCTTGCTATTAATCTCCAACTTGAGGTTTTTCAAGTCAGCTTCTTGGTTACATCTAACAAGAGCACCGACTCACCTCCAGACTCGGCACTGTGTCCTCTCTAAGTTCGATCAGTCAGGGACCGAGTTCGAAGGTTCGGTCTAAAAGGGTGTGTGAAAGGTATGGAGATTTGAGACGTGTGTGGAGAAATCTGGGGTTTGAAGAGTCGACTGAGTTTGGAACGAAATGAGTTGGAATCGGGTTGGCGCTAGGAGGGGAAACAGATGTGGGTTCGGTCTAAAAGCAATTTGAAAAGAGAAATCTGCAATCGCTTCTGCATTTTCTTTATATTTTCACTAAGCAAGAAAGAAGACCACCAAAAGAAATTCTCCAGTCTAAATAGAGATCTATTCTTGGTAAATTTGGTAGTGTATAGAGAGCACGGTTTTAGAAAATTACGTCACAACTTCAATGGATAGCCAAATGGGGAAATAAAATGTCTCCATGATCTTCTTTTTTTTAAAAAAAAACGAGTCCTTTTTTGTAAGGATTGAAATTGATTTGAAAATTGTCCCACAACAAAGCAAGTTGGATCCCCAATCTAAGGCTCATGGATGATGCTATGAATAGTCACTGACCTTGAAATAAAAATTTTCTTAGAACTTAACGGGAGGGAAGGATATTAGACATTAATAAAAAAATGAACAAAAGATGATAACTATGAAGAAGAGTGTGTACCTTGAATAATTACTGCACTGCAGGTCCTTAGATTTACTGATTTCCTAGGACATACCAAAAATTTTGAATGCTAAGATTACAAAAGCTACACCTAAACATTGCAACTCTCGTTTCCAGTTCCCAGTTGAGTAGGGGGAAGGTAAGAAAAAAATGAAATGCAGAAAAAGAATGGGAACCAGAACATACTAGCAAAATCATGTGAAACCGCTTACTCTTTCACTAAACCTGAAGACGAATCAGCACTCTGACCAAATATATCAGGAATTTCATCCCAGTTCTTTCTCTCTCTTGTTTCCCAGTATCCACCTATATAACAGTAACAACCATCCTCATCCTTCCGAAACCATCTTGGTTGCCACCCCCTTTCCTGCAATTTCCTTGCCTGTCCCAGAGAAGACACATAAATTACCAAGCTTCTCTTTTACTTGAGAAAAATAAAAGAAATGAAGAATGCCACTTTTTTTTTTTTCCTGATGAGCATAAGCGAAAGGACACACAGACACGCACTAAAGGACTTCGGCACCATTTGTTTGAGTTTGGAACTGCATTTGAGTATGTTTGATTTGAAAAAACATTAAATTAATATTTTATTTAATGATTTTGATATGTTGATATTAAAAATAAAAAAAATAATTTAAAAAAATTATTTTGATGTATTTTCAAGTAAAAAATACTTTTAAAAAACACTTTTTATCACAATACCAAATACATACTTCATCCAAGGCCATAAACTGAAAGACTTTTAATGCAACCCCGATATCATCTAACTAATTAGCGTAGAAGATGAATTTATGATTATAGAAAGCAAAACCTATCAAAGGGGTTCCATCACAAGATCTAGAGATAATGAGAGAGCCAAAAATCTCTAGACAAATGAAAGTGAATTAAAAGGAAATCGACATTCTCCAACTGCACACCTCTATATTTTGTTTGTTCAGCTAATGCCATCACCTAATTAAAGATAGATAAACAGGTTTTTACCTGTCTTTGCAGCTGCTCAAGTCTGAACTTCTCTGAATTAGCCAACTCATATTCCCCATTTTCTAGATGTCTCTGATCTGGTCTCAATCTCGAGTCTGTAGGGGGCAATTTATCCAACAAGCCAGGAGTCAGTTCATTCAAAGATATTGCAAAAGGTGTGAGATTATATCTCGTCTTGGGAACAGATTGGTCCCTTTCCCAGAGCAAGACAGCCTCCATCATCGGATCATAACCCTTTGGCTTTGCAGTCGGATCCCCAAGCACATAATACATTGCTTCATCCCACTTCCCGACCAGCATTGCTACCTTCCCTCCTGTCCTGTTATCTTGTACAAATCCATGGACCTACATTAGAAAACGGATCTTACTTCTGTAATAGAAAAAAAAAAACACCTGCCTAATCAGTCTATTATCAGCAAGTAGTTGGTTCCAGCACCACATCAAACAAGTGCACACATCTGTGTCTTGTTCATCTATTAAGTTAGGACCTGTCGAGTTGCCAAGTATGTGTGAGCTAGGGATTTGGTCAGCATGGTTTGTAAGCGCAGGACAGATGTAGAGAAACAAAGTGCAGCAAAGTACCAGAACGGATAATTTTCTAATAGCAATCAAACTGTGAGAATGGAAACATGTATAATCAGTGTAAAAACCAATTTGTTAGTGATATTTTTTAATTCACACGCAAATTATTCTTTAATGGATGGAAGGAGAAAGAGTAGTACGTATTTAATTTCTTTATACTCAGGAGCACTAGTTGATGGACCCTCAACCAATTTATAATGATTGTCACAAATATGAGGCGTTAAACAGATTATTAACAGGATTCTAGGGCAAGGAAAAGGTGTCAAAAAACAAAATGTGTACAAAGCCCTACATGAAGGGCCTTAAACTAGGCAGGCCTTAGCCACACAAGGCATGCACGGTGCCTGATCAAGCAGCTCAAACTAGTGCCATTGATTTCTTTTATAATTATCTGGCTTAATTCAATTAAAGTTATAGTATGGTCCCCACAGTTATCTCTGAAGTTGAAAAAGATTGGGCTGGAACTTCGAAAGACTTGAGGGAAAAGTACAAGAAAGAGAAGAAATAAGAGCATTGACAGACACAAAGCCAAGGAAGCCAAAGAGAACCACCATCTCATATGATAGAGGGATGATTATATCTCTAGAAATGTTCTATTATGAATTTTATACTTCTGATGTATTTAGGCAGATTCATTGTTTGAGCTATATTCCTACTACCATTAATGGACGTGTCTTATAAACAACCGAGAATGGAACCAAATGTTATATTTTTCATTTTATGTGTTTGATAATTGCTTTGCATGTTAATAGATATACAAGTTTAAAAAATCTTGAATAGCTTACTTAGAACTTCAAACCACAGCTATAAGTTTTTTTAAAAATTAATAGCTTACTTAGAATCTCGAACCACAACTTTTCAGCAACAACACAACATTCTACTACTTCAACCAATAGGCTAAACAAATTATATTCAACTTTTAAACATTTCTCGTATTATATCTTTAAAACCACTTTACATAGGGTGAACCTTAGTTCACTCAATTGCAAGGTTGCACTTGACCCTGGGCCTAGGCTTAGAGCCATAAGAGCTTTAAGAGTGCCTGGCAGCTTTGACAACATTAGCGTTTATATTAATGAAGGGTGATGTTAATCTTCACTTTTTTTGTTGCAATCTTATTTAATGTGTTGCTTAAACAAGATTATACTGGTCATTACGACAAAAGGTGAAGTGGAAATAACACCACCCTTCATATGTTAATGGTAAACTCTATTATGTTATAATATTAATACATATCTATATTGAGAGAGAATATTTGCAAATGTTTTGGACTTTGGCCTAGTGTTCTCGCATACTCTCTGTGTATATATTTAAGCAAGGAGAATATGATAGTTGTTCTAACAGATCCAGCTCTAGGCTAGCCCAAAAAGAGCAAGTTATAACGATTGCTATCATATTTTCTCAAGTTGTTTATAATAGAGGGAGATTATCAGGTACTCTCAGTGTCGTCCTCCCTCCCTTGCATAAAAGTAGGACTCACAATCAGTTATCATGGTGTGTCTCACTTTTATATGAATGAAGAAGCGATGCGCTAATAGATACAATAATTCTAGCTCTAAACTAGCCCAAAAGAGAGCACGTTGTTATAGTTACCATATTATCTCAAATTGTTTATAATAGAGAGATTGTAAGGTGCTCCTGGTGCAATGCTCCCTCGCTCGCATAAAAGTGCAACCCCCAAGTAGTTATCATGGTGGATCTCACTTTTATATGATTAAAGAAGCAACACGCCAGTGGTTGTAACAATTCAAGCTCTAGTCCACATCTCATGGGCGATTTAGAGAACCTTAACACACCCTTGGAGAGCTAAAGCAAGCTTCTAAGCTGCCTCAAAGTACTTATTATTTGAGTTCCTCAAGAAGTCAGCATTATTATTTTCCAACTTATTTAATCTCTATCTTTTGTGGCTATACTTTCAGCTACTTAGCACATTTCATAAAGCATTCTGCCTGTTTAACAATAGCTAGCAATCTATTGATTAATAATCTTCCAAATATGTTGATGGAAAGGTTGTTGATTTCTTTAACAAACAACAAAGGAAAATGATGAAATCACGTTGATAAGAGAAATTCAGAGAGTGTAGCTTCTTGCTGCTAGTCTAACACTTGAATGGTTTTCTACAAATTAGGTGAAAGGGCAAGGAGGTCAAACATCTTTTAGTGCAAGGTGAATTTTTTATTTCATTATATTAATGATTTATGTTTTGGAACAAAAACTAAAGAGGGAAACTGCCCCCCTGGTTGTAAGCATGGGTTTGTCACAAGTTGTATGAAAAATAGATTAAGCACCTGATGGGGATTTCGGTCTATGATGGACTGCTCCTTGAACTTGAGCTTGCAAGAATATTTTCCACTGCCCTTGATACGCATGGTTCCGTAGTGATCACAATAAATTTTACCAAGTATAATGTTGTATATGGAAGTGGTGACCTTGCTCCACTGAAAGGTCTCTCCATCCTCAAACTGCAGGGTGAGGACACCAACAGGATCGAGCTGAATAGACCGCCCCCAAAACTTCCCCTTGAGATTGGAATCAGCCCAGAATTTCCAGCCTCTTCCCTCACAGTGACAAGCAACTACCATAGGGTGGTGACTTACCTGAAAAAAAGGCTAGTCAAGCATCATATCAAGAATAAAGAGAAAAGCCAGATTAACTTTTATCTCAATGATATTCAACATATATAGTAACTGCACATCTGGTTCAAGAATTTGTCGCAATCAGTTTAAAACATAAGGGGGGAGAGAGCATTACTTTTTCTGATCAGAAAAAACGAAGTCCTTTATCTGGATAGGCAGCCTCGTAGGTTTCCCCAAGGAGAGGGTTGAAGGGTTTGCACTGACGACCTTCTGTTGAGGCATACCCGGATACAGCAAAAGCTGCAACGTTTAGAATTCTCATCAAATCGTTCCCCTGAAACATGCAAAATCCCATTATTTATGAATAACTAAACAAAAAATGCCAACTCAATGCATCCTGATACAACATAAGTACCACCATAAACAGTTCCCGCGGGAACCAAAGAATGGAGCTAATTAACAACAATGAAAAAGACTTTTCAATAAAACTCTGCTGTCAGTTAATATTAATTTTCTACAAATATGATCAAGGTCTGAATATCTCATTCTCCATAACAAAAGCTAAAGGCCTTAAGAGGCTTATTTCAAACCAGATAGTCCTCCAAAATCAAACAAACAGACAAGCAAGTGGACAGAAGGACAGAATGACCTTAGTCCAACAGGGATCACAATCACCAAGAAGCCTAAGTAACAGCTAAGTCACAAATTGAATCAGTGATAACATACAAAACAAAGGAAAGGAAACAAATCGATTCATTAATAAAAAAAAGTGGGGAAAAGGAAAAAAAGTCTGTTACAGTCTACTGATGCTTGATTAACCAACTACCTGTACTAAAATGTAACAAGCAGATCATGTTTTAAAACTGCTTTGTTACAAAAGAAAGCACAGCTGAGGACCTGACCTGCTTTCCCCATTCCAAAGCTTGACCAACCAAGTATGAGTACTCCAAATCCTCAAAGCACTTCTGCAGCAAAGAGAATGGTTCGTTAAAATATACAGGAAGACAAACTCCAGATAAGTCCTTCCCGATATTGTCCTTGATAGTTGACCACAGACCAACATGTTTCTCTTTCTCCTTTGGTTCTGGCAGAACATCTCTTCTTTTAACATACGGATATTGAACTGTCCTAATCTCCTTCTCAAACCCACGCAAATGATCAGATAAAAAGGGGTCTTTATCATATATATCTGTATTTCCAGTAGCAGCCCTACTCCGATAGGAAGAGCTTCTTAAAGCATCAGTGGACAAAAAATCATTTGTATCAAAGAATAAACCATCATTTTCATCTGATTCAACATCAGCTCCATCTTGACTTTCATTGTCAGCATCGGAATCGCTAGCACTAGCCTCTGACATTACAGAATAGAAATCTGTGACATGGAAGGAACATGAATATCAGTTAACTTTCAGCACTCGAAAAATCAACAAGTCTTACCAGAAAACTTAGAGCGAAGTAGCAAAGTTTTCCTGTGGTTGAAATAGACTTTGTCAAAGACTACAGCGAGGAAGGAGCCATGTACCATTAAGTACAAAACTCCGCCAAAAGGGATCAAATGTAATGCTTGAGTGCTATAGCCAAAATTGGTGGAGAACTTACAAGTGTGCTTGTCTATTTTGTTTCAATATGCCAAATCGAGACAAAAAATCAAGTTACAAAAGCACCAGAAAATTGATTAAGATTATTCTGCATGTAGAATTCCAAAATGATCTACAAGGTCAACTTGTTCCATAAGAATATCAATTAACGACTCTGTCCTTACATTTCCTTCACAACCAAATGATTGAAGTATTTTCACACATAAGGTTATTATGTAAACTGCTCAACCCATAAGAGCTGGTAGGTAAAAAAGCATCAAAGCAACTATCAAAATATGGAAATAACAAAGATCTAAAAGCAAAACTAACCACTAAATGTTCTATTTGCTTGTCCACAATATGAATCACGTTCCTTCGTTTCATCTACTACAGTAGCTTCCAGCTCTATTTTCTCTGTCTGCAAAACAATTTTAGGTGTGAATTATTCCTCAATAAAGTTCTAAATCTTTTGATCCAGTATTATATGCATGAGAGAATGCGCATATGAATGGTATACGAGTTCATAAAATGACCATCGTCAAAGAAACATAACAATCAACATTTTATAGTTCAATACACAGCTTGCAGCAATACATTTCATTCACATAAAACATAA
>Ga0307510_10012456_pt1 | contig 10087 bp, 8 predicted proteins | sample 12_EM_MG_FD_207224 | JGI IMG/M metagenome (GOLD analysis project Ga0307510, IMG submission 207224) | Populus trichocarpa ectomycorrhiza microbial communities from riparian zone in the Pacific Northwest, United States - 12_EM | ecosystem: Host-associated > Plants > Roots > Unclassified | place...
GTACCGTACCGTACAGCAACACTACAAGCAGTTGCATCAGCGGCTGGCGATCATCGACGCGGAAGCCGCGGGCGTATCAATGTGCCACGCCTTTCCTTTTTCCCACTACCCACGCGTTCGTTGCAACTGGTTCGCACCCGATCAGAAACTCTCTAATTTCTCCCCTTCGATGGGAAGCGATACGGCGATGATACTGTATATTGCCCCTATAGTGTACTCACTGTACTGTAGAGATGCCTGTACAGGAAGGGGGAAAGGGTTCCTTCTCGCTTTTACGTTTTTAACAGCGAGGAGAAGTGTTGTACGGTAAAAGAGAGGGGATCCCCACAGTATTATGAGACCATAAATTGTTTCTCGGTTCAAGGCGCCTGACGGCGCCACCAACCCGCTCCGGTCCCAATTTGCAACTCTGTTATAATAAGTCGTCTGTAGCCCGTTGCCATTGGCCAAGGCAAGAGCATGCGGTGTCAAGTGAGTGTGTCAGATTCCGAGTCGAATGGGGATTCTGAAGTTCTGATTGTGAAGAGTTAGTCGGACGGCGACGCTCCTCTAACTCAGAAGAGGCAAGTTGTAGATAGATTGAACTTATCCGAACCCCTCCCCCCTCAAAAAAACGGGGGCATTTACAGTACAGTATTGTGAGGGTCCGCCTTACGGCGTGCGACCGATTTCGGCTCTAGATCTCATGCCATAATACTTGCAACTACAACGCTGATTATTCCCATCTGCATCACGAGTGATAAATATCCCCGTGATGCTGTATATTACCCTTCTCCGATCCACTACAGTATGCCCACCCGGTATCTATCAACCGTGATGGTGCTTGACTAATAGAAAAATAATAATAAGCTGGCGGGATCAATGGGATCCGAGAAGAGAACTTTTTTTTGTGCCACGGGTGTAGGCAATGCCGTTTGGACTGGATTGTGGCGTCGCGTTGTAAGGTTACTATTATCGTAGTATTGTAGGCTGATCGATGCGGACACATCCACTGCATCACTACGATACTGGAATTAAAGACTCGGAGGAAAAATATATTAAGAAGGCTCTGGCCATTACAGCGATGTCTTTGCTGGCAGGAGTAGATACGTCCACCCTGATGGTTGATTCTGTTTATGGTACTTGTGGCGGTGCGTGTAGGGAAGGGGCATGGTATGTGTGTAGTGTTGGCCATCCCACGGACCCCGTTGGACATGGCCAATTGTGGTACATGTACTTATAGTACGAGAACTCATGACGTTTGTGTCGCGTCATGTAGTGTGATACGCGGCGCGTAAGAGTCCGAAGTCGACTGGGGGAAGGTGGAAACAGTCACTGTCCGAAGAAAAAGCGCTCGCAGCGCTGCAAGGGGTTTTACAACGACGCGTTTCAAATTACTGTATGTAAAGGTAACGCCGCATAGAATTGACATTTGAAATTACCATATGCGCGGTCTCAGCATCGCCGCAGTGTGTGCCACAGAACCCATGGGGCTGTGGGTTCAACAACCTTCTATCTAATCCCGCGTTAATCTCGAGCGATGCCGCATTTTTTTTCGCCCTTCTCTCCAAATCACGGTCCCTGACCGCCGACCGATCCTCGCTGCCATGTATACACGAGGCCCTGTGATAAGCGGCGCCCCGCGGGTAGTACTGTAACTTTGCAAGGTTTGTTGATTTCGTTGCCCTTTGTCCTCAGCTGGCTCGCCGAAGTCTTTCCCTTGGCAGTACGGTAGTACCGTCGGCAGAAAGAAGGAAAAACGGTTTTAAATGGTGGGATGCTGTCCGAGCGGGGAGTACTCCGAGGAGAGGGTATTGAGATGGCTGCTCACTTGATCTGCTTCTAGTGGCCCGTACCTTTGCACGCCATCGAGGGACAAAGATATTATAGATCACGACCATACGGTAGGTACAGTGGAGATGGGCACCGCATGGGCTGTAATGCTGAGCGTCATTCTCTCCACAAGACGACTCGGTCTGGCATGAATGACGGCATGACGAGTTATTGGAGAGAGGGAGTGTGTGCTGAGCAAAAAGCCAATTCTCCTTTGAGAATTGAAGACCCCCAGTTGGGCAGGTCCTTATCGAGACGACTCTGACGAAGATCTGACCCCTGTTAGTTTTCGGTAAGAGAGTTGGGAGCGGATCGTCGGATGGGGTGTGGGAGTGTCAGTTCGGACGCAGTAGTGTTGGATATCCAAAAAAGGCCCGCGGATGAAGGATGGGCCCAGGCTACTGTATAGTACAGAATGGCATGGGCCACGGGTACAATATGACACGGTGCCAAGGTAGTGGGACGCCGACAGCTGATTGTGGCGGTGGGTCGCCCCGCCCCCAAGTTAATCTCGGGGCCCCGGTTGCCTCATCATTGCCTTATTGGGCATGGTACCGCAGCAAGCACTACCCGATGTCAACTGTATTACATAGCGAAGCTGACAAACAGAATGGATTGCGGAACCGTCTGGGCCCACGTGACAAGTTGAGGTTAAGCGGCCCACCGCTCCTCGATTAAGCGGCCCACCGCTCCTCGATTTGATGAATTTGCCCCTCCTGGTCCTACTCTCCTCTCCGTAACACGCGTCCCCACCTTACAATGATGCATTCGATACCACCTCTGATGCTGTGGCATAAAGTGAACCGTCGCGCAAAAAGCGCCGTGGCGTTGGAGTAGACGTTGAGGCCGTCCCTACAAGTCAAATGATATTCTTGTTCTTGACGGATTTGGCCAACCGTCAGTGATTCCATGGTCCCCCGTAAGCCTCCTTGTGCTTGTGTCCCGTCTCTACAGTCACCACAATATTTTAGCGTATATGTAAATACCTCGGGTAATTTTGTTGCGAGACTCAACGGAGCATGATTTGGAATTTTTCTAAAGAGGTGCTCACTGCAACGATGGATGAGCTTCTGGATTCCAAGTGAACGTTGCGTCACACGGGACTATAGTGGACAGGGGATTTAGTACCGAGCGGTCTGGATGACACGTCGCAAGCTAGGATCCGGTATGTGTTAGAGATGTGATTGGATCATGTCCTGGAAGCGGCGCCACTGCACTGAATCCAAGCCCGGCCACACGCCACCAACCACTCACGATGAAGAGATGGCTTTGCGCTCTCCATCAGTTGTCGACAAACACGGGAGTCATGGACAAAGCACCGAGGACCGCGATGAGGCTCCCTCATGCTCCCTGAGATGGGGCGCAACCTGAAGTGATGTGCTACCCCGTCCTCAACTAGAGTAAGTTTGACAGCGACGTCAAACACGGAACCCGTATCACATTACTGGATGCCCACAAAATTACGAAAAATGGTTAGGACGATGCGGTGCTGTCCGGCAGCAGTTTAGATGTCGGAAGTACTGCTGTAGCAGTCGAATGTGTAAACTGCGATTGAGGTTTTCGGTAACAATGCCCATACAGTCCTGTTCTAATAAGGATCATAACTGGGCCAGCGAGCAATCTGGACATCTTAGGCTGTCATTTTCATTCATCATTGAAGAGCATGGGACGTATCAGGTCCTGGGCTTGCATTCCGCCAACACAATCATATAGGGATGGAAAGTTTGTCAATAAGGCAATTCTGTGCCACTATCTTTTCCCTCCAGTCACGTTCGACTTCACCGAGATCCCACGTCGAGGCAACATATCGACCGCTCAGGTAGTCGGCCTTGCCTGCCGTCAAGTACATTACCGTCGCGGCGTATAGCCCAACAGTGGAGGAGACTGGAAATTTGCCTTCAGCCTCACCTAACGCATCATACAAGGCAGTCTTGATAGTGCCAGGATGAACGGAGAAGACCTTGATGTCGGGATACTCTACAAATCGACGAGGGGCCGATATTGAGTACTAATGGGAGACGGAGACGCTAAAATTAAGACTACCAATAGCAATAAACTCCGCAAAGCGATTGATAGCATGCTTCGATGTGCAGTACTCGCTCGCGTTTGGAATTCGGAGTTGGGCTGCTCTCGAGGTAGTGACGACTACTTGGCCTTTGGTTTTCAGTAATTCGGGGATAGAAGAGCTAGGCGATAGAAGGTGAGGGTGGGGCACAATAGCCAGCGTGTAATACTTCCTCACTGAATGAAGTTAAATGGGCCACGAATGTTGACCTCGAGAATATCCCACCATCCCTTCGCATCCTTAGATGCAAAAGCTAAGAACGGGACAACTCAGTCATTGAATGACCATTGTACAACTTGTATGGACAACGCACGGTGGTCCATAAGACGGAGAGATCCTGCGTTTGCAACGAGGATGTCAAGGCGGCCAAAGTGTCTTACAGTGGTGGCGACCGCTTCTTCTGCCTTCGCCACGTCCTGCACCTCAGCAGGGAAGACAAGGACCTGTGCAGAGGGGCACTCGCGGAAGATCGCGTCTCGTGTCGCGTCGAGGCCTGCTTGGCTACGTGCCACCAGGGTGAGGTTGGCGCCAGCGCGAGCATATTGGAGCGCAATCTCTTCGCCAAGGCCGCGAGATGCACCAGTGATCAGCACGACCTTGCCTGAGAACGTCTGTGCATCATAATGGACCTTTGGATCGATAGTGGGATAGACACTTCGATGGGTCTCAGCTGAGAAACGAGGGCACGTGGCATAGGAACGTGTTGGACTTACTCGCCATGATGGGTAACCTTAAGATCTTCATCCGAGCCGACAAACGACATTGTGGTAGCCTTGTCGAGGTATAATCTCCGTAGGGATTCAAACTAGACTTTTGGGGGTAGGCAGTTTATATAGTGGCCCGGAACCATTTCGAACTGACTGCGCTCCAGGAAGGCACCAACGATGGCAACCACCAAACAGGCGTTTGACATCACGGATGACCACGTATGTCAGCTTCCTGCACCCGGGTCAACAGCTGAGTAAGACTTTCAACAAGACAGGTCGGGGTGGTGGTGGATCATCGATCAACTGTGAGATGGATCGATGGTGGGTGGGTCAAAGATGCAATATAGTACAGTACAGTAAAACCGTTGGGAGCCTGACCAACGGCTCCGGGTCCACCTACGACTCGGGTAGGGGTGGACGCTGGCAGTCACGCGTAGGTATTTTCATGCATAATGCATACTCTCCTGCGGTGGGTCACTAGTCACTAGTACCGGTCACTAGCTAGTGTTTTTCCCCATCATAAACTGACCGCTTAGGCGTACTCTCACGGTATGCTGGACTTGCTGCTATGGCCCCGTTGAGTCGCATGGGACGCTTCAAGGATCAAGACAGCGCTTGGTGACGAGGGTGAGGGCCATGTACGGCAATACGGTAGGCATAGAGGCTTCACCCTTGGGGTCTTCGTTGTAGGTGATGGATCCCGCGATGGCGTGTCGACGGAAATGGGGTTAATGGACAAAGCAAAAGGACTCCGACTTTCGCCGGCCCGCAGTGCCTACTGGTATTGACGCCCCATCTTGGCGCCGATCCGCGGCCCCCGGCCCGCAATGCGGCTTCCCCTAGCGGGCGTCGCTCCCCCTTACTCGACCCTATGGCCCCCATCCCTTCAGCTGGACTCGAGCCCCGGCCGGAGCCATAGGAGGTCCTCAGACCTTTGTCATGCGTACTGGGTACAGAGTGCCCAACAGGACCCCGGTTGACGCAGTGTTCACTCCTCCCACTTATTTTATGTTCCGTATCTATAGGGACCTGAGAACTCCCTATGGGGTGTTGATTGACATCGTGCGCCCCGCCTTACGCTCATTACTCCCCTCCCTCTTACCCCGTCTTTCCCCCCCCGTTTTCTCCTCAAGCTGGTCTTCGCGACCCTCTCCCGTCGGCTAGTCCTGCGGGCGGTTGTTTTGGTCTCGGCCCCGGAGCGCCTTGCGCTCTTTGTTTGTATCACATTCGTTTAACTTGACAGTCTGGTATATATAATCCTGGGTTACTCAATGGTGTGCTCAGTTAGCTATTGATGGTAGTTAGTTGTAGTCGTACTATGATGTCTTGTTGCTAGTAGCAGTGGACAATAAACTCTGAATTCTAAAAAAAAAAAAAAAAAAAAAGCAAAAGGACTGCGACGAAGCTCCCTGAGATTATCGAGGCTCCCCCAGGCCCCCTGCAATGGGGTGTGAGTACTGCTCTATCCTCAACTAGAATAACTTTGACAGCGGTTCCTCTTGAACACGCTCGTCGCTGCATGAACCTTGTGGCAACGGTCGTTTACAAAAATGCGAAAAGGCTCAAAGAGGTAAGGGGATTAAAGAGGGCATGATACTGTGCTGTCCAATAGTTTGTATAACCCTTCTTTGATAAGAATCATAACGACCAATCTGGACTCAAACGTCTGAAGCTCTCATTTGTATTCACTATTGAAGAGTATGGAATGTGGGCTGGCATTGTGTCAACACAATCATGCAGGGATAGCAAGCTTGTTGACAAGGCAATTCTGTCCCATTATCTTTTCCTTCCAGTCACGTTCAACTTCACCCAGATCCCATGTCGAGGAAACATATCGACCACTCAGGTAGTTGGCCTTGCCTGTCGTCAAGTACAACACTGTCGCCACGGATAACCCAACAGTGGAGGAGAGGGGAAAATTGGTTTCGCCCCCACCAAATTCATCATACAAAACAGTCTTGATAGTTCCAGGGTGAACAGAGAAGACCTTCAGGTCAGGATACTCTGCGAAGCGATAACGAATTGAAATTGAGTACTGCTAATGGGTGATCGTGATGGAAAAATATGGCTTACCGATGGCAATAAACTCCACAAAGCGATTGATAGCATGCTTGGATATGCAATACTCGCTCATATTTGGGATCCGGACTTGTGCTGCGCTCGAAGTAATGATGACTACTTGGCCTTTTGTTTTCAGCAATTCAGGAACAGAGGAGCTAGGCGATAGAAGGTGAGGGTGGAGCACGACAGCTAATGTATGAGACGCCCTCACTGGATGAAGTTAAATGGGCCACGAATATTGACCTCAAGAACATCCCACCATCCCTTCGCATCTTTAGATGCGAAAGCTAAGAACGGCACAAATCAGCTTAAATGGCCCTAGTACTACTTGTAGGGACAACGCACGTTGGTCCATTTGGTGGAGAGAGCCTGCATTTGCAATGAGGATGTCTAGGCATCCAAAATGCCTTACGGTGGTGGCGACCGCTTCTTCTGCCTTTGCCACGATCTGCACCTCGGCAGGGAAGACAAGGACCTGTGCAGAGGGGCACTCACGGAGGATCGCATCTTGTGTTGCGTCGAGGCCTGCTTTGCTGCGAGCCACCAGTGTGAGGTTGGCACCAGCGCGGGCGTATTGCATCGCAATCTCTTCACCAATGCCGTGAGATGCACCAGTGATCAGCACGACCTTGCCTGAGAACGTCTGTGCATCGTAATGGGCCTTTGGATCGATAGTGGGGTAGATACTTTGGTGGGTCTCAGCATGGAGAAACGAGGACAAGTGGCACAGGAACGTGTTGGACTTACTCATGACGACGGGTAACTTTAAGATCTTCATCTGAGCCGATGAGTGACATTGTGGTGGTCTTGTATAATCTCCGTGGGGATTCAAACTGGACTTTTGGGAGGTAAAGGTAAACGGTTTATATAGTGTCCCAAGGTTCACGTTTGATACTACTAGTATCGCAGATGACTACATGTCACTGTGTTGGTTTCCCGCACCCAACTCATCTACTGAGCAAGGCATCCACTGGCAACAAGGTGGGTCGGAGTAGACTAGTGGGTTAACTATGGGGTGGATCGATGATGCAAAATAGTAATGTATTTGGAGGTAAAATGTGACGTTCACCAATTAAAGTCGCAGAGGTCGGAGCCGGACCGTGGGCTCCGAGAGTGCACAACTCGGACTGTACTATTTTGCATTACATCATCGACCCACCTATCATCGATCATCCACCTCGACCCACCCCATAGTTGACTCACTAGTCTACTCCGACCCACCTTGTTTCCAGTGGATGCCTTGCTCAGTAGATGAGTTGGGTGCGGGAAACCAACATGGTGACATGTAGTCATCCGCGATACTAGTAGTATCAAACGTGAACCTTGGGACACTATATAAACCGTTTACCTTTACCTCCCAAAAGTCCAGTTTGAATCCCCACAGAGATTATACAAGACCACCACAATGTCGCTCATCGGCTTGGATGAAGATCTTAAAGTTACCTGTCGTCACGAGTAAGTCCAACACGTTCCTGCGCCACTTGTCCTCGTTTCTCCATGCTGAGACCCACCAAAGTATCTACCCCACTATCGATCCAAAGGCCCATTACGATGCACAGACGTTCTCAGGCAAGGTCGTGCTGATCACTGGTGCATCTCGCGGCATTGGTGAAGAGATTGCGATGCAATACGCCCGCGCTGGTGCCAACCTCACACTGGTGGCTTGCAGCAAAGCAGGCCTCGACGCGACACAAGATGTGATCCTCCGCGAGTGCCCCTCTGCACAGGTCCTTGTCTTCCCTGCCGAGGTGCAGATCGTGGCAAAGGCAGAAGAAGCGGTCGCCACCACCATAAGGCATTTTGGACGCCTAGACATCCTTGTTGCAAATGCAGGCTCTCTCCGCCAAATGGACCAACGTGCGTTGTCCCTACAAGTAGTACTAGGGCCATTTAAGCTGATTTGTGCCGTTCTTAGCTTTCGCATCTAAAGATGCGAAGGGATGGTGGGATGTTCTTGAGGTCAATATTCGTGGCCCATTTAACTTCATCCAGTGAGGGCGTCTCATACATTAGCTGTCGTGCTCCACCCTCACCTTCTATCGCCTAGCTCCTCTGTTCCTGAATTGCTGAAAACAAAAGGCCAAGTAGTCATCATTACTTCGAGCGCAGCACAAGTCCGGATCCCAAATATGAGCGAGTATTGCATATCCAAGCATGCTATCAATCGCTTTGTGGAGTTTATTGCCATCGGTAAGCCATATTTTTCCATCACGATCACCCATTAGCAGTACTCAATTTCAATTCGTTATCGCTTCGCAGAGTATCCTGACCTGAAGGTCTTCTCTGTTCACCCTGGAACTATCAAGACTGTTTTGTATGATGAATTTGGTGGGGGCGAAACCAATTTTCCCCTCTCCTCCACTGTTGGGTTATCCGTGGCGACAGTGTTGTACTTGACGACAGGCAAGGCCAACTACCTGAGTGGTCGATATGTTTCCTCGACATGGGATCTGGGTGAAGTTGAACGTGACTGGAAGGAAAAGATAATGGGACAGAATTGCCTTGTCAACAAGCTTGCTATCCCTGCATGATTGTGTTGACACAATGCCAGCCCACATTCCATACTCTTCAATAGTGAATACAAATGAGAGCTTCAGACGTTTGAGTCCAGATTGGTCGTTATGATTCTTATCAAAAAAGGGTTATACACATACTGCAGACAGCACTGTATCACGCCCTCTCCAATCTCTTTCAATTACCTCTTTTTCGTATTTTGGTAAACGGCCGTCGTCAGACTCTGCACTGCAAATCACTTGGACAGGATCATGGGTTTGCTCTTGTCTAATATTCAAGTTTCCTTGCATGCTGCACGCAATGACCTTCAGATCTGTGGCAGCATACATGTAGATGTAAAGCCGTCCCTGCAGCAGAGTTGCGCAATGCTGCCAATGCACCAGCTATCAGAACAACCTTTTCTGCGAATTTCTGGGCATCATGTTGGGTGATAATTTGGGTCGATGGGCAAGTCAATGCCTGCAGGAGAAGTACCTTTCGCTACTAGTAGTAAGCCAACGTAGGTACAAGGGAGTCATGGCAAACAGTGACCTTGAGGCCTTCGTCAATTCCTAGGAAGAGCGGAACCTCATATCAATATCGGTTTTATGGCTTCGCAACTAGTATGACCCCAGGTCAGTTCCTACAATCATGATGCGGACACAGAACGCCCCCAGCTACGTTATCAGTACATGCGGGGAGAAGGCGGGCAGGTATTATTAGTCCTTCATGAATGGGCTGATGAAATGAAGTTTGCGGTTCAACCCCAGGAGTTGTCGTGAACTCACTACTTTAAGGGTAGTGAGACTCGACGATGGCGCGGAGTTGAAGGTGACTGATCCAGAGGAGCAGCAGAGAGACGTTGAGGAGGAAGAGACAGAGGACGAGAAGAGGCGGGAGCGGGTAGACTGTCGAAGACGAGGGGCGGGGTGCTGCTGACGATGAGGGA
>Ga0307510_10012457_pt1 | contig 10087 bp, 8 predicted proteins | sample 12_EM_MG_FD_207224 | JGI IMG/M metagenome (GOLD analysis project Ga0307510, IMG submission 207224) | Populus trichocarpa ectomycorrhiza microbial communities from riparian zone in the Pacific Northwest, United States - 12_EM | ecosystem: Host-associated > Plants > Roots > Unclassified | place...
AACATGTTTTCGACTGCCATTTCTCTGTGCTTCTGGTTTTTCCCCTATTTTTCTAGCTCACTGACCAATGGCGAGTAAAATGTAAAGGAGGGGAGCTAACTATTAGATGAAAATAGTCAGTTGAAACAAGTATTTAGGATGTCATTGCAATAAATTGGAAAGCATGTACATGAATAAATACAAGCATGCGTAGACTAATATGTGCTCACATGTGCATCGGATGTGTTTTTCAAGGCACTTGCTATTTCACTTGAAAAAATGAAAGATAAATCTAGGGTAGCATATGGAAATGGTGGTTGATAATAGAAACCACCACTACTATTCAGCTCAATAGTCAATACAGTGCAAAGACAACCTCACATTGACATTTCAGCAGATGGTATAAGCGGTCTGTTAAGACTTTCACTGTCTGCAGAGTACTGAATCGGCATTAGAGCCGGGTCCTGATAGGTGGTGGCCAATTTATCAAAAAATTCAGACATCGTAGCATCATTTTGATCTTCCCTGTCCTTCTTTATCAATATCTGAAAACACATATCCAGGTCAATATTTGGGTTGAACATTGGACGCAGAAGAAATCATAAGAACACTTGGGAAAAGGGTGGCGGAGAGGGGATGAAAGGATGAAAGCATAAGGATTGATATCCCCTTGGCCATGGTGTGCAGTAATAAAATTGGAATATCAACATACCTCAGCTGGATAAGCTGTAAAAATGGGGAGGAAGCGTTTCCTGCAGTACTCATTAAACAGAAGCGTGAGAACTGGAAGAGGTAAGACTAAGGTTGATGCGAGAGAGAGCTTCTTCAGAGAAAAGATTCCCACGGCAATCGCATGCATGAGTACCAGAGAAAATATCACCAAATTGTGTACGATAGGCCAAAACTTCCCTGCAGTTTCGTGCTTGGGAGCATATACATTTATGAACTGCATCATAAATTTGCACAGTATTAAACTTATTCCAGAACCTGTAAAACTAGCACTAACATAAAAATATTTAAAATTGAGCAACGCAGAAATACAAACTGTAAAAATCATGGTCCCTTCCTAACTGTTTACAGCATAAAATCTCTTAAAACACTGTTCATGCAACTGTTTACAGTCCCAAACATCTCCTGAAGAACAGCCCCCATAGCGATCATACATTGTAATGAAAGAGGAAAATTTACACAAACTCACGCTTGCAGCTACCCACACTTTCATTATGATTATTCTATTCCCTATATCTGCTATAAACAGGCATGAGCTAAGACCACAGTGGACTCTTACTAGCTGATACTGCTCACCACATTTTTTCAGTGGTAATCTTTGCTGTTATAAAAAGGTAATGCCCCTTCTTCATATCTCCCTATTTACCAAAAGAATAAAATTGAGCAGGTAGATATAACTGAGAACCTTGTATTGTTACTCATTCTGTAAACATTTTAGTGTTTCCACACTTTAACTGTCTTTGACAATGATAAAATTCTGAAACTACATAACAACAAAACAACCTCCCCTGATATGATATATTTTGAAGTCATGAAATTATAAAAAGCACGATAAAAAGAAAAGAAAAGGAAAAGAAACCTGGTTACGGAAGATGATGTATGCAAGACAGAAGTACACCAGAAGGAAGGGCAGAATGACGGGAGCTAAGAAGAAATATGCAATACCAAGAAGTCCAAAGAAAAGAATCCTGGGAATGTCCCTGTGATAAGGAATAGATGGAACTTCAATTTCATCATCTGTACTTTCAGCACAACACTTCGTCATTAGACTGCAAATTAGAGGGATTATGCGAAAAAGTTCCGATGAAGTGCTTGTCCATCCAGATGTGACAACATAAGCAATGAAAAATGATGCCTGCAAAAAATAAAAAATAAAAATTACACATTCTTGTTATATGCCACAGCAATTTTTCAATCAGAAAATCATCTAGCTGTCATGAATCTCATAATTGGCTATTTCACTCCTCATAGTGGAAGGCCGCCAAATATTTTTGGGATGATTACAAAAATCCTCCTATAGTTTGATTTCAATTTCACTTTCCCTCCATACCTTCATAAATTACACTTTCCATCATGTAGTTTTATGTTTAATAATAGTTTACATTCTCAACAGTCAACAGTGCATTTTATTTGAATGTTTTTGATTAATCCAGGATGTAAAGTATAATTTATGAAAGTATGGAGGGAAAGCAAAGTTCAGATCAAACTATAGGAGGGTTTTTGTATTTTATCCCAATATTTTTAAGTTGCCGGTCCTTGAAGAAGTTGTATTAAGCACTCCAGTTGACAAAATGCTCTTAGATTATATCCTTCCACTTCAAAAAAATTCATTTGTTTTTTTATTGTCTTTTCAATATTGAGAAAAGGAGTGGAGAACAATGCAAGATATAATTGATAGAAAGAATTGAGTTTTCAGCAAACGTGTCAGGTTTCTCTGCTACCAAAAACACACACAAGCTCACACACTCCTCTCTCTCATATCAAATTGAAAATTTTGTAATAAAATCTTAGCATATATTCACCTGTGCTGGAACAACAACAGCCAGTTTTGTAGGAATATTCTTGGGATCAAGAGCAATGGAAATCTGATTTAACACGGAACCGGAAAATACAGTGGCGAAGAAGATGTTCCATACTGTGAACCAGAGTACTTTGTTGCATGCACTCCTCTCTATCTCGCTATGAGAAATGTATCCTTGAATGGAGGAGAGGAACTCCATGATTGGGGGCACGATCTTTAGGAACAACATAAGAATCAGACTAGGAAGATATCCTGTAACTATTTGACTGACAAATGCTCTGCAAGATTCACAAAATTTAGTGTCTTGCAAAAATCCAGCTATAACAGAGTAATTCTTATTAATAACCTCAGTCATGTGTCAAAGAAGAAAAACATTTTTTTCTAATCTGGAATGAAATAGTAGTTGAAACAATTCTATTTGTTTGGCACATTTCAGATATGATTGGACTTCAGAAGGGTCCCACTGGAAAGAGCTGATGCAGTTCATCAAGAAAGTACTTTTCTTCCAAGATCATGAAAAACGAACTTCATGCACTTATTATTGATAATCTAGTGGCAGCATATAACACCAAATGCCACGTCAACAATAAAAGCATCCAATGTATAAAAAAGGGTTCCACGATGTCAATAGAGGATCCCTGGAGAAACTACATATGAAAAATTCTGAATTATTTCATTGATGTTGTTCAGCATAAATCCTTAAAATTCATAATCATGGTTAAATCCTATCACATTGACATTCATGAAATGCATACTAGAAGCAAGCACCCCAGGATATACTCTTAACATACCAGTCACCATTCTTTGTTGACAGTACCAATTTCAATTTATAGTGGGAGAAAAGTAGAAGGCAAGAGAGAGTGGGGAAGGGTTTTCAAGTAAAATAGCAGCAACAGAAGCAGCGATGATAATTGAAATGTCAAGGATGATATGATGGAAACTCTGGTAATACAAGGACTTGAGATCATTACTTACAAGGTTAGAATGCTTTTGAGGAATGGAAACCAAACTTCCAGCTGACTCAGGTTAGTAAGACCTTGTACAACTACAACAGGAATAAGGAACAAAATTGTAAGAAGAATACACGCAACTACAACCAAAAGCTTAGAAATCCATCTTCCCATGAATGATGAAGAAAAAAAAGGCCAAAAGACGTCATTTGGTTGAGGAGCTTCTTCTGTGAGCCAATGTGTGGGGTTGGTTGATTGTTGCAGGTGGAAAACAGTGGAAGCACCATACCGAGTCTTGAAGGACACAAAGGCAGCATGAGTGTCCTTTTACAAGAGAAACAATGTAAATTAATAGCATTCACCGCACAATACCAAAACTATTAAAAAATAGACAAAATCTAAATAAACTAATCAGAAGGCGTGGAAATCAATGGAAATAATACACATCTGGGCATCAGCTTGATTTTAGAAAGCCAGGTTTTTGTAGTCATCCTATACCTGAAGATGATGAGTTATAAACTTATTATGAAACATTCCATTCAGAGTACAGTTGCTGCTACCATGAGACTTGAAGTGCTTCAGAAAAAATGATGTACTGCAAAGTTTCAGTTATAGTGCTCTAGAGCTGTGACGAAAATGAAATCCAAAATAAACCATCCAAAATTGGTATGAGCAAGCACACAAGCATGTACCAGTGTGCGCCTATCTAGACACAAACAGTGCACCGACAAGAATGTCATCTCCTTTGGGGAAGTGGGTTGAAGGAGAGAGCATAGGGTTGTTATCTTTCTTTGAGGTGAAGAGGGAGGGGAAAGAGCAGGGTTGTAATTTTCGTTCCTCCATAAGCTCCAAAACCGACACAAACATTCAAGCACTGATTAATCCAAAGTTGTGCTTTACCATTTTGACTTGGGTTATTCTTTTGCAAGTCTTTGCATTTTTCTATGGCAATATTACAATTTCAGAAACTTCTTGATCTCCAATAAATTCTTGACAGGAGAAGAAAATTCAACCAACTTTCTTCCTTGTTTTATTGGGGGGAAAAATTATGTGAACCAACAATATCATGCAAGCATAGCTACCTTTTCTTTTTTGAGAAAAACTAAACTGTACTGTAACGCTATAACCGTTTTGATTGATCAAAAACACTATTTACCAAGATACATGCCAAAGCATTCTGCAACTTGCACATCTTTGAATGTTACTAAATTTGATACTTGTGATGCACAACCAAATTTAAAGGATTTGAACACCTTCATGTATGTTTGATGGTTATTTGAATTGTTGAATAAGATATAAATTTGATAATTAAAGAATGTAAATGGAATTTAAATACAACAGAAAGGATAAAAGTGAAAATTGCACCACATACTTTTGCCAATGATACCTCAGATTGCTCCAATCTCGCATTCTGCTCTAAGTCTTCTAACCTCTTCCCATAATGATCCAAAAGATCAACCTTTTTTTCAAACAATCCAACTTGCTTATACTTCTGCTCAGATGGTTCTGATTGCAAGTGAAGAAGCCTCCTGTATAATTGCTTTGCATCATTCTGAACCCACAAGAAAAACAAAGGAAATAAATGTGAAGTAATCTAAGGGGAGTGGTGTTTCACTGATTATCCATTCCAGTTTTTAATCTAATGGCTAAATTACTCATCAAAGAATAGCTCACTTTTTTTCTCTTGCCATCACTCTGGGACGTGACCAGAATTTGGTACCTGGTTTCTTGGAATAACACTGAGCAGCTTTACAATTTTCATTAGTTTTGTGATTCCAGAAATGTTTAGCAATCAAAGAGAACTAGTAGGAATTTTATGTAGCACATCTCATGTTTCCAAAAAAGAAAAAGGTGTATCCAATTCAAATATCAACTATTATGCCAGGTGCAGTTTTCAAAGGAATTTATCATTACAATCTGACCCGGGATACTAGCAGCAGGTTTTCTACAATTTTGGAGAATAATTAACCACCAAGAAAAAGCTTCATAGCTACTTTCCCTGGAATATTAATATTTTTTCAGCAGTTTTGCAACACTGATGTGCATAAAATTAGTCTGATTCCAAAAGTTGATAATTCTTAATTTAAGGTTAAACTGATTTTCAATTGAGATCTTTATATGTATGTTATAAGGTAAAGTGTACAAGCCATTTAACAATTATCAGCCACTAGCTGGGAGTTAGAATCCACATGATTCAAGGGAACCAACTTTCACAAAAATTGTAGTTCGCAGGGATTTTATAATAAAAACAATCTCATTTCAACAAGTCCTTAAGAAATTCTCATCGTAGATCTATATGCAATAAATGATTGGACAACCCCACCCCCCACCATCCAAAAAAAAAAACACTCAGTCTTCGTTCCATTACTCTTTTTTATGTACAACGCAATGGTAACAGAAGTCTTGGACTTATATGACCAAATAGATTACAGGTTCTAAGACTGAAAGCTTGCTAATTCAAGGAAGAAAAAAAGAACAGAAAGGTAGAACCTTCTACAAATTTCCCTCTCACAACCCCACTTTGTTTTGGTTTTACAACTGTAATAATGATCTTATCTGCCTACCACTGTTATAATCCACCTCCCACGTCTGTAAGTGCGAGGTCTCATCATAGGGCCTTAATATAAAGACACCATGATCATATAGTTTTCCTTTTGGCTACTGCTTTTGGAATCAGCCTAATAATATCTCAAAACCAGTTAACTAACATCCCAGGACCTTTTCCTATCAAGACAGACCACAAACACTCCAAATCAAGCTGCCCTGTGACATGCAACTCAGCACAACACTAGAACCATGTATTTTTCCCAAGAGCTCAAATATATAAAACAAAAGAAAGATAAAAAATTAATTATAAAAAATGGTGACAAAGAAAAGGACAAGTTACTTACAATGAGGCTCTGAACTTTGCTAGTTCGGCGAACAACTATATGTGACAGATATGTGGTAGGGTAATACTCGGTAAAGAAGCTCTCGACACTGTCACTGACACTGCTTCCAGCTGAGACAGGGATATTGCGAACTAAGATGGTGAACTGATGTGGCTGAGGTTTGGATGAATAAAAATACGCAATCCTTTTTGAAGAAATATAGTTATATTCCTACATAATCAAATACACATCAGCAGCTGTTTATGTATCAAGAAATAACTTATTAATATATTTTATCTGTTAATTAAGCAAGAGAATTATGATCGCCACCCCGATAAATAATTAACAGTTTCCTTCCCATATGAACAATAAATATGGATCTACACCAAAATATATATCTGATTATCACCTGACCATCAAAATGGAAAACTTACAGTCACAGTACCAGGAAAAAGACTTTGGAGGTAATCAAATTCTGCTAAAATAAGAGTAGACAATAACCTATAACTGCATAAAATGGAACTTACATGATAAAGTAGATAGCAGATGAAAATAGTGATAGCATATACAGAAGAGAAGTGAATCCATAACCTGCAAAAATGGACAAATTGCGTGAGTTTCTCTACCCACTACACACTAACTTACATAATAGAGTAGATGGCAGATGAAAAAAGTGCAATGTGTACAGCTGAGAAGTGAATCCATAACCTGCCAAAATGGCCAAAAGGCGTGAGCTTCTCTACACAACACACACTATCCTTACCATAAGAATACTACACTGCCTGATACTGTGAACATTGGACGAAGTTAATTCATTTCCAGACACTCACCAGGGCATAAATATGTGAATATTTTAATGGGAAAGCGAACCATCTCACTCGGATTTACTTCAAATTAACTATGCATATGAGTTATGTATCATTTTTAACAAGTGGATTCTTAATTTTGGTTGAAAACCATTTTCCAAATGGAAGCCCAAATAAGCTAACACCATTCGGACAAAATGAGCAACATTTTCTAATGTAATCAATATATAAACCAATTACTGATGAGAAGCGAGAACAAATATGTTTCTTAGAGTCATCAATTAAGCAAATCATAAGAATCAAAATATAGCTAAAAGCCATAAAAAGAGTTTCAAATTAGTATTCTAAGCATCAAAGCCACAGTAACATTGCTAAAAATTATATAAAAGTTTAACCAAGTCTTGCAACTGAATATAAATGTGAGTGGTGAAGTTTCCAGAATTAAGGTTTCAGGCAAGGGTTGCTACTACATATGTTCAAAATGAGAAATGAAGTTTAAAATTGAGTTTTACAACTAAGAACTAAAATAAAAGTGGACAGTGAAATAGGAACTGCACGAATAAAAAGAAGCAGCAGTTAAGAGCAAATATAACTTCAGAAGCAATCCTGGGCCTCAGGGGATTAAGAATATTCACATGGATAAATTTAGCATGTTAAGATTTCTTAATTAAATTGAATGTTGGTGCTGATTCAAGTTAGAACCAAATCTGCAGATGGAACTTACCACTTTGAGCCTCGATTTACATTTGAAATGGTGAATACATCCAGAGAATTACTATACAAATCTTCGAAGTCAATTTGGTGAAGCTCAGTCCCCGAACAGTTCACTGGAAGAAGAATAAATATCCCTATTATCCCAGCGAATGAAAATACTTTCAAACTGCAGTATTCAGATAAAGCAAGAACATATAAGGCTTTGTTTAATGGCGAATAAAAGGCTTCATCAAGCAGGACTATAATTACCAGAAAGTTATAGTTCGCATATACACCACGGCGTCCAAGCCTGAAGAAGACAACATTTCCTCTTCCGATAGTTTCCATGCCTTGGGCAACCAGCCAGTAGATGGTATTAGCCTTTCAAGGTTGAAACGGCTTCTCCGTTTAGAATTCCCTTCCGTCAGCAAGCGCGGTATATAAACTTCATAATAACTTGGTTGTTTCTTCAGTATAGAGTACAGTACAACGAATAGAACACATAGAGCAGAGTTTATCCCCACTGATGTTAGAATAGCGGAAACGAGCATTTCAGCATACCAATCTCAAAACCTCCAAAACATGAACGAACTCCTAAACTGCAGCAGGAACAGGACAAATATTTAACACCCCTGAACGGATTGCACTCTCCTTACAATTAAGAAATGATAATCACAATACATCTTGTTACTTCAAATTAATCACTGCTTCTCTCACTCTCAGTAGAAGCTGACAACGATTGAGAAAAATCTAATGCGAAGCTCAATTGATTTGATTTCTTTCTATATGTTAGTCAAGAGGTAAAAGATGATGCTCCAGAAAAGAAAAGGAAGGAGAAAGAAAGAAAGAAACCTGGAAAATAGAAAGCAAGAAAAATGTCAGTGGAGAAAATTCACACCTTGTACGGTTTGGATTTGGCTGCTTGTGAGAGAAGCGAGATGCTCTGCTGAATCAAACAACTACTGTAATGTGGGTGCGATCGAAAGTTCGCAGCAATTGAGCAGAGACTAGTAGAGGTAGAATTTGGTACTGTTTTGCAGAGAACCTAGTGGATGGCTAAACCGTGCATTTAATAATGGTACTGAGCTTGCTTATTTTAGTTGCTGCTTGAGTAATTACCGGTAATACCCCTGGTGGTATCATGTTATTTGCTTGTTTCAGAACGGCAAATAAGAGGGCAGGGATGATTTGGGGATTTACGGGGGAAAAGGAAGGAACGGTTGGTAATCAACGTCTTTGAAAATGATACTATTTACTCCATGTGCAGCGTATAATTTCCCTGATACTCTGGTAGCAAACTATCCCACCCGACACTCTTTTGGAGTGCCGTTGTTAAGCAGCCACGTGTTTCTTTAATAGTAAAATACGCAGTTATAAGACTGGACAGGTTAATTCAATGACCTGTAGCCTGTCATTTCATGTCAAATCACTTTTTTTATTAAAAAACTCAAATAATATTATTTTAATAAAAATAAAATAAAAACTACCAGTCAATGTACAAGTTGACTTTACCTATTCACACCCGGCATCTAGGATCGGATCTTATAGTTATGAAATTAATGAGGTGGCAGGCGCTATGTTATGGGTTTACCTTTTAATTTTATAAAAAATATTATAAAAATCAAATACTTAACAGTATTGGGTTAGGGTATAATATTAGATTCAAAAATATTGAGATTTAACAATAATATTTATAATATTAATAATAATATTTAACTTGTATGTTCAAATTTCTATATTTTTTAATCTTTTAAAAACAATATGGTTTTTTTTATAATAATAAGTTTTTTAAAATTTATTAATGATAATAATAATAATTTTTAATTTTACTTTTTAAATCAAATCTATAGTTGTTTTTCAATATTGATAATAATTTTTTTAAAATTTATTAATAATATTAATTATAATAAAATAATAATATTTATAACACAAATAATAATATTTTTAATATTAATACTATGAATTATAATAAAAATAATAATATTTATAACACAAATAATACTATTTTTAATACTAATACTTTCAATTATAATAAAAATAATAATATTTAAAACTCAAATAATAATATTTTGTATGTTAATACTTTGAATTATAATAATAATTATAATACAAATAATTATATTTAAAAACCTAAGACCCAAGAACCTTGGGTCCTGACGCTGAACCCAAGGCTAACGGGTCCTAATGCAGGACCCGGGAGAATTATAATAAAAATAAAAATATTTATACCACAAATAATAATATTTTTTATATTAATAC
>Ga0307510_10012458_pt1 | contig 10086 bp, 9 predicted proteins | sample 12_EM_MG_FD_207224 | JGI IMG/M metagenome (GOLD analysis project Ga0307510, IMG submission 207224) | Populus trichocarpa ectomycorrhiza microbial communities from riparian zone in the Pacific Northwest, United States - 12_EM | ecosystem: Host-associated > Plants > Roots > Unclassified | place...
GTCCGCACCACAGGGAGTAGGCGTTGTTCCACTCCTCGGCCTTGTCGTTGTCGATGAGGGTGAGCTTGAGGCCGTACTTCGCCTCAAGGGCCGCCTTGCGCTCGTACACGGCTTCCTTGCGGTAGCCGACGATGATCGCGACCTCGGTCAGACCGATCTCGGCGAAGTTGCCGAGGGTGAGGTCCAGGACCGTCGGTTCGCCCTCTATGCCCGCGGGCCCCACCGGCACCAGAGCCTTGGGAAGGCTGTCGGTGTAGGGGCGCAGACGCCGTCCGGCGCCGGCCGCCAGCACGAGGCCGATCATGCGGGTTCTCCTTCATCGTGTACGGCGGGCGCCCCTGCGGACACCCAGAAGCGGATGCTCTCGAAGAGCACCAGCAGGGCCACGGCCACGGCGAGGGCCGTGAGCGCGACCGTGAACTGCGACGCGGTGAGCGCGGCGGCGAGAACGGTGACGAGCAGCGTCCGCCCCTCGTGGCCCCCGATGGCGCGCACCAGCCAGGCCGGGGACGCCCCGGCGTCGCCGCGGATGCGGTACACCGTGTCGTAGTGATGGTAGGCGACGGCGGCCACCAGGCCGAAAGCCGCCGGAAGCGCTCCGTTCACCTCCGCCTGGGCCGCGAGGATCAGGACCGTGCAGTATTCGGCCGCCCGGAAGAGCGGGGGGACCAGCCAGTCGAGGGAGCCCTTGAGGGGCTGGGAGAGGGCGAGGCCCGAGGTGACGACGTAGAAGGCGGCACCGCCGACAGCGGTCCAGGGATCGCCGGACAGGACGGCCGAGACGAGGAGGACGACACCGAGCACCGCGAACAGCAGCGGGGAGCTCCGGTAGAACCGCGTGTTCGGGCCACGCAGCTTCGCCACCGCCGAGGCGAGCGGGCCGCTGTCCGCGAGGTCCGCCAGTGCCTGTGCCGCCCGGTCCGTGCGCTTCGCCTTGCGGGTCAGTGAGCGCAGCACCCGGCCCGCCGTCGTGTACGTGGCCGCGAAGGCGCAGCCGACAAGGAGGACGTAGAAGGTGATGCGGGGGGTCGTCGCGGCCGTGAGGACGGCGATCATCGCCCATCGTTCGCCGATGGGCAGGACTATCATCCGGCGCACCCAGACCGTCCAGCCGACGCTGTCGAGCTTGTCGGAGAAGGCGGCGGTGGGACTGGTGTTGGCGGTGGCGTCGTGGTTGGCCTCGTTGAACGAGAAGTCCACGACGTGCCGGCAGGTCTGGAGGATCATCGCGCCGAGCGCGAGCGCCCACACGTCGTCGCCGCCGCGCGCAGCGCCCAGTGCGAGGCCGGCGTAGTAGGCGTACTCCTTGGCGCGGTCGAAGGTGGCGTCGAGCCAGGCGCCGAGCGTCGAGTACTTCAGGGCGTAGCGGGCGATCTGTCCGTCGACGCAGTCGAGGACGAAGGAGAGGAGGAGCAGCACGCCGGCCACGACGTAGCCGCCGCGGGTTCCGGTGGCCGCGCTGCCCGCCGCGATCAGCGCGGTGAGCAGGGAGGCGGTGGTGACCTGGTTCGGGGTGAGGCCGCGGCGGGCGCACCAGCGCGCGATGTAGCGGGAGTACGGGCTGATGAAGTGGGTGGTGAAGAAGCCGTCGCGGGACTTCACGGCCGACTTCAGGCGTACGGCCTCGTCGTCGACGGCGGCCACGGCCTGACGTGCCTCGTTGCGGGCCTGCGGGTCGACGGGGACGGTGGCGACGAGGCTGCCCAGCTCGGGGCGGTGCACGCCGCAGCCGTCGGTGTCGAGGGCCACGACGATGCGGTCGGCGAGGTTGTCCAGGAGGGTCGTGCCGGTGCTCGCCGAGTTCTCGCGGGCGACCGCGCGGGTCAGTGCCTGGCGGCCGGCGGGCTGGGCGGTGACGGCGCCCGGTACCGCGGCGAGCGGGAAGCGGGGGTCGGTGAGGCCGAGGCGCAGCGCGTGCGGGTGGCCCACGAAGCGGGCGTCCACGACGGCCACCCGCTGGTCACCGGGGACGGCCGCGAGGAGCGTCTCCGCCTCGGTGGCGTCGGCGGCGGTCCGGACGTCGAAGCCGAGCGACCGCAGATCGGTCTCGATCGACGATCCGGGGACCGGCTGACCGGTGAGGATGGCGGTCGACAACCGAACTCACTCCCTGGGTGCCGACGCTCGGGCGCCGGTCATGTGCATGGTGGTGGCGCCCTACGGGTGGCACCCGGGCGGCATGTCGGCAGAGGCTATCGGATGCTCTCAAGCCCGTGTTCACCGGCCGTTCATGGCCTGATCAACACGGTCTGCAATCGCCTCCGCCGAGATCATCATCGGGGATTCGGGGCCCGGCCGACAAACCGCACCCGTCAGACCGGGCATCGCGGGACATTGCGGAGGCCCTCTCCGTATCGGCATAGGGTGAATGCCCATGACATGGCTGATCACCGGCGGAGCCGGATACATCGGGGCCCATGTGGCGCGGGCGATGGCGGACGCCGGGGAACGTGTCGTCGCCCTCGACGACCTCTCCTCGGGAAACCCCTCACGCCTGCCGGCGACCGTGCCGCTCGTCCACGGCTCCTCCCTGGACGGCGACCTCCTGAAGCGGGTGTTCGCCGAGCACGAGGTGACCGGGGTCGTGCATCTCGCGGCGCGCAAGCAGGTCGCCGAGTCCGTGGCGCAGCCGACGCGCTACTACCGGGAGAACGTGGGCGGCCTGGCGACCCTCCTGGACGCGGTCGCCGGCGCGGGCATCGAGCGGTTCGTGTTCTCGTCCTCGGCGGCGGTCTACGGCGACCCGGGCGTCGACCTGATCACCGAGGACACCCCGTGCGCGCCGGTGAACCCGTACGGCGGGACCAAGCTCACCGGTGAGTGGCTGGTCCGGGCGGCGGGCGCGGCGCACGGCATCGACACGGTGTGCCTGCGCTACTTCAACGTGGCGGGCGCCGCCGCCCCCGAACTGGCCGACACCGGCGTCTTCAACATCGTCCCGATGGTCTTCGACCGGCTCACCCGCGACGAGGCCCCGCGGATCTTCGGCGACGACTATCCGACCCCGGACGGCACCTGCATCCGCGACTACATCCATGTCGCCGACCTCGCCGAGGCGCACCTGGCGGCGGCACGGCGGCTGTCCGACGGCGGTGCGAGCGGCGACCTGACGGTCAACATCGGCCGCGGGCAAGGGGTTTCGGTCCGTGAGCTGGTCACGGTGATCGGCGAGGTCACCGGGGACCGGCGGCCGGCCGTCGTCGAGGGGCGGCGTCCCGGGGACGCGCCGCGCGCGGTCGCCTCCGCCGAGCGGGCCGCCGGGGAACTGGGGTGGACGGCTCGGCGCGGGGTGCGGGAGATGGTCGAGTCGGCGTGGCAAGGGTGGCGGCTGCACCACGCCAGGTGAACTTAGGCTGCCCTGACCTGCGATTTGTTTGCGCAGGTCAGGGCACATGACAACGGTGTTCAGTGCCGCGTTGCCCGATACCCCCCACCCGTAGTTCACTGTGATCCCGGGCGGTAATCAGGAGGGCGGCTTCTCATGGGGGCAGGGCACGACCACGGGCATTCTCACGGCGCTCCCGCCACCGGTACGGCGACGGCCGCGTACCGGGGCAGGCTGCGGGTCGCGCTGGGGATCACGATCACCGTGATGGTGGTCGAGGTCGTCGGCGGGCTGCTCGCGGACTCCCTCGCGCTCATCGCGGACGCGGCCCACATGGCGACGGACGCGCTGGGCCTCGGCATGGCCCTGCTCGCGATCCACTTCGCGAACCGCCCGGCGACCGGCAACCGCACCTTCGGCTACGCCCGCGCGGAGATCCTCGCCGCGCTCGCCAACTGTCTGCTGCTGCTCGGCGTCGGCGGATACGTCCTGTACGAGGCGGTCCAGCGGTTCGTCACGCCGGCCGACACCGAGGGCGGGCTGACCATCGTGTTCGGTCTGATCGGCCTGGTCGCGAACATGATCTCCCTCACGCTGCTGGTGCGCGGCCAGAAGGAGAGCCTGAACGTGCGGGGCGCCTTCCTGGAGGTCGCCGCGGACGCGCTGGGCTCCCTCGCGGTGATCATCGCGGCCGTGGTGATCCTGACCACGGGCTGGCAGGCGGCCGACCCGATCGCCTCGCTCGCCATCGGCCTGATGATCGTGCCGCGCACCCTGAAGCTGCTGCGCGAGACCCTCGACGTACTGCTGGAGTCGGCCCCCAAGGACGTCGACATGCAGGACGTGCGCGCCCACATCCTGGCCCTGGACGGGGTCGAGGACGTCCACGATCTGCACGCCTGGACGATCACCTCGGGCATGCCGGTGCTCTCCGCGCACGTGGTCGTCCGCTCGGACGTGCTGAACGCCATCGGCAACGAGAAGATCCTCCACGAACTCCAGGGCTGCCTCGGCGACCACTTCGACGTGGAGCACTGCACCTTCCAGCTGGAGCCCGGCGGGCACGCGGAGCACGAGGCGAAGCTCTGTCACTGACGGCTGACCGGAGCCGACAGAATCTGAGGGAGATCGACCGGTCCGGACGGAACGCAACCGTCCGGCGCACACCCGTGTCCACACTCGCGCGCCCCCACCCCCGGACGGTTCCGCCGTCGCCGCGCCGGGCACGATGAACTGCCGGGAGTGCCGGATCCGTACGGCAGACTTGGCTCGAGGACCGATGTGAAGGATGGGTATGCCGACCACACCTGCCACCGCGACGCACAACTCGTCGAACGGCACCGCTGACGCGATCTTGCTCGAACTGGTCGACGAGAGCGGCGTGACGATCGGCACCGCCGAGAAGCTCACCGCCCATCAGCCGCCGGGGCAGCTGCACCGCGCCTTCTCCGTCTTCCTCTTCGACGAGCAGGGCCGGCTGCTCCTCCAGCAGCGGGCGCTCGGCAAGTACCACTCCCCCGGTGTCTGGTCCAACACCTGCTGCGGTCACCCCTACCCGGGCGAGGCGCCCTTCGCGGCGGCGGCCCGGCGGACGTACGAGGAGCTGGGGGTGTCCCCGACGCTGCTCGCCGAGGCGGGTACGGTGCGCTACAACCACCCGGACCCGGACTCGGGCCTGGTGGAGCAGGAGTACAACCACCTCTTCGTCGGCATGGTGCAGTCGCCGCTGCGGCCGGACCCGGAGGAGGTGGGCACGACCGCGTTCGTGACCCCCGCCGAGCTGACGGAGCGGCATGCGAAGGACACCTTCTCGTCCTGGTTCATGACGGTGCTGGACGCGGCCCGTCCGGCGGTCAGGGAGCTGACGGGCCCGTCCGCGGGCTGGTGACCTCCTCCGCTACGGCACCTGCGCGGGCTTGAGCGGCAGGGCGGCCCAGATCACCTTGCCGCCGCTCGCCGTGTGCTCGACGTCGCAGACACCGCCCGCCTCCCGGGTCACCTCGCGCACCAGGAGCAGTCCCCGGCCGCCGGTCTCGTCGTGGTCGGCCACCAGGGCGGTCGGGCGGTAGGGGTGGTTGTCCTCGACGGACACCCGCACCCACTCGGCACCGACGGCGACCTCCACGGCGAGCGTCGGCGACAGCAGCACCGCGTGCCGGACGACGTTGGTGACCAGCTCGGAGACGATCAGCAACAGCCCCTGAAGCAGGTCGTCCGAGAGGGGCACGCCCTGCCGGAAGAGCAGGTCCCGTACGGCGTGTCGCGCCTGCGGGACGGAGGCGTCGACGGCGGAGGCGGTGAACCGCCAGACTCCCTCGTACGGCAGCGGATCCGGCGGGGCGGGGGCAGGAACGGGATCCGGGGAATCGTCTCTGCCGCCTTCTGGACGTGGGCCTGACCCACGCCCGTGGTTCTCCATCGTCCGGTCGCCACCCTTGCGCTCGATTGTCACCACCCGACGAGTGTTGGCATCGCCCCGCGCCACCCCGGATGACTGAACAGAAGTCAGCAGTTATCGGACGCTTTCCGATCGTTGCTGAATGGCCCGGTCGACTGTGGGATCGCCCCTGTTCCTCCGGTGCCGACTTCGCGAACTCTTCGGGTTGTACGTAGCATCCGGCGCATGGAGCCCCGCCTGCTGCACGACGTCGCCGACTCGGTCGCCACCGTCGTCGTCCACCACCCCGGCAAGCGCAACGCGATGACCGCCGGGATGTGGCGCTCGCTGCCGCCGCTGCTCGACACCCTGGCCGCCGATCCGGCCGTACGGGCGCTCGTGCTGACCGGTGAGGGCGGGACGTTCTGTGCCGGGGCCGACATCTCGACGCTGCGGGGGTCGGCGGGTGAGGCGCAGGGGCTGGCGGTGCTCGCGGAGGAGGCGCTCGCGGCGTTCCCGAAGCCGACGCTGGCGGCGATCCGGGGGCATTGTGTGGGCGGCGGAGCGCAGTTGGCGGCGGCCTGTGATCTGCGGTTCGCCGAGGAGGGCGCGCTGTTCGGGGTGACTCCGGCGAAGCTCGGGATCGTGTATCCGGCGTCCGCCACCCGGCGGTTGGTGTCGCTGGTGGGCCCGGGCGCCGCCAAGTACCTGTTGTTCTCGGGCGAGTTGATCGACGCGGAGCGGGCGCTGCGCACCGGGTTCGTCGACGAGCTGCTGCCCGGGGGTGAACTCGCCAAGCGGGTCACGGAGTTCACCCGGGTGCTGGTCTCCCGCTCGCAGTTGACGCAGGCGGCGGCGAAGGAGTTCGCCAACGGCCGTACGGACAGGGACGGTTACTGGGCGGAGCAGGTGCGCGGCAGTGGCGACACCGCGGAGGGCGTCACCGCGTTCCTGGAGCGCCGCGCGCCGCGCTTCACCTGGACCGCGTCAGGGACTGCTTCAGGGACTACGTCAGGATGAAGCGGCTGCTCGCGCGGAACCTCTCGACGAGGTGCGCGGGCGCCTTCTCCGGGGACCCGGCGTCGTAGGGCGGCTGCGGGTCGTACTCGGTCAACAGCTGCACGGCCTGGGCGTGTTCGTCGCCCGCGATCCGGCCGAGCAGGGTGAGGCCCATGTCGATGCCGGAGGAGACGCCGGCCGCGGTGACGTACTTGCCGTCGGTCACCACCCGCTCCCCCGTGGCCTCGACGCCGAACTGCTTCAGGTGGTCCAGGGCGAGCCAGTGGGAGGTCGCGCGACGGCCCCGGAGGAGTCCGGCGGCGGCCAGCAGCAGGGAGCCCGTGCACACCGAGGTCGTCCAGGTGGTGGTGGCGTCGGCGGTGCGCAGCCAGTCCAGGAGGGTCTCGTTCTCCATCTGCGGGGTCTGGCCGGGGCCGCCCGGGACGACCACGATGTCGGGGTTCGGTACGTCGGCGAGGGTCCGGTCGGCGACCAGCGCCAGGTTTCCGGTTTCGTTGCGGACGGGGCCGGTCCGTTCGGCGACGAACACGGTTTCCGAGTCGGGGAGGCGGCCGAGGGTCTCGTAGGGGCCCACGGCGTCCAAGGCGGTGAAGCGGTCGAAGAGGACGATGGCGATCTGCATCGGGGCCTTTCGTGTTCGGTGGATGTTGGATGCGGTTCAGGTGGTTCGTTCGCTGCGGGTCAGTGGGGGCTGGTCGCGCCCCGCGGCGGAGCCGCAAATGGACTCAGCCCCGCGCCCCTGAAGGGGCGCTGTCCGCGCCCGTTGGGCAGGGGACGGGTGAAAGCGGCGGCGGTATTCCGCCGGGGCCGCGCCGAGGGACTTGAGGAAGGCGCGGCGCATGGACTCGGGGGTGCCGTAGCCGCTGGCGCGGGAGATCTCCTCGACGCCGTCGCCGGTGTCCTCCAGGAGGCGCCGGGCGTGTTCGAGGCGGACGCGGTCGACGTAGCGGCCGGGGGTCATGCCGGTCTCGGCCTGGAAGGCGCGGGCGAAGTGGCGGGGCGAGAGGCGGGCGCGGGTCGCGAGGGAGTCGATGCTCAGGTCGTCGTCGGGGTGCTCGGTGATCCACTGCTGGACCTCGCGGAGGGGCTCCCGCCGGGCCGTCTGGGCGGCGAGCTGGGCGCTGAACTGGGTCTGGTTCCCCGGCCGGCGCAGGAACACGACCAGGTGGCGGGCGATGGTCAGCGCCGTGTCCCGGCCCAGGTCCTCCTCGACCAGGGCGAGGGCGAGATCGATGCCCGAGGTGACACCGGCCGAGGTGGAGACGGGACCGTCCCGGACGTAGATCGGGTCCGGGTCGACCTCGATGGTGGGATGGTCGCGGGCGAGTTTCGCGCAGTACGCCCAGTGCGTGGTGGCCCGGCGACCGTCCAGGAGGCCCGCCTCGGCGAGCAGGATCGCCCCGGTGCACACGGAGACCAGTCGTTCCGCGCGCGGCCCGTGTGCGCGCAGCCAGTCGGTCACGCGCGGGTCGGGGGCGCGCGTGCCCGGTCCGCCGGGGACGAGGAGCGTGTGCGGGGCGGGCGCGGCGGCGAGGGTCGAGTCCGGTACGACGTTCAGGCCGCTGGAGGTGCGCACCGGGCCGCCGTCCAGGGAGGCCGTACGGATGCGATAGGCCCCCGGGGCCTGCTTCTCGGCGCCCGCGAAGACCTCCACGGGACCGGTGATGTCGAGGCTCTGGACGTCGTCGAAGAGGACCACCAGGACGGTTCGCATGCCGTCGATTCTTCGCGCTCCGCGGGATGGCCGCAATGACGGGTACCCCACCTTTCCTGCCATCCGACACCCACCCCTGGAGACCGTACCGACCAGTCGGTAACGTGGCCGTCATGACTACTGCCGCCGTCGACCCCCGTGCCGGGCGCCGCTGCCACAACGCGCTCAACTCCCTGCACGCCACGCTCTACTTCTCGCCCGACCTGGGGAAGGAGTTCGGCGCTCTCGGAGTCACGCACCCCGGGGCCGTCAACTTCGCCGTACGGGCGGCGGCGATGGGACCGGTCGGTCCCGGCACGGTGACGGCGACCTTCTACAACTACAAGTACGACCTCGTGGCCCGGCACGTGCCCGCCGTGTGGGAGACGGCTTCCCCGGAGCAGTGCCTCCACGCACGCGCGCGTGCCGTCGACGCGACCCTGCGGCGCCTGCTCGGCGAGCACGCGGTGGCGTCGGAGGAGATGGCGGAGGCCGCGCGGCTGGCGCTGCGGGCCACCGAGGCGTGTGCGCGCCCCGCCCGGCCGCTGTACGCGGCCCACGCCGATCTGCCGCTCCCCGAGGAACCGCACCTCGCCTACTTCCACGCGGCCACGCTGCTGCGCGAACACCGCGGCGACGGTCACCTGGCCGTCCTGATGTCCGCCGGACTCGACGGCCTGGAGGCCGTGGTCACCCACACCGCGACCGGCAAGGGCATGACCCCGAAGTGGGTGTTCGGCACGCGCGGGTGGAACCAGGAGGAGTGGGACGCCGCTTCGGGACGGCTCCGGGAGCGCGGGCTGCTCGACGGGAACGGCGAGTTGACGGAGGCCGGGGTCGCACTGCGCGCCGAGATCGAGGCGGAGACCGACCGGCTGGACCGGGCTCCGTACGAGCACCTGGGCGCCGAAGGGGTCGTACGTCTGACCGAACTGGCGACCGGATTCGCGCGGCTCGCGCTTGCCGCCGGGGCGTTTCCCCGGGATCTGCTCGGCAAGAGCTAGTTGCCGGACCCGCAGGACAGCGCCCTGATCCCCGGTTGTCGGTGTCACCTGCCACAATTGCCGCGCAACCTCAGTGGAGAAGGCGGTACGGGCGTGACGACACCCCTCGTAGGGTCCATCGAAGGCAGGATCGCCGAGGAGCTCGGCGTACGGGAGCGGCAGGTGAAGGCTGCCGTCGAGCTGCTCGACGGCGGTTCGACGGTTCCCTTCATCGCCCGCTACCGCAAGGAAGCGACCGAGATGCTCGACGACGCGCAGCTGCGCACGCTCGAGGAACGGCTGCGCTATCTGCGGGAGTTGGAGGAGCGGCGGACCGCGATCCTCGAGTCGGTGCGCGAGCAGGGCAAGCTCACCGAGGAGTTGGAGGCGCAGATCCGGGCCGCCGAGACCAAGGCGCGCCTCGAGGACATCTACCTGCCCTACAAGCCCAAGCGGCGGACGAAGGCCCAGATCGCGCGCGAGGCCGGTCTGGAGCCGCTCGCGGAGGGCCTGTTGAGCGACCCGTCCGTGGAACCGCTGGCCGCGGCCGCCGCGTTCGTCGACGCCGACAAGGGTGTCGCCGATCCGCAGGCCGCCCTCGACGGTGCCCGGGCGATCCTCACCGAGCGCTTCTCGGAGGACGCCGACCTGATCGGCGAGCTGCGTGAGCGGATGTGGGGGCGCGGGC
>Ga0307510_10012460_pt1 | contig 10085 bp, 6 predicted proteins | sample 12_EM_MG_FD_207224 | JGI IMG/M metagenome (GOLD analysis project Ga0307510, IMG submission 207224) | Populus trichocarpa ectomycorrhiza microbial communities from riparian zone in the Pacific Northwest, United States - 12_EM | ecosystem: Host-associated > Plants > Roots > Unclassified | place...
TTAGTTTTCCTAGTTGCATATTTGCTTCATGCATCTTTAATCTATATTGGTAGGATGTTCATCTTTCTTCACATCTTTGATCTTTTCAAGAATCTCATTTCTTTGATCTCAAACATGGATCTCTTGTTGTTTAAAGCAGTAGTATGTAGGTAATCTTAAATTCTTACTGCTGTTGATTTGGAAACTTACTATTTTGATTTTAATTGAAAAATATATATATATGAAAACAAAACTATTGGTAAGAATATGCCCTTTCCTGCTCAGAACCATACAGTAAAAGGTGTGGAACAAAATACACAGATGAAGGCTGGTGCAATTGTTCTATCTTGATTTATGTTAGGTTTAGATTGATGTAAGTTCACATATTAGCTCCATTGGTTACTGATCTGAGCTAGCATTTTTTTCCACCCCAACAATAAATAGACAACTAATGAATGAGAAAAGAAAAGGATGAAGGCTGGTGCAATTGTTGGATTCAACGAAAAATATATATATATATATATATATATATATGAAAACAAAACTAGTGGCAAGAATATGCCCTTTCCTGCTCAGAACCATACAGTAAAAGGTGTGGAACAAAATACACAGATGAAGGCTGGTGCAATTGTTCTATCTTGATTTATGTTAGGTTTAGATTGATGTAAGTTCACATGTTAGCTCCATTGGTTACTGATCTGAGCTAGCATTGTTTTTCCACCCCAACAATAAATAGACAACCAATGAATGAGAAAAGAAAAGGATAGCTGTGAAATTTCTGAAGAGCTCATAAATTCTACCTTCTGAGCCTATCAAGTTTGCAATATCTTGTGATTCTTCGTTGAATCCAACAATCCGTTGACATGCTTTCTGATTTTAGTTCCCATATATTGTTGTTACCACCATTCAATTTAGATTTGATTTCTGATTACATGTACTATGTGTTCTTAGAAACCCAAACGCAGAACACCTGTATCACATGGAGGCAGGTCCAGTGTACCTGACAAATCACAGCGTTCCAGAAGCATGTCTTTCAGCCCTGACAGAGTTCGTGTGAGGGGAAGGTCTCCAGCTTTTAGCGCTCTAGCTGCTAACTTTGAGAGCCCTAGTGCCAGAAACCTTTCAACTCCACCACCAGTTGTTAGAAAGGTATATCCAAAGTCTGTGAGCCCTGATTCAGCAAAACTGGCTTCCAATTCTTCAGCTATTGCAGCACTTACTGCAAGTTTTGAACAACCACCACCAGCACGACAAGTTATTATGCCTCGGTCTGTCAAAGGTATGTATCTTTGAGCTTCTTGTAAGCTATTTTCTGCTGAATCTCAAATCTGTAATTGGTACATAATTTTGATATTGCTACTTGCAATGTCTGAAGCGAGCCCTGAGGCACCAAAATTGACACCTGAGTCAAACTCCAAAGAGAACTCTATGAGCAGCAGAATAGAATCCCTAACCATACAGGAGGATGTGAAAGAAGATGAAGCTGAAGATGAGGAAGGTCTCCCAATTTATCCATATGAAAGCCTTAAAGTTAACTCGTCAGATCCTGCAACTGAAATTGATGTGACCAAGCGAGAGGTAAAATATGAACAGTTGATGATACTTTTTCTTAAGCTTTCGTTATTGACTTTGTTCTGAGATAGTTCTGTTCAATTGCATGCAGACTTACCTGTCAGCAGTTGAGTTTAGGGAGAAATTTGGGATGGCAAAATATGCCTTCTATAAGTTGCCTAAATGGAAGCAGAATAAGCTTAAAATGGCCCTTCAACTGTTTTGAGTCTCCCTCGTACCTCAGCTTTTCCTTCAGCTCCCTGCTGTTGAGATTGCAGGTGGAAAAGGCTTGCTTGTGAATCTGTGAAATTTCTTCCTGTGCAAAAGTTATATGGCATCGTCAATTAGTTCCATTAATATTCTAAATGCCACACTTTTTGTTTCTTGCTGCAGTGGACGAACTTGGTTTCTCAGAATTTAAAAGGGACGGCATCAGTGCATTTTTAGCTGCTTCTGCCCCCAGGAAGCTTGTTTTCTCGATCGATTAAACAAAATCAGAGATTTTTTCCCGTTTCCCCTTCTTCCCCCCCCCCCCCCTATATGGTGGTTTGAATGTCTAGTTTATATTTACTTTTTTCCTTTATTTTTTGGGTTGAGTTAGCTCTATGGTATTCTTTTATGGCCACAGGTTGATTGAGAGCTTGAATTTTTGTTTTTCATTTTCGGATTAAATCAAATTGTTTTCAGTGGAGAGTAGGGGCTTGAGAATGAAGAAAAATTAGGTGCATTGTACAACTGAGGATGTGAGTGTGTACAGCAGTGTAAAACCAGTCAAAGCATCATCTATTTTCAATAAAAGTGTGTTCTTTTTAGTCTTTTTTTTTTTGCTGAGTTCCTTATGAGCTATTTTTTCACCATGTCTGGATGTTCTCTTCAATATCTCATGTTTTCTCCTTGAGTGCAACTAATGCATTATCTGTTACCTCTGTGAATAGACGCAAGGTATGGGTTTGGACTTGGCTTTATACGGGAGATGGAAACTTAAGGGCACCACCTAATTGTAATACTAAAAACAATATAATATACTATCAATCATCCTGATAAATTTTTTTTTTTTGTGAAAGATGGCTTTATTTCAAATATTATTTCATTGGATATTATTAATTCATGTGTTGTTCCAAACATTATTTCATCAGTATTATGAATTCTTTAAATAATATATACCAATACTAGTTAGCTTTTTCCTGTATTATTTTGGTATTGCCATGGTACTAAATTTTTTCACTAAATTTAATCTTGAATATAGACATAACTAAATAGGTGGCTTGTGCTATGTCATTGGTTGGGTTGAAATGTTTTTAATGCAAAAAAGATTAAAAAAAATTGTTATTTCAATCATAGACCTGACTGGATAAGAATGGATAAAAAACAACGATAATAAATGGATCGAATCAAAAAATAAAAATAAATCATGATGACTTGCACAAAAAAAAATGCTTGTCAAAAGAAAAAAAAAAATTATGAATCTCAATTCCGAGACAACCTAATTATGAATGACAAAATTTAAAAAAAAAAAACAATTTAAGTCAACTTGAGTTAACATGCCGAACCCGAGACCTAAGTCGTGAGGATGAGATAACCCCAAGCAAATAAAATATAATGCCCAATTTCGCACAATCCAAAAATAAAACAATGAAATAAAAAACAAAAACAACTAAAAAAAAAGTAGAAAAATACTTAGCAAACCCAGGTAAGACAACCAAATCTCGTGAGTCAGATCATGTGAATGTCATAACCTAATAGACTTCAAAATGGGAAAAATTATGAATCTCAGTTTTCAAACTAACCCAATGTTGAATTATGAAACAAAAAAAAATCCAATCTTAAATGAACGAGTTATTTGGTTACGAAGGGAAAACCTTTTGAAGGACTTTTCAAAAGATAAAAAAAATAACCATTTAGGACAGTCAAACCCAGGATAGATAACTTTTACTAGTTTAAAATATTACAAGAGTATTTATGATTACAAATACTTTGTAACTATACTACCTTACTTGTCAAGACAAACACTCCATTTTGTCTTCTACCACGATAGCTTGCCAAAACACCTAATGATCTTTAAATTATTGTCATCCTAACTAAGACATCCAGTCATTAACAGTTAACATAAGAACTCCCCTTATGAATCTGCAGGTTCTCCAACTCTTCAGCGAACAATTCTCCTTGATAATTTTCTTCACACTCCACTCGTGTATCAAGAGTATATGCTGCGAAACTCTATATAACTCATTAGCTGGTTAGACACTTTTGCTCGACTGCAAGTGCTGCTCTACCTATTGTTGTTCTTACCTTAATTATGTTTTGGATTGTCCTTCCTTATATGTATATCCATGTGATAAAGATAATAAAATTATCTTCAACCTTTCTAGTTTGTTATCTTCTTAACAGAATGATATTCATGTTTTATAAAAACACTTCTTTGACAATTATCTTTGGATAAATTTGTAATTATTTTCTTTTGATAAAACCTATTTGAAGTTCCTAAATAATTTGTCCAAACAAACTAGGAAATTACAAAATAGTCTTGCTATAACTGATAAAATAAATTTGACTAATTCTTTATTTTATTTGGATAAACTAACGATCTAAACAAATTTATCTTTAACAATGCAAATAGTCCTTCACTAATCCATGCCATATATCTTGATATTTACAATCTTTCTCTTTGGCTAATTTGTGACAAAATATAATAAGGATGAATTAGTATTCAAGTAGTTCATATAATTTGATCATAAACAAATACTTCATTAAAATATTCTTGTAAGTTCAAATGAACAATATTATGTAGCATGTGAATGGTTAATAATATTTATGTTACAACATCCTATTAGTTCCTAACATGTTTCATACAAATAGTTCATAACATAAAAATGCATATGTTGCTTCCTAACAATTCATAATATGTTCAAGAACTATTATGTATTAGATATTGTTATGCAACTACATGCTCAAGTTTAAAATGCATTAAGTATCCAATATAAAGGTTCATATACTGAAAAGAATATCATAGTTATTATAGACCAAAATATTAAAAATCCAATATTCATTACTAATTAAAAAATAAATAAAATTTCATATCAACAATTTTTTTTTCCTAGTAGGGTCTAGCTAGTTGTTGGCTTGCTTGCTTCCTCTCCCTTCTCTTGCATGCATCTTTGTCTCTCCCTTGGTTTGACACCAATTCTATTCCTCATCATCACCAGCCATAGACTGATGCACCTGTTCGATGTCCAAACTGAGTTGAACAAGTTTGTCATCAATCTGCATAATATCTTGTTCCATATGTGTTAACAACTTATCAACTACATCAATCCTTTGTTTCCTACTTACCAGTAAAACTATCAAACTGGTTTGTTAGTTCTTGTAATTGTTATATTATATTAAGTCAAATTTCTTCTTGATAATTTTCTCTGGTCGATCAAATACTTCTTATAAAATCCAAGAAAAGGTTGAATAAGAAAATTTAGATTCTAGTGTAATTGTGTTTATTGTCTATTTCAATCTGACCGTTGAATTCGGCTGAAATTTCACGAGGGGTCTCTTGATATAATTTTTTTAATCTTAGATTAAAATTTCAGGTCAATCATAGTTTGGAAAGGCCTTGCAAGAGTGTCGATGGTCTGACCAAAAAAATACATAAATTAACGCATTGACTCATTAATGACATTGTCATAATTTTAGCAAAGTTCTCCTCACTGTCATTTTTCTAACCGACAATCACTAAAGAGAAGAGGAGACTTGATTTTTCTTCATTATTCTTCTTCAAATCTAGTGCTTGTTCTTTAAAAAATTTAGGCTAAAGAATGTGTAAGGGTGATTTTTGTTAAGAAAGACCAATTTAAGATATAAAACTTAGAGAGAATGAATTAGGAGTGTAAAAAACATAGAGAGAGAGAAACAAGAAATTTAAAGAAGGAAGAAGAATTAGAGGGAGAGCTTGCAAAGAAACCTTGGAAATGAAGTTCAAATGGATTGGTAAGATACTTTTTCATAAGCTTTTACATTGTTTTAATTTTTAGTCATAAAAATGAAAGAAATACCTAAATTTTCTTTCAAGGGTTCTTGAAAGAAAAATTGAGAAAAAGTGTGTTTAGTTGTAAAATTGTTAATTTGACATAGAATGAATGCTATATAGAGTAGAAGTTGACTAAAATTGAAGAAAAAATAAATAGAGATGGCTATAAGACTAGGGTCATGATGGATACTTGGGGAGGGGGGTGTTTAATTGTTTATCATCTTGTTAAATTGGTATGTGATGAATGTTATTAGAGGAAAAGATGGGAAAAAATTGAGTTATGTTAGGAATAGAAAAATGATGTGAGAGATATTTTTGGAAAAGAAGTTGTTTAGGAATATGATTTTTATGTTAAAGATGTGTGTTTGGAAAGGATGTGGACTAGAGGTTTGAATACTTTGGTAATGGAAAAATATTGTTAAGATAATGGAAAGCTTTGAATTAATAAATTTAGTGGCCTTATTAATTTGGATACTTGTTAGTATAATGTAAAATAATTAGAGAAATATGAGAGTGAATATAAAGGAATTGTATGTGTGTTGTAATGTAAATATGCATAGATTATTGAAATGTCTTAAGATTAATGGATGAAAATGAAATTGTAACTTGATGTGTGTGTGGTATGATGGATATATGAAAGGAGTTGAATGAGGCTCAGAGCTATAATAAGAAAATAAAATTTTTTAAAAGGTATATGAAATAAGAAAATATATAAATTGGAACATAAAAGCAAGACAAGAACAATTGGCTTTATAATTGGTACATTTATGGCCAATATAGAAAAAAAAAAGGATGTCATAGTTTTATGTGAATATTAAATTGGATTGTGCGTGCGTGCATGTATGTGTAAGGATATTTGTTATGATATAATATTTGGTCATATGCTAAGAAAGTTTAAAAATTTATTATTGTTATTTATTTTGATTAAATGGTTAGTTGTGAATGTTGAAAAGTTTGAAATTGATTAATCTATTGGAGGATTAATGTGAAAGCAAGAAAAAATGAAAATTAAAGTAGAATTTAGATTTAAATGAATTTTTGTATGTTGTGTTATATGTTAGAAAGAATAAGTATATATATTTTTTTAAAATTAAGGTGTATAAATGATTAATTGAACCATGCAGAATTGTGGGTTAAACTATATGAAAATAATGAGATAGAGGAAAAATATTTAAGTTTTATATGAATTGGCTAATTAGACTTGGGTGTTGCATTTATGTTTTTTTAAATAAAAGTGCTTGAAAGTTAGTAGTTATGATAAATTGTAAATGTTGGTTCAATTGTCTAAATTGGTGTGGTAGGCATGTATGGAAATTAGGTTAAAAATTTTAATGTTATATGTTTATTTAAAAGTGTAGACATGATAAATTATGTTTGGAGAAGATTTTATTAGTATGGGTGAATTTCATGATTAAATGTGTACTTAGGTAAAGTGGGGAGTGTTAGATGGTGTGTGATTTTTTTTTTTTATAATGGTAAGTGATTATGGATGATGGAAAAAGCCTTAGAAATTTACAAAGAAAATAAACTCTTAAATTAAATGCATGTTGTCATGCTATGAAATATGTTGAAAAGTGTAGGAAATAAGTTGGAATCTTTGATGTTAAAAGTATAGATGGAACAAAAATAAAAATAAATAGTCTAATGATGTTTAGGAATACTTGAAAATAGTGTTGAATGTTATAATGAGGATTATTAAGTATTTAGTTGTTTTATATATGTATTGAAATATTGGAATTTTGGAAATTGGTCAAAATGGATGAGGTTGTGTTAGTTTTGATGTTTTAATGGTATTAAGAATACTTAAATGTGATTATTATTATTGTATATTGGTTTTGATATATAGAACATTAATTGGGGATTTTGGGAAGATTAAAATGTATGAATTTATGTATTGGATTGAATTTATTGTTAGACAAATAGGTGGAGGTATATGTTAAATGAATATTTATGGTTTATGTTTAGAAGTTGTAGGAGAAATATTCAAAGTGAGATTTGACTTCTTAGGAGCTTGTATAGAAGAAGCTCAAGGTAAGAGATTGCCCTTCTTTACTCTTTTTAATTATTTTAAATGCTTTAGTAGTTATTAGAATTCCAATGAATAATTAATTGTGTTGCATATGATCTGAAATTTATATGTGTTTTGTAACTAACCGCAATGGCGTTAACCAGTAGAAAATTATAATAAATCACAATGGCAGCAACTTGTAGATAATTAAAATAAACTGCAACAACGGTATTCAGTATATAAATTGAAAGTGACCGCAACGACAGTAACCACTATATAAATAGAAATAGACCACAATAGAGGAAATAATTGTGCATAAATTGTAATTGTTCATAAAGGTAGAACTCGTAACACAATATTTTTGAGATGACCACATGAGTGGAGGCTGCTGATTAGATGTTTATGAGCCGACCACATAAGTGAGCGCTATTGATCAGTTGTATATTGAGTCGGTCAAATAAATGGAGGCTACTAATCAAGTGTATATTAAGTTGACCATATGAGAGAGGGCTATATTTTGAAAAGTATTTAAGCCAGCCGCAAGAATAGGGTAACTAGTTTTAAAATCAAACTTGGTGTAAATATTGCTATGGGGCAAGAAAATAAATGGTAGGTGAGATATGCATATAGAGTAGAAAAATAATATGTGAAAATTAAATGGACAGTGATGGTCGAAATCTGGATAAAAAGAAAATTAACAGCAATTGTGAAATTTAATGTTTAAAAGTTTAAATCAACCTCAATGGTGGGCCTAATATTTTAAATATTAATCCAACCACAATAGTGAGAGTTATTAGGCTTGAAGTATGAGATACGAATTCTTAAAAGAATTAGCGATTATAAACAATGAAGAGTATGAGTTTGAATATAAAAATGGATCAAACGAATCCAATGAGTTGATTAAATCATTAACAAAACTTATAGACGAATGGATAAATCTTGAAATGCATGGATAAGACATAATTATTATGTAAATGAGCCAAATAGGCATGAAAAATAATTGAGTGGGGAAAAAAAATTGTAATATGCTATAAATGGGCATGAAAAATAATTGAGTTGGAAAACAATATTGAAATGTGCCATAAATGGACATGAAAAATAATTGAGTGAGAAAAGTATTAAAGTGTGCCATAAATGGGTAGGTGAAATATTTGGGTTGGAAAAATATTGGAACTTGTCGCCAATGGATATAAGAAATATTTAAGTTTAAAAGAAACAATGAAATGTTCCATAAATGATTTTAAAAAATACTTAAAATAAAAAATAATTGAAGAAGTCGGAAGGGCATAAAGTATATAAGAATTGAAGAAATGTATGTACAAGCTAAAAATAGATTGAAAGTACATTGAGTTAAAACATTTATATGAATGAGATTTAATGGACATAAAAGGCATATGATGGTAATTACAAAAACATAAAATGTTGTATGAATTAAGGGTATTATGAAATAAAAACATGAATTAAATATACTTATAAATACGATGTGGAAAGGGAATATGATATGGAAACATTACTATTAATTCAATGAACATAAAAGAAGTGAGTAAAAAAGTGTATTGAGATGAGTTATGTAATAAATGGTAAATGAAGGAGTAGTTTACATATGTGATGACAATAATTAAATGTATTTAATGGAAAAGAAGAGTTCATTAATGGTTGATAAGGAGATATTAAATTAAATAAGATATAGATTGATGTGCTTATAGAAAAGGGCTGATGATATTATTTTATTCATATAGTTGTAAAACATAGTAATCATGATAGTATAATTACTTATGGTGATTTTCACGATCTTATGTGTTTTACAAGTATTTTTTTAAGGCCTTATCGAGCTATATGGCTTTTCCTATTGGATAGGTCTTGTTATTGATTGATGATTACTATTTTAGACAAGTTTATGCTTGTAATTTATAAGGTGTTGTAACCACAATAATATGCAAGTATAAATTGTGTATCAATATACTTGTGGATAAATTTTTTTAGAGAGGTGATCTTGATGATGTCCTTATGATATTAAAAAAAAATCCTCAATTTTCATGAATATAATTATTGAAAACATGCAAATTCAATTAAAAGGTTTGGGGTGTTACAATTGTTAAATAGCATATCACAAAGGTCATGATCAAAATTAAGTCCAAAATAAACATTCATGTCATTAGATCTCACTTCAAAGTAGATGAACCATTAGAGACTATTGCTTGGATAGGATTGGGGTATACAATCTTCATCAAGCAAATATTGCAAGTTAATCATGGGTATGATAGATGAACCTTAAAAAGGTATTATTCATGGAACCTTTCTACGATTTGTGCTAGGTTTAATGAGCTTAACATAAACTTTTTGGCTATTCATTGACATAGATTGATAAACTATTAGTCACAAGTCATGATCGGGAGTCACCAGCTGTAAACATGTCAAGTGATTAATACTCAAAAGTGCATTTTTATCAAGGTTTTATATCATCATTTTGCACTTGAAATATCAATAACTCCTTAACTAAAGCATGTTTTATAATAACATATCTAATAATAT
>Ga0307510_10012462_pt1 | contig 10085 bp, 4 predicted proteins | sample 12_EM_MG_FD_207224 | JGI IMG/M metagenome (GOLD analysis project Ga0307510, IMG submission 207224) | Populus trichocarpa ectomycorrhiza microbial communities from riparian zone in the Pacific Northwest, United States - 12_EM | ecosystem: Host-associated > Plants > Roots > Unclassified | place...
TTATTTCTTATATGATGTGTTTATGGAGATTTAGAGTTGGTAATTTATTTTAATTTATTTTTTATATGATTATCACAATATTAAAAAAATATTCCAGTATCGGGTTAGTATCAGAAAAATATCACAAAAATATCACAGTTAAATAAAATCATTTAAAAAACCAGGTTATTAAAAAACTAGGTGAGTTTAAATTTTTTTAAAAAATTATTTGTTTTTTTAATTTTATCTTTCAGTATTTGGCTGATTGAGAACAAGGTTGTCAATTCCGTTTCGTTTCGCCCGGAATGACCGAAATATTCCATACCAATTCAAAAAACAGAACAAAACGAAACAAATTTCATCTCATTTTAAATCTCGGTCCGTTCCGGATTTTTCGGTTAAATTCTACCCAGAACGTTCCGGTTTCATTTCACATGTTCCGTTCCGTTCTTGAAAAGCCATTGAATCAAATTAAACCTTGTTCAATTTAATTAATTAAACCACTCAATTATAAAAAGCTCATTTTCATTACTATTTTCAATAACAATGATATTGATAATAACATTGAAAATTATTATTACTATTTTCATTAACAATGATATTAATTTTTAAAAATTAGATTTATCACTAATATATATGGTTTATATTCATGTTGTTTTTTTTATATTTATACTTTGTAGGAATTTGAGCAAAACAAGGGATGCTTTAGATTTCATTAGCCTTGATAACATTGACCTAACTTTATATTTAAAATATTTGTGTTAAAACATTTTACTTTCATAATATTTTGATATTTTTTTTTAAGTTGAATTACTTTAAGTTAAAGATCTATTTAATTTTGACTATTTAGAAATATTTTAAATTTTAAAATTATATTTGTTTGGCATTGTCTTTGTATTGCATAATTTATAATTAATTTATCTTGAATTTGAATTATGTTTGTTATATATATATATGAACAGTACAACCCCGAAACGGCACGCCGAAACACTCCGAAACTGAAACATTCCATTCTAATTGAAAAAACGAAACACCTACCGAAACGGAATTGACAACCTTAATTGAGAATTGAGTTTTATAATTTGTTTTTTTTTTTATTTTCTATTAGGTTATCATAGTCTTAAGAAAGATCTATATTGATTTGACACTCGATTTTGTGATCGTTTATTTTTGTTATCATGTAGTTAAATAACCTATTTTTGTTATCATATAGTTAAATAAACAATAGTTTAGAAAAAAAACAAGTTATTAATTTCAATGGAATTCATTACCTGGTTTGCGGATCTGAGATTTTGACCCAAGATTACTTGATTAACAGGTTTATCCATCAAACCTGATATGTTTTTTTTTAGTTTCTGGTCCTTTAATTTTTAATTTTTTTTATTTCACTCTTTTCTAATATTGGATTGGTTGAGAAATGAAATTCATGGTTTATGTTTATTTTTACTTTCTATAGAATTATTACGATCTTAAATAAACATCTTTTTTAGGGTTGATGCTTGATTTTGTAAGTATCTAATGTTATCATAAAAATAATATACAAAAATAACAAACTTATTAAACTCATTAATGTCCATAATCCAAGTCATAAGGTGATCGAGGTCAATCTGATTTGGCATCGTCCCAATATTAAAAAATATTATTGTTTAAGGTTTTTTTAAAACTATGTTATCTTTTTACCAGTTATCTAAATTATTTTTGTTGTTTAAGGTTTTTTTAAAACTATGTTATCTTTTTACCGGTTATCTAAATTATTTTTGGACTTATTAAATTGAATGATTCACTTTAGATCAATTCTTACACGGTTTAATTCAAAAGGTAAAGAAACTGGTTGATAGGTTTCAAGATCGAACTGCTTGATTGAGTTTAATGAGACTGTCAAAAAAATCTTCATACTCTTAACATTTCTTTTAAGTTTAGAAAAAGAATAGTCTAACCCTTAGCGGATCGTGAACAAATGTACTAGTAGTATAAACCATAGTTATCAAACTCAACCCGAGGGTTGACCCGACCAAGGGGTCGGGTCGCGGGTTACACGGTCAACTCGGAAAAATTAAAAAAAATATTTGAATTTTTAATATTTCATATGAAAAATTAAGAAATAATTCATGTGAATATAAGTTATACATGTTGTAAATAATGAAGTTTAAAAGAATATTTTAAAATTTTTTTTATCTCACATTGAAAAAATATAATTTTTTTCTTGTGAACATAGAGTATATACTAAAGGGCTCACATTGAAAAAATAAAATTTTTCTTGTGAACATAAAGTATATATACTAAAGAGTTTTAAATCCTTCAAATCTCAAATTAAAAAGATATTATGTTATCATTTTAAGTTGAAGTACTTAAACAAAATTTTTTTTTATCCCACATTGAAAAAATATAATTTTTTTCTTGTGAACATATATTATATATATTAAAGGGTTTCAAATCCCACATTGAAAAAAAAACTTTTTTTTTGTGAACATAAAGTATATATACTAAAGGGTTTCAAATCTCACATTGAAAAAATAATTTTTTTCTTATGGACATAGAGTATATATATTAAAGGGTTTCAAATCCTTCAAATCTCACATTGAAAAGATATCATGTTATCCTTTTAAGTTGAAGTATTTAAACCAAATTTTTTTTTATCTCACATTGAAAAAACATAACTTTTTTCTTGTGAACATAGTATATATACTAAAGGGCTTCAAATCCCACATTGAAAAAATAACTTTTTTCTTATAAACATAGAGTATATATACTAAAAGGTTTCAATTCTCACATTGAAAAAAATAATGCATTCTTCTAGTATTTATATAGTGAACTTTGAAAATGGTTAATAACCAACTAAAAAAGAAAAAAGAAAAAAGAGGTGTCTAGGAGAAAAACCACATTTGAAAAAAAAGGTCTCGTCCGGGTTAGCCTGGGTTATGGATCGACCCGTCGGGTTGCCCAGGTTTGATCGGATTTTTGCACTGGCCGGTTTTTTCCTTACTCGGACCAGTCCATCTACCGGGTCGACCTGTCGGGTCGGTCCGGGTTTAATAACTAGGGTATAATCTAAAAAAAGTGGTGCTTTTATTGTGCATAATTTTACAAAAGCACTATTAATTTCAATAGTTTTTTTTAATCTATATTTCTCTATATTTTCATACTTCAACATTTAGTTTATTGTGTTTTGTTTTATATGGAGTTAGCTCGGTCTCATAACCAATATCACGAGTTTAGCTGCTTAACTTGGTATACTCGAATTTTTGTGTCTCTTTTTAATTCATATATTTTTTTCAATTTCATTCTTCAACATTGGGTTGATTGAGAATTATGTTTCATTATTTTTTTATTTGCTTTTTATGAGATTATCTTGGTCTCATGACTCAAGCCGCTGATTTGACGGGTTAACCCAGTTGACTCGAGTTTTTTTTTTATCTTTTTTTAATTTTAATTTTTTAATTTTATCATTTAACATGGAGTTGATTATAAATTAGGCTTCATGATTTATTTTGGTTTGTTTTCTATGAGGTTATCATGGTCTTATGACTCAGATCACGTATTTTACGAGTTAACCCGGGTAGATCCAGGTTGTTTTATTATGTTTTGTTTTAGATTTTTTTTTAACTTTCAACCTTCACCAATGAGTTTATTGAAAATTGAATTTCTTAATTTGTTTTAATTTTTTTTTCTATGAGGTTATCAGTCTCATGACCTTGATCGTAGGTTTGGAAGGTTAACCTAGGTTGACTCAAGTTATTGTTTTTTTGTTTTTTTGCTATGAGGTTATTTCAATCTTCTAACCTTAGTTACATGAAACAAAATAAAGGAAGAAAATAGGAATTTTGCTTAGCTTGGAGTAGACCATATTTAGGAAGAAAAGGTGCTTTATTGTATATGATTTGACTAGCTAAATTTGTATGTTGTATTATCATTCATGATTGGGAATGATAGTCAAAATAAATTGTGAATGTTAGTTGAATGAACGAAAAGAAGAAAATAAAATTTAGTTAGTGTTGCTATTTCTTTGTAATTAGAGAAGTTTGGAAAAAAAAAAGGGTAATGGAAAAAGGTTTGGTATAAAGAAAAATCAATAAATGGGTGATACCTTATATAAGAACAAGATAATGACATTGTAAGGATTGTGAAAAATAACTAAAATGAAGTGGCAAAAAAAATGTTAGGTGGGTAAGGTTAATAAGGAAAATTAGTAATTATGAGATGTTAAGGAAAAAATAAAATTTTGTAGACATGAAATATGGAGTTAAATACACACACACACACTAATTATGGTATCTCTTTTTATAGGAGAGGATCTAGGAACTAGTCCTTCAACAAGGAGGGCTTGTTTGGAAGGAGGACCAGGTAGGTGCCCGATACCTTGTTCTTTTTAATTTAGTACAACTTTATTAATAATTTTGAGATTTTTATATCATGTTGTAATCATGAAATAGAATGAGAATGATTGGATTATGTTTATTGAATGGGAGAATGAATTATACCTTCGAGGCGGGAATGATACCAAATGATATTGCTTTTGAGGTGAGATATTAGAATTCCAAGAATGGATTGCCTTCTGGGCGGGATAATAGATTCCAAAAAAGAATTGTCTTTGGGGCAGGATAATAGAATTTTAAGAATAAATTGCCTTTAGGGCAAAATAATGGGTGGAATATGAGAATTGTTCTAATGATTGCTCTCTTGTGTTTTTAATTAACTGATTGTTCGTGTAATGAATGCGAAGAAAATTATATGCATTGTGTACAAATGTTCATAATGAGAAAATACATTAAATGGGTAGGATAATATTATTAAGTTAAAACTTGCTAATGGGAAAGGAAAATGATATAAAAGGAATATGTTTTTTATGACAAGAATATAAACGAGTGATATTTGAATAGACCACAATAGCGAATTCAATAAGTAAGATTTGAATTGACTGTAAAAGCAAGATTAATAAACGAAATTCAAATCAACCGAAACGATGAGATTAACGTATGGAAATTAACTCGATCGTAACAAAAAGATATTTGTATAAACTTTTATATTTTCCGCAACGACAGACCTAATATGCAAAATTTTAAATGGGTCACAATGACTGGGTTATTATGTTTTGCACTCTGAGTTATAAGTATTTTAAATTAAACGAGGAATATGAATGGTGAAAAATAAGAATTATGAATTATCAAAATGAATTGATAAGTGTAGGAATGATGAATAGTATAAGCTATAAGTATAGGGTTAATTAATACAAAGTGAGGCCATCGTTGAATATGGTTGACTTAAATTATGAATTATGGATATGGAATTGGGATTGAGGGATACAATTATTTATATTGATTAAATGAGTACTTAAAGTTGAAAAAGAATCATGAATGCATAAATGAAATAAAGTATAGATGTAAAGATTAAAATGAGTAAATGAACATAATTTTCGTAAAGCATGAACTATGAGTACTAAAATATATTAATAAATATAAATGATGTTGAATATGAGTTTTGAGTACAGAAATAAATCAAATGAACCCAAAAATATGACTAAAATATGAGATAAGTGAATAATGAGTTTAATAAATCTAGAAATATAACTAAAGCATAAACCATGAGCATCGATTCAAATTAATAAATCTAAACTCATTAATAAGATATTGGTCAATTTTAGTATGAAGTATGATCATTGGATGAAGTAAATGAATGTTGTAATGTATGCTTTGATAAATATTATGAACAAATATGAGAAATTTATGATTTTAAATAAGTTTCTTACAATGAAGAATGAGAAGGATATATTATATTTTTAATCTAAAAGAGTTTATGTTGATACATGTATCAATAAGACTAATGTGGTGGGATAAGATTTGGAGATTCCACTGGAGGATACTGTGGTAGAAAAAAAAGATGAAATCTTATGTAAACAAAGAATAGCAGCGTAAATACATACGTAAAAGAATTGCCAATATTTGAGACTATCCCTATAGTCATATTTATATTTTGTTAATAATTATTTACATATTATTTACATGTATAGATATTTGTTTATATAACTAAGAAAAATTTGTTTAAATAAATGAATGCAGAAATGCATATTGTGTGTGCTATCCTATTATAAATTTTGTAGGTACATCCTTTTTGACACTTCAATAATGACACTAAATGTTTATTTGTTTATTGTTTTTTGTATTAGATAGAACTTTGTATAAGTAGTTGATGATATGACGTGGATACAATTTGATTATATCAAGATATTGTAAAAATCTTTTGTAAGATGAATATTATGTAATGATAGGGTTGCATCATAAATAAAAAGAAAAAATAATTTTTGGATAAGGTTAAAAAAAAATATCTCAGTCTTCATGTTTGTTTAAGATAATTACCAAAATAATTGTGTAAAAAGTTCGGGGTGTTATAATTGGTATCAGAGCTTATGGTTATGATTCAGTAGACAATTAAATTTGTAAGATATGTAACAAATGAATATTATGTATTATGATGGTATGGATTGGAGGAATAATAATATTGGCTACTGTTTTAAATGGTCGATTATACTCATCAATTGTTTATTTAACTATTAGAACAATTGATTAACCGATTGATTATATCAAAATAAACTCATCAACCGTTACAAGTGATAATGGGCTATTATTATTGTTATTTAAGGAGGAGTATTTCTAATTAAAAGCAAGGCACTTGTCTTTCTTTTACCTCATTTTTTTTTTGAAGCATCACATGTTTCATGAGCATCCCAAAAAGTGACTCGTTTAGGTAAATGGGTACTTTTTAAGTTTTGTTTATCTCCACGAAAAGGATTTAGTGCTTCTTCAATTTCTTACCAATTAAAACAAAGATTAGTGGATCTCATTAATTTTAATATAATATGAAGTTATGTTTTATTTCATTGCTTTAACTTTTTCCAAATCTGTGGGCTTAAAGCTGATTAGGCCTTTGTCCTCTAGCATATCCCACGCTTAGCTCTGGAGATTAGAACCCTAAATCACACACACCTGTTTAACAAAAATGCTAAGTCTACACGATGATGACAGTGAAGCTTTGATTATAAAATCTACAAAGAGGAAAGGTAAATCCACCACACACGAATCAGTGGAGAGCCAACTCATAAAAGTTGCTTAAGGTAAAAAAGAAAAGAAAAGAAAAGAAGGCGGCCTTATCAATGGTTTTCCACTTTCTAGGGTTAAGGCGTGGCATCAACTCTGCAGTTGGTTGTGGTTGTATTAAACTAATGTATCCCAAAAAATTTTAATTAGCTCTGTGAGATTAGCACAATCTGAATAGGACTGATGCAATACCTCGTAATTAGTTCATATTTTATTACAAATGTTTTTCTTGGGTTGGCAAGCTCATGGTTCTAGACCACCTGCCACTTGTTGTGCTTCGCTCTCTTCAAAAGCATCCCAAATATCATGACTTCACATGCATGCAAACAGTTGAGTATGGACAGCTCATAGGATATTTCACGGACTAGATTAGGTTTTATTTGGCAGATTGCAACTTCTCAGCTCTTTTTTTTTTTATCCCCTCACTTTGTTGGCTTATTAATTCCAAATCCCACCAGATGTGATGCTTAGATTCCTATGAAATAGCAACGCTCCAGGACTTTAGTTACCTCTAATTTGGCCACCATGTGAGGAAACTATATCTTGGTGAAATCCACAAGCCATAGCTGATATGATGCAGTCAAGAGAACCAAATAAACTCTTCAAATAAATGTTGTTAATAACTTTGGATCCTTTTGGTGTTGTTTGGTGGATTTTGTATCTTCTCGGATATGACAAAATATTAGACTGAAATAGGTGGCAATAATTCTTTTAACCACAATTTTTGTCCAATGGATCATTTCATTTCACTAAGCCCTTTCCCAGTTAATTTGCTCAAAATCTTCTGGATCTCTTTTCATTTTTTAGCAGAAAAAAAAATGATAAATTGCACCTTGTCATAAAATATTTTCTTGAAAATGTTTATACATTAACAAATATACTAAAAACTTTTAGCTGCTGTCAATGTTTATAGGATATTTTTGGTTATCAATCTCTTTTTCATCCTTCAATGTTATATGATTATATTTTTTTTGGTCATCAAACTTTCATAATTACAATTTCATCCTCCGAGATTACATGATCATAGTTTTATAGGTTGATGTGTTTTTTTATTTGTATTTTCTCATGTACACAACATGTTTAAATATTTTTGGATTATGAAATGAAGACCAATTTTGCAAAATAAAAATTAATTGGTAATTAAAAATAGAAATTAAAAGAATATGGACCAAGTTTAAGAAGCAAAGCAAAACAAAAGAGACCCCGTTTTTTATATTGGCACAAAAAAATTTAATTTGCTCTCTATACTTTTCATTTTATCTGTTGTTCGGTCCTTGGAATTTTAGCATCTCACATTTCGGTTTAAAAATTTATTTTTCTTACATTTCAGTCCATGAGAAGAGAGAGAAAATCACCAAAAGATATTAAGAAGAGAGAAAGTTATCAGTTATTGACATCGTAACCATAAGAAAGGGTGATTTTGCTGTCAATGGGTTGGAATTTGCAATGGAAGTATCGTGACGTACACAATGTCGAATGACTGAGTTGCCTTCTGGATTGAAGGGGCTTTTGATTTAATTATAAAGTTATGATTAGAGGGAGTCGCCACCTAGTATCATGGTCACTAAAAAACTTATAGTCTGCGAGAGTCTGAGTAAGAGGACTATTTGTGCATGGAGAAGACACATCACCCCTAATACACCCTACATATGATAAGCTGTATTGCTGATTGATTGTTATTCCAAGTCATGTTTCTATTTGTTTGTAACGACCTTTAATTTATATTCTTCTTTAAAACTAACATCGATTCAGAAAATATAACACTAAAATGTAAGGATAATTGTATTAGTTCACTATACGAACTGATCATCATGGAAAGACTGTATAATTTCTAAACTTATTATTTATTTATTTAAAATTTCAGTAGCATTTTCTCTATACAAAACACTACCAAAAAAATTTTTTGTTCATCTATTGAATCTTGTATAAAATAAAGTATTTATATATTTCCTTTAAATTATTCAAAGTGGCCTTAGGCTCACCTCCCATCACCATAAATGCTTAAATCCCAATCTTTTCATAATATACATTCCATATAATTTATACAATACATAAGCATTACATAATCAGTAATAGAGAAACATCAAAAGAATACTTTTAAGGATTAACTAACTTAAAGGATTACATTAATTAGTGTTCACATTCAAAAGTTTACATGCCAAAAGATCTTCATTTTTCCTAGACTATATATATATAAAAATAAAGATGTGATGATCCAAAGACTATTAAGGAAGTGCACGTAAAGTACCTATAAAATACAATTCAATTACAAAAATATGAGTATGCATATATTATTATAATTAAACCTTTAAGACATTTTAGTCTTTTAGATTTCTAATCTATATATATATATATATGACTATTGAATCTATTCCTCATTATTAATTACCATGTACAATCCTTATGTCTACTAGTTATCCTTAGTTTCTTTTGAACAGAAAAATAATTGTCATTTTAGAAAATATTAGTCTTAATTTATATGACTATGTTTTAGTCCAATAACATATGTTACCAATCTTAATTGATTTGCCTCAAAGGTAAATCAACTTTGAATTGCACCATCCTTCCCCGTCCCTGAAGGAAATTCAACTCTTGAATTTACCATCCCGCCCCGAAGGCAATTGGACTCTCGAATTTACTATCCCGCTCTAAAGGCAATTGGACTCTTGAATTTACTATCCTACCCCGAAGGCAATTTAATCTTAAATTTACTATCATGCCCTAAAGGCAATTGGACTCTCAAATTTATTATCCTATCCTGAAGGCAATTCGATCTTGAATTTACTATCCTGCCTCAAAGGCCATTTAGTCTTAAATTTACCATCTTGCCTCGAAGGCAATATAAATTCTTTCAATGTCAATAATTTAAATTCTTTCAATTTAAATATGTAACAATAACCTTTCATCAATTTAAAAAATAAATTATTCAAGGAGTAGGGACGAGCCCTTACATGAAGCTCTTAAAACGTGCTCCCAAGAGTATCGGCTCCACTCTGAACGAACCTCTTAACAACACCA
>Ga0307510_10012463_pt1 | contig 10084 bp, 6 predicted proteins | sample 12_EM_MG_FD_207224 | JGI IMG/M metagenome (GOLD analysis project Ga0307510, IMG submission 207224) | Populus trichocarpa ectomycorrhiza microbial communities from riparian zone in the Pacific Northwest, United States - 12_EM | ecosystem: Host-associated > Plants > Roots > Unclassified | place...
AGTAAATTCCAGCATATTCCCATTATAATTTAATCAGTAAACCACTACAAACATCTTTTAACCATTGAATGTCATTGTTCCTGATATATTTTTTGCACTTATTGACTAGAATTAACATTGATATTATTCTTTTGTGCCTACGCATGAAAATATAGCCCGTCTTGCAACTTGAGGTACCTTAACTTTTGGCTTATTTATTCATTTACATTGAATATCCAATACTTTTAATTAATTGCTGAGCCTGGCTAAATTTGTGGGAAAATTAAAACATAGTGTTTGGACTACTTGAGTGCATTTAGAAGACTGACATTATTTTCATGTTATTTTCCCTTGTTTAATATGTTATTGCTTAGTCACTAAAATAAATAAATAATTAACTAATAACTTTAATTTAATATCGCATTTTACTTGCAAGTGTCATTTGTGATCTTAGTCATAGTCTTAGGATTAGTATTGTATGCTTAAAATTTTATGGATGCTTTATTTTTTTTAAAAATGGAATTAGTTTTATTTTTATATTGTGATCCCACTTGTAAGAATCGTAAGTGATTTCAATTTCATTTTCAAGTTAGTGTTGCATGCATTTGTGTCATGAACATCTAATGTCCAAGTTTAAGTTTACACTTACCATTGACTTGACCCTTAATAATACTCTTAGGGTCATTTGAGGGGAGCTGCAAACCCAGATGACCAACATGTATGAAAGAATTGAACCTCAGGAGAGTTCTTGAATTAGGCACTTAAAGACTAATAAATATCACAAGAATAACTATTGTAGGCAAGTTCACCCTAAGCACCACTAGTTTGACTATCATCTGAGTTACTCTACATATAATGACCTTGATGAGTGAGTCATAAGCCTTAATTAAAATAGAAGCCCCCACTTTTGACGGTCATCATGACCCTTGGATATTTGATATGTGGGTTCGTGACATGGATTAATTCTTTGAATGGCACAACTTGTTTGATAATAAGAGAGTTAGATTTGTTAAGATGATACTCATTGGTGAAGCCTGTTGAGGATTGTTTAAAGATAAGGTAAACTTTTCATAACTGATTGAAATAAAATGAAACAAAAACTATAGGAGAAGTACCTACCCCATTTCTATAAGAATAAATTGTTAAACCAATGGAATAATCTAAGGCAAGAGAACAAGTCTATAAATGATTATATAACACATTTTAACGATTATATGATGAGATATGTCATAAAAGAAAATCAAGCCATGACTTTGCGTAGATTTTGTAGAGGTTTGAGCGATGATTTTAGAAAAGAAGCTCAACCATAGACAAGGTCATTAGATTGAGTATTTTCAAGCCTATTCATTTGTATTGAAACATAAATATGGAAATGAGAATAAAATGGCAGATGACTTGAGTTGCCGGGTAACGCTGTTATCTGTAATGAGTGTTGAAGTTATTGAATTTGAGAGACTCAAAGAGGAGTATGAATCTTTCTTATAATTTAGAGAAATATATGACATTGAGAGATGAGAGTAATTGTATTGTAAATGGTTATTACCTTTAGGAAGAGTATTTGTTTAGGGATAATAAGCTTTGTATCCTGAAGACATCCGTGTGTGATTTTTTGGTGTGGGAGATTCATGCTGAATGTCTTTCAAAACATTTTTGAAGAAATAAAACCATTAAGAGGTGGAATGTCAATTTTTCTGGTCTAGCTTAAAAGAGATGTAACTAAGTTGGTAGGTCAATGTCAAATATATCAACTAGCTAAGTATAGAAAACAAAACACTAGTTTTTACACCCCGTTGCCTTTCCTACTTGCCCTTGGCAAGATGTAAGTATGGATTTTATGTATGGGCTTCCACCTACTGCAAAGAAGCATCATTCTATCTTTATGATGTCGATCTCTTCTCTAAGGTGGCCCATTTTATCCCTTGCACTAAGACCACAAATGCTTCTAGAGTTGTGAAACTCTATTTTGATGAGATGGTCAAGCTGTATGGTCTTCCCCAAACCATAATCTTGGATAGAGATGTTAGATTTATGAGTTCTATTTGGAAAACCCTTTGGCATATGATGGGAACTAAGTTGAAGTTTTTTAATCCCTACTACCCCCAAATTGATGGTCAAACCGAGATGGTTAATAGGAGTTTAGGCAACCTTTTGAGATGTCTAGTGAGTGATCATAATAGAAATTAGAATTTGGTTCTTCCAACAGCTCAATCGGCCTATAATAGTTATATCAATAGGTCGATAGGCATGAGTCATTAAACCTTCTTCTCATATCTCCTCATGCTAAGGTGTCTGAGTCAGCCGAGTCATTTGTATATTGAGTTCAAGATTTGCATGTTGAGATCACTAAGTAGATTCAAACAAGTAATGCGTAATATAAATTTCAATTTGATTTACATAGACGACACAATGAATTTAATATTGGAGACTATGTTATGATATGAATTATACCTAAACAATATCCTTCAGGAACTAATAAAAAAAAATTACATGCACGTAGTGCTGGGCCATTTAAAGTGCTACAACGATTTGGTTCAAATACTTATGTTATTGATTTACCACTTGATATTGGCATGAGTTCCACATTTAACATTGAAGATCTGGGTGCATTTCAGAAACCATATTCTATTCCAAATGATCCCTTTGAAATGCCACCTAATTTCCCTCCCGATGATCCTATTGAAGCCTCTACCTGTTTCATCTTGACATTAACACAAAATGATAATATTAATGTTATTTTAGATGAACAAGTTGTTTTAACCAGGGATGGTGAAGTTCAACGGTTTCTATTTAGTTGGGTGACCCGACCTGATTCAGTTGCTCTTGAATCATTAGAGATACATTTCAACATATTGATCCAAATCTTTAAGAGTACTATCAGAGTCTTTGAGAGCTACACTTGATATGATCGATTTTCTCCAACTCTAAAAGAATTGATGGAGACACCAAACCCACGACACAAATTACACGATTTTATAGACGAAAATGATAAAAGATGGCCTAGTCTATCACTCTTTGGTTAGAAGAGTGAGCCCATCGGGGTCTATTTCATTATCTTTATTTTATTTATTTAAATTATTTATATTAAGATAATTTTAACTGATGGGCTTAATTCATTAATTAGATATGATAGAGTTATGATTTATATGTTTATCTTTCAGTTTGAAAAACCGTTTTTTATGAATTAAATAAAATTTGTAAAGTTACACACTTTTGCACTATTCTTCTTCTTCTTAGCTTAGTACTTTATCTTCAAATCTCTTTTACCCCTCATCAAAAAATCTGGGCCATTTTCAGTTTTAGGATAAGAGAATTTTGGGTTCATTATGTTCTTCCATTTTCAGTTTCCCCGGTGAATGAGCCTTGGGAAATGTTTTTAATAAGTGGTTGTAAAGATGTAATAACGCGACATCATTGGTGTTGTCAATAGTGATAGACAACATTGACAAGCTGAGATGATAGATTCCCCAAAAATTCCTGCCTTCCATTCTTGGCTGTTTTCTCCCTGGCTCGAGCTAACAGATAGCAGTGATATGATATTCCTCTTTTCTTGCTATCCGATCACTATTCCCTTTACCACAAAAGAAGAAGAAGAAGGATAACATGCTTCTGGATGTAGCCCAGATCTGCAACAACTCAGATTGTGATGTTAGATATGAAATCACATGTGAAAGAACAGTTACTGCTTTTTTTTTTGGGTCCAGCATTAGCATATTATCCAATGCCCCTTTTGTTCACTTCTCTCTTTCGTAACAAATCATTCCTCCTCAAGAAAAAACAACAGATCAGAAAGGATTCATGTTGAATTCCACACCTTCAAGATTAGCAACAACAAACATCTCCCTCTCCCCTCAATTGGGCAAACGATAAACAAGTAGAGGATACCAAATCTAGAAAAGTAGTCCCGTAATCCCAACCCCTCTTAGCCACCTCGCCGGCCAAGCAAGAAGTTATTGGAAAACTCTTAACCCCAAAGTGGCTGCAACATGAGAGTATTTGAGGAGAACAGAGAAGAAAGCAAGCTGCGTTCAGATTTGTTTTTAAACAAGAAAACAAAAGATTTTGATGACGTGTTTCAACACTTCGCCTGTGATTCAATAAATCTTGTATCCAACGGTCAAGAATTCTTTTACTCTAATCTAATGGATTTAAAGCATTTAGGAATTTGTCCGGAATTCTTTTTCTTTTTTAATTCTGGACCCCTACATTCCTCAATTTTCTATCATGAACGGAATCTTAGATTTAGCGGTTGTCTGTAAATGTAAGTAATGTATATTTTTTAAAATGTTTTTTTTATTAGAAATATATTAAAATAATATTTTTTTTATTTTTTTAAAAAATATTTTTTACATCAACATGTTAAAATGATTTTAAAAAATTAAAAAAATAATTTTAAGTGAATTTATTTCAATTGTTTCAGAATCATTATTTAGAAAGCAATTCCAAAAAACTATTTACTAGTATTATAAAGATACAAATTTTATTCCAAAAAACTAAAATCATCAAAATAAATTATTGGACCAGAATGAAAATTACAAAACCTTAAATGGATATTGAAGCACCTCAGCCTAATTCTTTTTTCATTCTTTTATTTTTTAAAATTCATCATTGAATTTTTTTTTATTTAATTTTTTTATGACCTAATTTCATGAGATAAAATTTTAAATTGTAGTAGCAAGATAAAATTAAAAGAGAGAGAATCACAAAGTAGAACACATGGAAAAAATTTTGGTCAATCTTAAAGTTTTTATAATTTTTATTTTTTTATTTTTTTATCCCTGAGTTTGAAAGAAGAGGGAAAAACTTGTTGAAAAACAATGAAAAAAAAGAGGAAGTTGTCTGGCCACGTTACGAGTATCAAAAATAAAAACATTTATGTCAATGTATTTCCTTTCTTAAGAGAAGTTCAATGGAAGTAGTTTTTTTCTCTAAATATAGTGGGAAAATTTAATCATGTTCTATTTGGTTTATTTTGATTTAATTAATTTTTTTTAGAGTGTGAAGGTGTTCTAGAATTGTTAAATATTTGTTTAGATTTATAAGATGTTTTGGAGTGTTTTCAAGTAAAATAAAGCTAAAATATAGATTTTAAGGTCTAAAAACATGAATCTTGATTTTTGTTTCTGAATTTTAAAAAAAAATCATGATATTTTAAGATACATAGATAAGAATAACACTTGTGTTTGGTGATAAATCTAGCTTCTAACTAAAACGATGGGAGTGCAATTTTTTTAGAATTAAAAGAAATATAAAATTACAAGTGTGTTAGGCCCACAGTTGCTCACGTGCAGCAGCAAAAGGCGGGTCAGTAAAAAAACGGAAAACAACAAGACCCCACAACAGCGAAGCCTCTTTTTTCTTTTTTCTTTTTTTGGATTTTACCTCGGCTTTGAACAGTAATATTATCTTCCTTATCAACAGTTAGTCCACCGAGGGACTGGTCATAACTCATAAGGAGACCAATTACAGGCAGAAGGCGATCCACTTCCTCGCCTGAGCTCCTCCTCCTCCTCTTATTGAATCAGAGAAAAGTAAAGGGAAAAAAAAGCAGGCAAACCAACCATGGCATTAAACGAGGAGAGTGCAGAGAAGAGGAAGAGTGCAAGACTGGCGATCTTTGAGCTAGCCAACATGATTAGTGTTCCTATGTCTCTCAACGCTATCGTCCGTCTAAAAGTCGCCGATGCTATCTGGCAAGGTGGCTCCAATGCTCCTCTTTCTGCCTCTCAGATCCTACAACGTATTGCCTCTACTGGATCTGACCCTGAGAATTTGCAACGCATCCTTCGCATGCTCACTAGCTACGGTGTCTTTGAGGAACACCTCACCATCGAATCATCACCTCTTGATGGTTCTGCTTCCGAAAGGAAGTATTCACTCACGGAAGTCGGTAAAACCCTCGTTACTGATACTGAAGGACTCTCCTACGCGCCTTACGTGCTCCAGCATCACCAGGTCATATGTTTTTCCATTTCATAGCTTTCTCTTTGTCTTGCACTATACTTCGCCAAACCATTCAAATCAATTGATGATCCAATTCATTAACGTTCTAATCTTATGAAAATAATTTCAATAATAATATATAGATTGATCTTAATTAATTAGATGGTTTAGAAATCTTACTCCATCTTTGCTGTTGTAATTTGCTCATAATTTGTCCAACAGAGGGAGTAAAATGGATTGGTTATTCATCCCTATTTTTTTTATAAAAAAAAATGTTGCAGATGTTACTTATATATGCAAATACTAATTTCTATGTTTCTATGTAAATGATCTCTTGACGATATGAACAAATAGGACGCGCTAATGAAAGCGTGGCCATTGGTGCACGAGGCAGTGTTAGATCCCACAACAGAGCCATTCGTGAAGGCTAATGGTGAGCCTGCATATGATTACTATGGGAAGCAGCCAGAAATGAATGAGTTGATGCTGAAGGCAATGTCAGGTGTATCTGTCCCGTTCATGGAAGCAATGTTGGATGGCTATGATGGGTTTAAAGGGGTGGAAAGATTGGTTGATGTAGGTGGGAGTGCAGGGGATTGTTTGAGGATGATCTTAAAAAAACATCCTGGTGTACGTCAAGGGATCAACTTTGATTTGCCTGAGGTGGTTGCTAAAGCACCTATTATTCCTGGTAACGCGGCATATCCATTTTCTTGATAACCTGGCATGCTCTCCTTTTCTTTTTCTTGAACAATGAAGTCTCGTCATTTTACCATTTTCTTACCTAAACAGCTCTTCAGACATGGGTTTTATGGAATGATCTTTTTCCACCGTACATGGTTTAGGGTAAATGATAGCTTAAGACCTCATTTCAAGCTTGGCTTTGTAGCTGCTACTAGCATGTTATGTATGACACGTTTGAAAATGCTAATAGGGCGAGATGCTACATATTTTTGCTTTTGCACCAATGGAAGTGATTCATCCTTGCAGGTGTTACAAATGTTGGTGGTGACATGTTCAAGTCAATTCCGGATGGTGATGCCATCTTCATGAAGGTGCGTTGAGTCACTTTCATCTGCTTAAATGTTTGATAATGCCATTTGCTCATTGAATGAAAATGTAGGGTTTTTTTGGTAAATTGCAAATAGAGCAGCAACCATGGGTTGATCCTCTTGCAATTAGAAATAGGACATGTGACCAGTCCTTTACGGTCCATTTTGGACCCAGTGTCGTATATATGAATTGATTCCCCCTATTATATTTCTTTGACCAGCCAGTTTTTATACGCATCATCTTCTTATTTCTGAACAACCGATCAAGATAGTCTTTCACTCTTTTTGATACTCCATGTACTTGTCAATTTGGCAGTGGATTTTGACGACATGGACAGACAATGAATGCAAGCTGATTATGGAGAACTGTTACAAGGCCCTTCCGGTGGGAGGGAAACTGATTGCTTGTGAACCGGTGCTGCCTAAGGATTCAGATGATAGTCACAGGACACGAGCTCTCTTAGAAGGTGACATATTTGTCATGACAATTTATAGGGCTAAGGGTAAGCACAGGACTGAAGAAGAATTTAAGCAGCTCGGTCAGTCTGTTGGTTTCTCTTATTTTCGTGCATTCTATGTCGATTATTTCTACACCGTTTTAGAGTTTCAAAAGTAACAATTCCTTGAGACTACTAAGCAGCACTATGAATAAACGGTACTTTCTCTGATCAGTTTACGGTTCATTGCTTATTATTTCCAGTATATATGTTTTTTTCAACATATTCATATCGCCCCATGAAATTATCAGATTTTACTCATGCTCCTACAAATACAAAAAAAACATCAAACTCAATATCAGGCTCGAACATGGTATGACTCCTCAAGAGTGACATTTTCCTTCACTAGCAAGTTCTTATGTGATTTCTTTTCCAAATATGAGAACGTCGTAGGGCAATCCAATAATATATCCTGCCCATATGTGATATATACTCATCAATCATCACAATTCTATATTGAATGACCTCTATTTCTCTGGCAAAGAACAAGCTTGCATCCGAACTACTACAAGTGCATTAATAGTATGCATGAGTAAATTCTTCATCCTTGTCATAGTTAGAATAGCTGGATAAAATGTTTTCTTCGTTCCCTGTCATTGTTAGAAATGCTGGGCAAAATGTTTTGCTGATAGAGCCATTGATTACCATCAATGTATGAAATATCCATGTAGGGAGCTGCCTCGTATTGAGTCAGCTGCTTTCCATACGAGGCTCTGAATGTGAAGTTTGCTCCAGGTCCAAAACACTCGTACTCTCCAAAGAATGCTGTCCTGTAATAAAAAAAACACATTAACCAATCGTCGCTTTTTATTTTTGTTTTTTCATCGCAATAGTCCAGAAAAGATTCAGCAATATAAAAGTAAAAGAGGAGACATTAATAATTAGGATCAACGACAGACTGGTCTCTAGAAGGGTCTCTCCAATCGTTCCATCCATCTGAAGATACAGCATGAGACATGTATGTTTTAGAGAAGACTACTGTAGCATAAGCTCCCCAAGCTCGACCAAGCCATACTTTCCCACTTCCAATAACGGTGCAATTCACGAAGGAAAACCCAGTTTGCTCGCTCACCGATTGCCTTGCTTGTGCTGTAATAGATCCACTTACTCCAGCTTTGGGTTGTTCTGCAATGGAACTGATGGTGCAGGACTGACATATATAACAATTGCTTGTCAATACAAGGATTTACAGGCTCTAACCTGTTTCACAAAATTTATCAAAGTTGACTTTCTTTATGCGTTTCGTGGAATGAAAACAGACTCTCTCTTACAGCCTCGAAGCCCAGGCAAATTCTGAGAAATGTTTGGATGATATATAGCATATCGTTTTATTAAAGAGTGATCTACCTGGTAAAGGGATCTAGCGTTTCCGAAAATGAAATCAATGGATCCTTGGATGAAGCATCCTCTAAAATAATGCCTCCCACTATCATCATGGAGCGTGTCTTGAGCTCCATAAAATCCACATCCATAAAATGCCGCTTTGTCACCTGCTATTCTAAGTGCCACTGCCTGTCCTCCGACTTCTCCAGGAGATGGCCAGGGAGCTGTGTTCTTTTCAAACCCACCAAAATCACACAAGTAGTAGGGAAAAGAATTAGGAATAAATTATTTGCAACTGATTAAGTGCTAACTCTCAGGTCCTAGCTAGATGCAACATATAGCTTGACTCTTGAGTCCTGACATATAAAACATGGGTTCTTGAGTACCTTAAAGCTAATATTATAGGCTATGAAGTTAGAAGCAAAAATGGCAACTGAAGCACTATAAACAGTCCCACCAGTAGAATTTGCAGTATCGTTCCATGCAATGGCAGTGTTGAGATAACCCTGGCCTAGAAGTATCAGGTTTGTTTTTTTAGCATGCACCGTCACCTTCTCCCTGCAACCATATACAAATTTCCTATATGTTTTTAAACTCCACGCTTTCATGCGATCTTAATCATGATCATACTTTAGTTGAAAAGTGCATGTCGCTTGGCATATAAGAAAAGGTCAACAAAGAGACAACAGGAACTTCAGTATTACCTGTAAGTACCAGAATCCATGATGATGAGAGTGGTAGAGGAGCTGAGCTCTGGAACAACATCAACAGCCTCCTGAATGCTGCTAAAATTCCCACAACCTTTCAAGTCTACTGTCAATACAAGAGAAACTTTATAACGGTATATTAGCCTAGAGCTGATCCATTTATTCATGTCACATTTGATTTTGTGCTTTCTCCGGTGATGGTGTCTTGAAAAGGAACTTGCTACGAGAGAATGAAAAACCTCTAATCCGCTTTTCTTGATAACCCTTTTAAGATTAGTAAGAGATGAGCTATGCAGATTACTTATCGGAGTACCAGTAGAAGGGGACGGAGAAATTTCATAGAGGGCAATGACAATAGAAACTAGAGCAATAGCAAAGGCCAAGAGCCAAAAGGAGATCGCTTTGATTCTCATGCTTCAAGTCCTGATGGTTGTTGAAGTCGTGTAATGTTTTAGCCAAGTAGAATAGGAGCGATATGGTTGTCATATTTTTCAAGGAGATCATGAGTGGCGTGGCAAGCAAGAAATGTATGGGCATTAAGATCAGTTTGGGCTGTGATGATGATTACAGCTTCTACTTTTGAAGT
>Ga0307510_10012466_pt1 | contig 10083 bp, 6 predicted proteins | sample 12_EM_MG_FD_207224 | JGI IMG/M metagenome (GOLD analysis project Ga0307510, IMG submission 207224) | Populus trichocarpa ectomycorrhiza microbial communities from riparian zone in the Pacific Northwest, United States - 12_EM | ecosystem: Host-associated > Plants > Roots > Unclassified | place...
AGAAATGAAAATCACGTCAATTTGTAGGATAAATGGCTTTATTTGCCGGGCAAATTTTCCATATATCCACACGTTTTTAATTGCATTTGTTATATATTTGTATAATATTTAATTCTATAACATATCTTTTTGTCAAGTTTTTCATCTAAATCTATGCAATTGTTTTTTTATTCCAAGAGTGCCAATGCTTAAAACTGAGGGCAACTTTTAATGGGTATCTGAGAGAATGGTTACGACTTGTTACTTGAAATATATTAAAATAATATATTTTTTTTAATTTTTAAAAATTATTTTTAATATCAACACAGCACATCAAAACGATCTAAAAATATAAAAAAGTAAACAAAAATTATTTTAAATTTTTATAAAATACTATTTAAAATACAAAAATTAAATGGAGTTGTTGTTGTTGTTGTTAATACCAATAAGGTAACAATCACTTAGTATCTATCTCATAGTATTTTTTATTGAAATGGGCAGTATTTTATTTTATTTTATTTTATTTTTTAATATTAACTTGGTTGGGTTTATTTAAATTCATCAAATTATTAAAAATCTAGTTGACTTAATTAGATTTTATCATATTTGATTGGATTAAATTTTTTAAATTAACCAAATGGGTTTAACACTATTATTTAGGACATGATATATGGACTCTCAAAAAATTTGGTATAATAATGATGTTTGAGAGTGAGTTTCAATTTATTTTTTGTTAAAATTTAAATGTTTTTTGTTTTAAATTATTTTTTAATGTTTTTAATTAGTTTTGATATGTTGATATTAAAAATAAATTTTAAAAAATAAAAAATATTATTTTAATATTTTTCCAAATAAAAAATACTTTAAAAAATAATTATTTTTGAACTCCTACTCACCCTGCATATTGTGTTCAATCTCTTTTTAAAATGATTCTTAAACTGTTTTTGTTTTTAAGAATTAAAATTGATTTTTTTAAAAAAATATTTCTTAATAATTTTAATATATTAATATAAAATGTTTAAAAAATATTATTATAATACATAGCCCAGCTGGACACTGAAATGATTGGTGAAAATTGATGACCATCCACGTGGCGAAAGGACAAAATTTAGTGCAGAAAAATAAATTCACGGAGAACGGAAAAACAAATGACCGGAGCTGTAATGGTTTTGATTTTCAAGGTTTCTTCCAATTCTCTATAGGTCATCAAAATTGAAGTTGGAGGCCATCAACTACCATGGCTTTGCTTACTAATACCTCAGCTAATATCTACTCTGTAACCAACCACGTATCATGGTCAAATTCTACCTTCATGGGTTAGTCTTTCTTCTCTCTCTCTTTCATGGATTCCATAATATAGTCATTGACACTGAGAGCTTAGTAAAGCTGTGCTTGCTTTTCTCTTAAACATAACTATAACTAGGTGGGAAGTTCACTGCCCTCTATCTAATTGATTCTTGTCAGTTCTTGCAGTTACCTGCCAAATCACCTAGCGTAAGATACTCACTTTTCACCTTTCTTTTTAGCAAAATTTGAAAGGAATTGTTATGCGGGTTATCTTATCTTTTTGAGACTGAAAATAATTTATTTATTTATTTTTCAGGGCGATAAGTTTCGCACAAGGACTTTTGCGAGACGGAAATCAGTGAAAAAATGGACAAGGGATGAGCGGTCACAAAATGGTATAGCTCTGGAAAGTACTGAGAAGGGTTTAGAAGAAGAGAGAGTAGTGTTATCAGATAAGTCTTCTTTAGAGGATAATTCTGTGGAGCCTGTGCAAAGTACACTCAACAATATCGCTTCAAGAAGTGATGTGCTTCAGGCATGCACTGTCACTTCTGGGTTGATAGCTGCTTTGGGTATATTAATTCGACAGGCAAGGCTTTACTTTACTTTCTTGCATACTTGCTCAGGAACATCTGGATGAAATCTTATCAGAGTTATTCTCTTTTGTTGATCTTGTCTCTTGTTGTTTAGAAAATAATGGATTCGATTTTCCCATCTTTCCTTGTCTATGATACACAATGCTTAGTGTTTCTGATCAAGTGATTAAAGTTGTAGAGCTTAGATTGATATCATTAACATCCATATGCACAATTTTTATTGCTTGACATCATGAATAATCTGCACATTATTTGGTGATCCCTGATTTTAATTTCCAGGTGTCTCATGTCGCATCAATGGAAGGACTGCCAATCCTCGACTGCTCTACAGAAGTCTCATGTATAAATTTTCATGTTTTGCCTCTTTGATTTTCCAGTTGGTTGTTCATCAAATTGTTTTCATTATTTCAACCTTGTTTCTTGTGCAAATAGAAATAAAGTGAACATTTAGTATTTGGCTGGACACTAGAAATATGATAAAATAAAAAGTTGATTTGCCCTGCATTATCATCCACATTTGTTGGATATGCCGGTTGGATTTTATGATTAAATTAAGGACTTCTCGATGAGAACTATCTGCATCTAGATTTACATTAAAACGCTGGAATGATCCCACTTATTCCTGCAACATGGACCAGGAACCAGGAAGACAACCCATTACCTCATGGCATGGACCAAGATGGGAGTCCTCTCTGTCTCTCTGAGGGACACTGGACCTGAACTCAATGTTCATAGTACTCTCTTCTTTTATTGGTCTAGGTGTAAATGGCTATGCTAGATGTCTGAGTCACATTTTCATCCATGTAGATGGAGCTATGACAAAGAATGCAGCCCAAGCAACAATTTATCAGTCAAAGAAGATGAATACAACTCATCATAGTTAGGTTAAAGCTTCATTGAGTGGTGTGTAGTTTTTGACGAGATTGAAGATTCTTGCCCAAATTTAAATGTCTTCTCATGGCCATGTTCAAGGAAAACGTTTATCATCATAATTTTGAATCCTATAGAACTTATGATCAATCTTCGCTGATGTTTTTGTTTTTTCCCTGATAGTATCGTAATCCAAAAATAATTCACTCTGAATCTGGTAAATGTCCCTATCCAAATACATGGCAAAATGACTGGTAGTTGATGATGGATAATTTCAATCTGATGTGCTATCCAGATGTCTTTGTTTTTATTCTCTGCCTGCTTCTTTTTGAACCATACTTAAAGAGTTTCTCATCTTTACTTTCTCTTTACAGTTGGTATTGAGATGTGGCATCTTGAGTTGATTACAGGATTGGTCATACTGATTTCATCATGCAGATACTTGCTACTGAAGACATGGCCAGATTTTGCTGAATCAACAGAAGCAGCCAATCAGCAGGTACTCTACTCAATTTTCTGATTCAATCTCTAATTTAATCAATTATCATCTCTATCACTATCTACAGAAAGTCATCTAGTTAGAATTAAATGTGGAATGATTGGGAGTTTACATAAGTTCTATCTTTCAATATTCTCTTCTTATTTATTTTTTGATGGTTCAGCTACTGAGTTGGACCTTCTTAGTTTTTCCAACTACCTCTAAATGCTAGCAATTTTTGTCGCTGAAAGCCCTCACCAGTCTTTACTTCTTTATTTTCCATGCAGGTCCTTACATCATTACAACCTTTGGATTACTTAGTTGTTTCATTCTTGCCTGGAGTTACTGAGGTAAGTGAATGTATAATCTCAGGTCTCTAAAACATGCATGTATGGAAAATAAAGGCGTATAATCTCTTTCTCAGTAAAACCAACTGATAAATTTTTTTATGTGAATTCATGTATTGCCTAGGAACTTCTTTTCCGAGGTGCGCTGCTACCGCTCTTTGGAATGGATTGGAAGAGTGTCCTTCTAGCTGCCACCATATTTGGTGTTCTACATTTGGGAAACGGTCGAAAGTACTCCTTTGCTATCTGGTATTCACTTCTACAGTTTGTTAACTGGAATTTCTTTCGGTGGGCATATACATGTCTATCCTGTCCATGCTACATTTATTATGCGCTTTGACCTTCTCAAGCTCTTCTTCCTTTTATTCTGTTGCTAAATGGAAGGTTTTAGCTTCCATTTCTCATTTAGATCAATAATGAATCAGTAATCACTTTTTATGCCCCAATATTCCATTAGGTACACATCAACTTCTCAATGTCTATGAATACTATATTTGAAGAATACTCCTGAATCTCTGTTTTCTATTTCCATGTTCTTCATTTATTTACAGCTGGTTTATCCGAACGACAGTTACCTTTACATAAAATCATAGTTTTATTGTTTAACTTCTTTCAGGGCAACCTTTGTTGGATTTGTCTATGGCTATGCTACCATTGTATCCTCAAGCTTGGTCGTACCAATGGCTTCTCATGCACTGAACAATCTAGCCGGTGGGCTCCTGTGGCGACACACATCAAAGCCAGCAAAATAGAAATCAGATGATCATTTTTTTATTACCTGTTTTACAACATGAACACTACCTAATTTGACCAGTGAAAAACACGACTGCAAAGGGATCCATGTACAGGTATACGCTATATCCTAGCCTAATATGGCTTCAGTATGCTGCGTAGTTCTTTTGCCGAGTACATACATGTGCAGCCATCTTAATGTGAATGAGTTGTAGAGTGTGAACAATGTCTCTGTTTATCCAACGTGATTATCTCTCCAAAGAGGCATAGTTATCCTTTTCTTCCTTTCCAGTTTGAGATCTTGAATACAAAACTCCAGTCTCTCAAGTCCAAGCTAGAAGCACATCATCAAGATATGGTATGGTTGCACAGCAATGAGAATCCCAAAGTCAGGAGATAGAAAGACGCAAAACAGCGAGAGTTTCAAGTTTCCCAAGATCAGAGTAGAGTAAATCCAAAACGATATCGTTCTGGATTTTTTTAAAAAAACCTCAAACGACATCATCGTTTATCGTTTTCCCTAGAATAAATGAGAAAAGAGAGACACCTCTTTTATGGCTGCCATTCCTTTTTCTTCCTCCTCTCTCTCCACCAACGAATCACAATGGCTGCCACCGATCTCTAACCCACAAAACCGACCACCTCCAAAGCGCTGCCATTTCCTCTCCCTTTTCCCGCCTTCCCTTTTTCTTGCCATTATCAAATTATCCAATAGAAAAAAAACACCAACAGCATGGCACCAATTTGTAGCCACACGATGACGATGACGATGCTTTTACTAGGGAAGCGTCAATGATAGGTCCGATGATGAAATAAATCGACAAAGCTTTCATTGTCAGACACAAGTGCAATTCATTTTTCCATGAATTTCAGTAACAATAGCAGCGATCGGAGCTGACAGATACATCTTCAAACAAAAAGCTACTGTTGAGAATTGAGATTATCGGATATGTATTTTGACTAGTCTAGGAGTTCCTTTTGGTTTAGTTTTCGAGTAATTAATTTTTAAAGTATTTTTTTTATTTAAAAATAAATTAATAAATTTACTTTATATTTTTTTTAACCAAATATTTTTTTTTCTTTTTATATTTATACTTTCTATAATGAGAAACTATAAAAATAAGATTTATGAACAATGAACAACGAACAACGTACCATTCATTAAATAAACAAGAACTAAGTAAAGATAAATTTAAAAATAAATAGAAGATTGAGTACAAATAAAAATGAGAAAGCAAATTAATACAAAATTAAGAGAAAAGGAACTATGAAAGCTTCAAAGTTCAAACCAAGACGTGAGAAATGGAGAATTTTTGTAGTATAATTAATTTAAAAAAAGGTCAAACTAGAACAGCGGCCTTTTGAAAGTTTTAAGGTCGACGAGTCAAAAACAGGAGAGCAAGTAAAAAGGTTTACTCCTAAAATCCCAAGAAAGATTGAGATTTGTCTGTCTGTGTAATTGAATCTGGAAAAACAAAAGCAAATGATGAAAGAAGAAGTTAATGGGAGTCGAAGCTGTGCTGTGCAAGGAGGTTGCCCCTCCGATTACATAGCTATTTCCATAGCCATCCTCGCCTTCTTCTTGTTAGTACCCATTACACCTTCTCCTTCTTTCTTTCTTTCTTTCTTTCTTTATATTCTCTATATATTAATTGATTCTTCCTTCTGTTTTCATTATTATTTGATATGGTTTTGGACGGTATAATTTTGTTATCATTGTACTCCAAATTATTTACAAAAGTTGATAATTTTGTCTCTTGTCTGTTTTTTTGAATATGGGGTTTCTTTTTTGTGATTCTCACCTGTTTGATGCTTTGCCTCAATGAAATAGAGTTTGATAACAGGAAGGATGCCAGGATTTTACCCTATCTCCCCAGTTGCCACTTTGAATCAATTAGAGATTACATAGAGTATTATTACTGATTGGTAATTAGTGAATCAATACGATTAATGAGGGAGTACTTCATCACTAACAGTATGGTTTCTACCGGGTGATTAGAGATATGATCAACCGTGCCAGATTAACGTCAAGAATGTTGTGGGTCATGATAATGGTTTTGTTTCCTTTACTGAGTGTTTTTTTTCCCCTTCATAATTATTTCCAGGCTTCTTTCAAGGTTACTTTTTCCCTTTTTGATCCACAAGATCCCTCGTACTAATGGCAGTGGCTTCTGGATTCCAGTTATTCAAGTGTTTGGCAGCTTTAACCTTTTGTTATCAATTGTGGTAGGCTACAGATTTTCATATGTTTCTTTTATGTTTTCAGCGCTTTCATTCAGTGAAGTCTGTTTTATGGGCATTTTAGCATTGCAACCCATATTAAGCTGTTTTTCTCCTTTTACGCAGATGTCTATCAATTTCCTGAAATTTGAAAAGAGTCACTGGTGGCAGTCTTGCTATGTTTGGGCAGGTTGCCCCCTTCTTATGATTCTATTAACAACAGTCATGCTGTTTCCTCACTTTGTCATTCACATCTGCTTTTTTGAGTGAATGCATATTTCTTAATACAAACAAGATTCTCTGAAATATCTTCTGCTTTCAGTTTGGATTGAAGGTCCTCTTGGATTTGGTTTGCTACTGAGTTGCCGAATAGCCCAAGCTTTCCAACTGCATCATATATTTGTCAAGTAAGTCCAAAGCGCAAATGTACTAATTGAAATTGGAGCGGTGGACTTTGTGAACCATCCATCGATAGCCATCTAGCTACACCTAATTGATCTAACCATTTGGCAACTAGTTCACTCTCTTATAATCTGCAGATTTCCACTGTCCTTATAGCATTATTGGTGGCACTGTTCTTTTAAGTGGGACAGTGGACTTGTTTCATTTTTCAGATTATATTTCTTAATCCCTGTGGCATTTAGTTGTTTTCCCTATTCTATAATTATTTGGTATTGATATTGCAGGAGGCAATTACCACCAATTAGATCTTATTTTTTTCTTCCTCTGATTCTCTTGCCATGGGTTGCCGGAGCTGCATGTAAGTGTTCCTTGAACATGGATCATATTACATATTTGAAAGTCCAATTTGTCAAGTTCAACTTACTGCAAAGAGATTTAAGTGGCATTTGTTTTCCCTCTAAGAGCAGTACATTTCCAAATGAGGTCATTGATTGTTCTACTGTATACCCTCTGCTGCAATTTCTTTTTTCTTACAAGAAGGCTGTCTTGTTATTTGTAGTCGTCCATGTGAAGAGACCTTTGAATGATCGGTGCCACATGGGGACTCATTGGATCGTTCCAGTTGTGTGCCTTCACACAATATATGTTGCTGCTCTGGTTGGATTCACATGGGCAATTCGGCATATAGAGTTCAGGTTTAATGAACTCAAAGACTTATGGCAGGGGATACTTGTTTCGTCTTTATCTATTGGTAAGACTTTTGTCTGAGACTCTTAGGTCTATGTAGTGCACTGTAATTGGGATTTCTTTCTCTACAAACTTTCATTTCTCCCTGCATAAGGCAAGAAGTCCCATAATCCGAGGACCAATCGCCTGGTGGAAATGAGAAGTCATTTGATGATGGACAATATTTTGACATGATTAAGCTTGGTCATGATCTTTATGTTTTATCTGTTTTCCAAGGAACCAAATCCACCTATGGTATTTCATGGGTTGATATACCATAAGCTCATTTAGCTTTGTCTTGCTTCCTTGGGAAGGCCACTGTACACCCCAAAAGTTATATTTTCAAGTTTGCTTGTGTTAGCTCTCATAGGCATCACTGGCTCTTTACCAAGGGTCATAAACTTTCTAGAGAAATTTATTAAAACCAACATGGTGTTAGAATCTATTTGTTTAAAAAGCTCTATTGTTCAAATCTCATGATCTATTGTGTCTAGTAGATGCAACAATATAAAACTTTACAGTTGCACTTAGATTCCTTGTTGTGGTCCATGTGATAGTGGCCTGAATCTAATTCAAGATTAATGTGTAGGACCTGCATGTTTTTGGGTTGTCCGCTTGGCTTAGTCATGGGACTGAAAAGCAGCTACAAATTCGTTGGTTTCTTTTACGGGACTGCTACTGTTGAAGGTCTAGGTCTGCAACAAGTACATAAAATCTGGAATGGATTATACAGGGCTTTCATATAATGTTAACAAAAATAAATAGATACTGGACGAAAGGACCACACTAAAATTCAACCAGAATTGAAAATTGAGTAGTTGATATGTTATTCATATATGATAATGATTGAGTAATTGCTTGAACAATTAATCCAAAGGGTAATAAGACATTGAGATATTGGTCAAATTACCAACTAATTGTAAGCTGCTTGTCAAAGCAGTATATGGATGATCAGTTTGACCTCTCTCCATGGTCTTTCCTTTTAATTTCTACTCTTTTCTACTTGCAGGGATATGGTTTGCTGCTTATATTTCAAATGAAACTCGTGATGACATCTGGTGGCTCCAAGTTGCCTCCAGAATTTTGCTTTTGATAACAGTATGTTTCTGTTGTCTGGATCTTTCTCTATTTCTACTTACTGGTGGCATCACTGGTTGATTTGATTCAATTAGTTAGTTTTCTGCTTATATGTATTGCTAACATTCCTCAGGTATGCTCCACAGGCAAGCGTACTGGTTCTGTTTTTCTTCTCTATATCAAGTTCACAGCCTTTGCTCTCACAAATTAGCTTGAGGAAAAGAGAACCTTTAGAATTTCAAACAATGGGTCAAGCTCTGGGTATACCTGATAGTGGACTGCTATTGCAAATAGATTCTGTTCCGGTCATAGATCCTAACGAACCACTCGACAAGCTTCTTCTCAACAAAAGATTCCGCCAGTCTTTTATGGCATTTGCTGACAGGTATTTTGTGCTTCCTAATCAATTAGTGAAACCATTTTCTGGGGAAATGATTTAGATGTAGAGATTTATAACAAGAAAATTTAGTTTCTGAGATTGTTTCATGTGCAAACTTAAGTTCTCAATTCCCAGAAGCTTCATAATATTTCTTGAGCTAACTTAAATTTCTGATTCCCAAAAGCTTTTGCATCCCTAATAATGTTTTTCTGCAACTATTGAAGCAATTTGAAGAAAAATAGAATTTATTTTGGCAAAAAAAAAAAATCTCGAGTTGAAAGTTTACTTTGTATATTTTCACTTTTCATCTTAACTGCAGCTGCTTGGCGGGGGAGAGCGTGCATTTCTATAATGAAGTGCATGAACATGATAAAATTCCTGTAGATGACCCTGTAAGAAGGATCTACATGGCACGACATATTATTGAGAAGTATATTGTTGCAGGTTTGTGACGCATATAGGAAATTTGTGCTAAGTTTCATCTATTACATTCATTTGCATGCATTCAGGAACTTAATTATTTCCGCTCAATCTTCACCAACAAAAACAACTTGGTGATATGGCCTCTTCTTGGATATCTTAGTTTAGAGGTGCCAATGATTTCAACCAATTTTGTTGATTGGGCAGTTGAGGAAGTCAAATAAATGAAAAATGGTGTTTTACACGCTGCTTGCTGGCTCTAGACATGTTCATACATCCTTGCATATAAGTAAAACTGGGAATCGAATGTCGGTATGTGCTCCTTTGCTAGTAACAATCCACATATCAGTGCACATTTCCCTTGTTTGCAAATCCGAAACTAGAAAATCCCAATTAAGAGTCCACATTCTAACCCGATGTTCCAATATATGTGGTCTTTTTTTAAAAAAAAGTTGGTGTCACGATGATGTATCTAGGTTTTTTTGTAAAAAAGAAAAAATAAAATGAAAAGGAAATAATTCTTAGGAGTAGTGGCAAGGGAACAGCTCGGCTAGAGAAGCAAAAAATCAA
>Ga0307510_10012467_pt1 | contig 10083 bp, 12 predicted proteins | sample 12_EM_MG_FD_207224 | JGI IMG/M metagenome (GOLD analysis project Ga0307510, IMG submission 207224) | Populus trichocarpa ectomycorrhiza microbial communities from riparian zone in the Pacific Northwest, United States - 12_EM | ecosystem: Host-associated > Plants > Roots > Unclassified | place...
CTCATAGCGGGCGAACCGCTCCGGCCACTGCCCATAGCAGTAATGCAGGTTCTGAAACTTCGCCCCCTTACGGGCCAGGTAAAGCTGCGACACGTCCTGGAACATTTCGGCGCGATCACCGTAGTACACTGTCCACAGATCGAAATCGCGCCGGCCCTGCAGCCAGTTCCGCAGGTTTGAACGGTTGCCGGCGGAGGTAAATACGAGATTGTTCGAACGGGATCCCGAAGAGGTCGCTGCAGTCAGTTCCATGGGTATTTATTTTAATGAATTCCCATCACGACATAATCGATATGCCGTCCCCGGGGCCGGCAGTATAGAGCGGATTGCGGCAACGTACGCGTGCAGATGACCTCAACCGGGCGATAGATCACGGGAGTCCGTATTGGCAGCGATTTCGTGCCGGCTGTTTTACCAGTCGGCGAGCCCCCATATTCAGCAGCTCTACACCGGCTTCCGACTGTTGCACCGAAGCGGATTTCTGCGCCTGTCGCAGGAGCGGCGTCCAGCTCCCGTCCGCTACTCGAGCGACGCTCCACACTTGCGAGGCGCCGGACACGCCCACCTGGACGTACTCGTCGGCGAGAAGCTTCGGCTTCACTTCGATACACACGACGCCGAAGAGCTGGCACTGAGTGAGCTCGCGAGCTGTCACTTCTACTTCAAACGCTCCTGGCTGCCGGCTGTCGTCAACTCGTTGCCGCCTGAACAGCGCGGCAAGGTCCTGCCGCTGGGGTTGAATTACCGCGTGCTGCCGGATGTGACCGACCTGTTTGCCATCCGGCGCGCATTGTCTTTGACGGGCCTGTCGGCGGCGACCCTGGCGGCGTTCAAGCAGGCCCTCGATACCAACAACCGGTTTGGATTTCAGCCGCGCATGCGGGTGATGCACGCCGCGCCGAACCTGCGCGCCGATCCTAACGTGCTGTTTCTCGTCGCAGCATACAATCCCTACGATGACCCGTCGCGAAGCCAGGAAAAGATCGACGACCGGATCTTCATCAACGAAACCCGGGCGCGCTGTATCAGGTTGTTGAAGGACGCGCTGGGGCCGCGGTTTACGGGCGGTTTCAGCTACAGCCGCTTCGCCGCCGAGCAGTATGCCGACCTCGTTGTGCCACCCGACTCCACCTCGCAGGTCCAGTACCTGCGCACACTGCACTCGTTTCCCATTTGCGTGGCCACCACCGGCCTGCACGGATCAACCGGTTGGAAACTGGCCGAGTATGTTGCCTTCTCCAAGGCCATCCTCTCCGAGCGCCTGGTGTACGACGTCCCGGGAACGTTTGCCCCGGGCAGTCACTACATCGAGTTCACCTCCCCTGAAGAGTGCCTGAATGGCGCCATCCGGCTGATTGAAGATGTAGCGCTCAGACAGAAGCTGATGCAGAGTAATGCGGCTTACTATCGTGACTATCTGCGTCCGGACGCATTGGTCCGGAATGCATTGACTACCGCACTGGAGCAGGGATGAACGTTGCAGTCTTGGCACTGGTGGCCGCCTCCGCGGTGCACAGGTTGGAAGTGACGCCGTCGACCGTTGCGTACGGCTATTACTGGGCGGACGCCGCGCCCGTCCTGCGGATCGCTTCCGGCGATAGCATCGATGTCGACACCCTGCTGACCAACACACCCACCGGGTTGGCGAAGGCCGGTGTACCCGATGACAAGATCCAACAGTCACTGAAGGATGTCGTGGATCACGTCACCGGCGACCGCAAAGGCCCCGGCGGGCACATCCTGACCGGTCCCGTGTACGTTGAAAGTGCCGAGCCCGGTGATGTGCTGGAGGTGAAGATCCTGTCGATCTCCCTGGCCCTGGACTACGGCTACAACGGTTGCAAGGGTTATCTGCCGGAGAACTGCGAGCCCGATGCGCCGTTCAAGGTCCTGACACTGGATCGCAAGCGCATGAGCGCTGAATTCCTCCCGGGCATCGTGATCCCCCTGCACCCTTTCTTTGGCAGCATGGGAGTGGCGCCGGCGCCGGAAGCCGGGCGCGTCAGCAGCAATCCACCCGGCCGCCACGCGGGCAATCTCGACAATCGCGAGCTCGTCGCCGGCAGCACTTTGTACATTCCCGTGTTCGCCCGGGGTGCGTTGTTTGAAATCGGCGATGGCCATGCAGCCCAAGGCGATGGCGAAGTCGACCAGACAGCGATCGAGACGTCGCTGCGCGGTCGCCTGCAGTTGACCGTTCGCAAGGACATGAAGCTCACCTGGCCCAGGGCCGAGACACCCACGGATTACATCAGCATGGCCACGGATCCGGACCTGGCCGTGGCCACCCGGGGAGCGATCCAGGAAATGGTCGATTTTCTGGTGGTGGCGAAAAAGCTCAGCCGCCACCAGGCCTATCAACTGGTCAGTGTCGCCGGGAACGTTGCGGTAACCCAGCTCGTGGACAAGCCCAATCTGGGTGTCCACGTGCGGATGCCGAAGAGCATTTTCACGGCGAAGTGATCAGCGTTCGCGGGACTGCTCTTCCGCGAGCGTATAGATCGACTCGGGTATGGCTTCCAGGCGCTCGCGTGGAATGAGCTGACCACTTTGGTCCGAGGAACCGTAAGTACCCTCGTCGATCTTCTTCAGCGCCCGGTCGATTCGCTCGATGCGCGCCACGTCCCGGACAACCAGATTACCGTCCAGCTCGAGCGTAGCCAGCTTCTGAGCGTCGTCCTCGAACTCGCGAGGACCACCCGCGCTCTCTTCCTTGATGTCCGCTTCGTCAGCTTCATCGTCTTTCGCTGCTCTGACCAGGGTGACGCGCAGACTCAGAAGGGCCTGACGCTGCTTCTCTACAAACGCAGGATCGAGCGGGTGTGCTTTAGCCATAGCGGCAACTCCAGTTGCGTGCGGAATCGCCGCACACTAGCACGATTGTGCCCGACTATCGGCCCACTACCTGAGTCAGCGCGCTCTCGACACCGTCCACGTTTACGGCCGTCACGGCGAAGTAATGAGTGCCGCCGGGCGGATAGATCAGCACCATCCCCAGCTTGCCCGGAGCGCTGAAGTAATGCGGTACCAGTGTGTCCGGTGAATTGCCCGTGTAGATGTAGTAGCCCGCGAGGTCCGTCAGGGGACTGCCGTCATCGTTCCTGGCAGGCGCCGCCCACGAGATGATTCGAATTTCGAACGGCACCGATGCAGGATCGGCCAATGCCGTTGCAGCCCAACACGTGAGACAAAAGAAGGCCGCGCGACCCAGTCGCGAAATTTGCGATGTCATTGTGAAGACCCACCCAAAGCCAAGTGCGAGGTCGCGTTTTAACGGCTGAGTGTGAACGTCACATAACAGATTGTTGAACAGTCAGCGCGACTGTCGCTGCCTGGAGTCAGTGTTATTTGGTGACTTCGAGGATCCTGGCGAGGCGGGTCTCGGCGTCCGTGCGAATCCGGAACTCCACCCGGCGCGAACGCGCGACATCTTCCTCGCCCTTGCTGTCCACGATCAGCCGGGAAGAGGACAGGCCATTCGCCGTCACATATCTGCGCAGCCACGTGAGCTGCTCCTGGTCCCCCGGCAGATTCATGACATACGCCAACGTCGAGCGCGTCCGTGCCTGTGACAACTCCATGTTAAGAAAGTACGCCTGGTCGGGGGAGGCGCTGCCGGTCCAGACCGATGAAGTGTGACCTTCGATCCGCACTTCACTGATGGAGTCGCGGTATTTCTTCGAAGTCAGAATGCGCACATAACGCGGAAAGAAATCCTGCAGGATGGCCTGGAATTCGGGCTTGAGCCCGCTGCTGCCGGGTGCGAACAACACTTCGGGCTCGGAGAAGCGGATGGTGAGATCGGTCTTCAGCAGTTGCGCCTTCCACTTGGGCAGATCGGCGCTGAACTCCTTGTTGAGATCCTCGAACAGGGCGTCCTTGATCTCGCTGTAGGCGATGGCGACGTTCTTGATGCGCGCCGCATCCGCCTCCACCTGCATCATGTACGACACCGCAATCAACAGGAAGATGACCATGAGTCCGGTCATCAGGTCGGTCAGCGGGATCCAGTGACTTTCCTCGCCGATCGCGCTGGTTGTTGTTTCTTCCATCCTCATCCGCCTCGGGCGCGCCGTCCCAGGGATTCAGTGAGGTCTTTGTTGGCATTGGCAATGGACGCGGCCAACAGTGAAGTCAACTGCTGGTTGTGAACCTGGATGGATTGCGCCGCATTCTTCAGGATAGCGGTCATGGCCTCCTGGTTGGCCTTGACGCCCTGCTCAACCTGGCGAGTCATTGCGGTGATGTTCTGCTCCAGGGTCGGCAGTCCCTTGGCGGCGTGATTGATCAACTCACCGAGCGTGGACAGGGAGAAGTTCAATTGCTCCTTTTCCGTGTTCAAAGCCACCAGCAGGCGCTTCAGGGACTGCGCGATGTCCGTGAACTCCTGCGAGCGACGCACGAACTCGGTGAAGCGCGTTGCTGCATCGGTCATCGACTGGCGCGTTTCCGACTCCTGCGCAATCAGCGTCGACAACTGCTCTGCGTAGTGGGACTGCCAGGTCACCAGCTTCTCGACCGCCGCATTCAGGTGTTTGAAGTTCTCACCGAACTGATCGTTCACCTGCGTATTGAAATCCCGGACCACGGACTGCAACGCCTGCAGCAGCGCCCGGGAGTTGGCTTCGGCAATTTCTGCCGAGTACGACTCGAAGGTGGCATTCAGGCGATCCAGCCGGTAGTTGGAATCGCTGCGCAGAAGCTTGATCTGGCCCAGCAGTGTCGAGTCCTCCGAACCGGCCAGGGCGCTGTTGAGCTTGGCCAGATGTTCCGCCACATCATTGAGGGTAGCGCCTTGCTGGTTCGACCCGGTGAGCCGCAGTTTGGCATCACCCCAGATGGCGACCCGGGCCTTGATCGTGAGTGCCCAGAAGATGCCGGCCACAGAGGCCCAGAAGGAGGTCCGGATGCCTTCCAGCAGGCGCGGGATACTGAGCTTGACGTCGCTGGGATCGAAATTCAGCAGACCCCAGGCAATGCCAATAAAGCAGAAGAAGATTCCCAGAGTCGTAAGGAACGTGGGACCGATGGCCGTATTGCGCCGGGTCCAGAGCACGTGGAACAGAATGGCAATCAGCGTGATAACGACGATGGCGGACTGGGTGAGCCCGTTCAGATTCGTCCAGATGTGATCCATAGTTCCCCGCACTCGATCGCCAGCGGCGCTCTGTGCCGGTGGATCTTCTGCAGCCGCTTCTCGGGAGCGATGAAAGATCGTAGCCGTATGCCGTTGAGGCCACAAGACTTGGGGGATGCAGCGCGTCGGGCAGCGGGCTGCGCGGCGGCATTGAGCGCCCGACTTTGCGCACGTTGCGCGCCCGGCTTTGAGCGGCTCTTAACCCCTGTTGCGGGACTTTCTTCCTATCCTGTGCTTCCCATGCTGCAAGAGCGAACGACCATGCCGAAAATGATCGATATCGAATCGCTGACAACTGCGCTAAAGGCTCAGCCGCCTGGGCGTTGCAGTGAGCGCTCGAGCTGATCGATCAGGACGTTGGTGCCGTGCTCACGCATGCGCGGATCATCGCGACCATCCAGGAAGACGCCCTGCTCCGTGATCACGAGGTGTGTTCCTTCCTTGCGCGGTGCGAATTCAATCGTCACCAGCGAAACAGAGGTCTGCGTATCTCCGGTGTACATGTCGTAGACATACACGATGCGCTCGTTCGGAACGATCTCGTGAAAGCGCGCGTGGAATTTGCTGATTCCGCCTCCAGGACGTTGGCCAATCAATTTTTCGTGGCCGCCGACACGGAAGTCCAATTCGCGCACCTGCGCCTGCCAACCCGTTGGCCCTCCGAACCAATTGGCTTTCGCCTCTTTCGTGGACCAGGCCGCGAAGACCTGCGCAGGTGCAAAGCGGAAATCGCGCTTGATCACAAACGTATCGTGAATGGTATTGGCCATGATCGTTACCCGGGGAAATACTGCATGAATGGTTCCGCTTCGACGAGTACGCGCGCGTAGGACGGGCGCTGCTTCAGACGACCGAGGTAAGCGCTCAGATGCGGGAAGTGATCCTTCAGCGGCTGCATCTTGTCAATGAAAAAAAGCGGTGGCGCTGCTGCGCAATCCGCCATCGAGAACACATCTCCACAGGCCCATCGCCGCGTGGCCATCTCCCCTTCCGCCATTTGCAGCGCCGTGTGCAGTCGTTCCTTTGACTCGCTGACCCCGATTGGATCGTGACCATCGGCGGGACGAAGCTTGTCGCCGACGATCCTCTGCATGTGAAAGTGCACATGCAGATCGTAGAAGCGATCGGTGGCGCGTACGTGTGCCGCAGCTTCCTCGTCATCCGGCAACAGCTTCACCGGACCGGGAAAGTGCCGCCCGAGGTATTCGATTATGGAAGTTGACTCGGGAATGGTCTGATTGCGGCTGTCGTCGCGAAGCACCGGAAACTTCGCCAATGGCCACACCTTCTTGAATTGATCGCGCGATACCGGATCGCCCAGGTTGACAACTTGCGGTGTAAAAGCAATTGCGTTCTCGTAGAGCGCGATCAGGGGCTTGTGACAATACGAGGACAAAGGGTGCAGATAGAGTGTGAGTGCCATGGTGCTTGTATCTCAGGTACGTTGTTTCTTCTTGCGGTGCTTTTTTTCCAGGTAGTCGTCGAGCGCATCCAACTGGTTCTCCCAGTGGTGACGATACTCGTCGAACCATCCCGCCGCGTCCTTCAGCCGGTCTGCCTTCAGCTTGCACGGTCGCCACTGCGCTTCCCTGCCGCGCGCAATCAACCCCGCCCGCTCGAGCACCTTCAGGTGCTTCGAGACCGCCGGCAGGCTCATGTCGAATGGCGCTGCGAGCTCGCTCACGGACGTTTCGCCTAGAGAAACCCTGGCGAGGATGGCGCGCCTCGTCGGATCCGCCAGTGCGGCGAACGTTGCGCTCAGGGGGTCGGGCATATTTAGCCGTTCGGTTATTTAACCGATTGGTAAATTACTAGAGGAACGGGCGCGACGCAAGGGGGCCGTGCACGGCTCATGGGTTCGCGCACCTGGTCGGTCGTGCGCGCCTTTTTTGCACGCTGTGTCGCCCTGGGCGCGCTGGACTGATGTCGAGTCGCGGCTGTCTCAGCTTCCGCCTGTCGCGCGGCTCAGACACTGTATGAATGTTATAAACGTACAATCTCGCTGTTGGTGATATCTTCGTCGCAACTTGGGAGCGAGTTGTCGTTCATGAGTGCAGAAGCGAGGCGAGTCACGAAGACCGAAGTCTGGGTGGGATGGGAGAACCAGGTCGTCAATGGCGCCTATCCTTTGCGGCGCTTCCTGGGCGGTTCCAACCACAGCGCGGTGTTCCTCACCGAATACAGACCCGAAGGCGTCACCAACGCCGCAATCAAGCTCGTGCCGGCCGACACGTTGGAAACCGAGGCACAGCTCGTGCAATGGGGCACGGCAGCCACACTCAACCATCCCCACCTCATCCGCCTCTTCGACGTTGGTCGGTGTCACATCGGCGGCCGCGTATTCCTGTACGTCGTTATGGAATATGCCGACCAGACACTCGCCGAGCTCCTTCCGCGCCGCGCCCTCACTCCCGATGAGACCCGGGAGATGCTCATACCCGCCCTCAGCGCGTTGAACTTCCTCCACCGGAACAATCTCGTTCAGGGACAGGTGAAGCCAACGAACCTGCTGGTTATCGGCGACCAGTTGAAGCTGGCCAGCGACACCATCCGCCCCACGGGCAAATTGTCGAGCGGCATTTTGCGGGCGTCCATGCATGATCCACCGGAGCTCAAGGACGGCGAGATTGCCCCGGCGGGCGATATCTGGGGACTCGGCGTCACACTCGTCGAGGCCCTCACTCAACATCCTCCCTCATGGCCCGATGCCCGAGCGGAGACAGTGTCGCTGACGGCCAGCATTCCACCGCTGTTTGTTGATACCGTGCAGCGATGTTTGAACCGGAATCCCGCCAACCGCCCTACTGCCGCCGAACTGCAGGGGCAGTTTGATCCTGCAGTGCATGCGCACCCTATTACCGTCGTCGCGGCTGAGGAGCCGGTGTACGAGGTCGCCACCGTGTCGACCGCTTCCGAGGATGCGGGGGCGACGCGCCCGCGCTCGGGACCTGGTGGTGGGGTGTTGGTTCTTGGCGTGGCGGCTGTGTTGGTGCTGGGGTTGGCGGTTTGGGTTAGTCGGACTATTTTTGTTGGGGAATTTGAGGGGCCGCGGGCGGCGACGGGTTCTGCAGTTGCTGGTTCTGCGGTTGCTGGTGCTGCGGTTGCTGGTTCTGCGCCGGGTGGCGCTGCGGCATCGGGTTCCGCAGTCGCGAGTGCTGCGGCATCGGGTTCTTCGATGGCGGCTTCTGCCGCGCCGACGGCCGATTCCGGCGCTGCCCTGCCTCCGACGGACGCCGATGGTCGAAGTGCGTCTGAGCATGAAGGATCCAATTTCGCTGCTGGCGGCAGCGGAGAAACCAGCAGCACTGGTGAGACTCAAGGCGCCCGTGAATCCAGCGCCGCGGGCGGGTCTGCACATCGCGGGACCGACTCCGAAGTCGTCGCTGATGGTTCACATCCCGCCGCGCATTCCGCTTCGCCAACCGAACCACATTTAGCCAAAGCGACTTTTGGCACCGCCTCCCCGGCAGAACCCACGACCGGTGCGGATCTTGCGGCTCAACAGCCCGAAATACTGGGCTTCGTCCTCCACCAACAGCTTCCAGACATCCCACGACCCATCCGGGAAAAGATCCGCGGCCACGTAAACGTCACCGTCCGGGTGTTAGTGGACCCCGCCGGTAATGTCGTCGGCGAGTTCCTCGAGAACGCCGGACCCAGCCGCTACTTCGCTCGCCAAGCCGGCGACGCGGCGACCGAATGGAAATTCGTGCCCACTGATGCACATGGACCTCGCGTTTGGATGCTGAAGTTTGAGTTCACCCGCGCTGCGACGACCGTGCGGGCTGTTGGGACGCAGTAATAGGTCAACGCCCCGCAGCTATTTGGCGCTTTTGATGAACTCAACGCGCCTGAATCGAAGCGCCGACCAGTCCTCATCGATCGCCACCTGGCGCACGGTGTCGAATCCCAACTTGCGCAGCTCGTCCCAACCGTTGTCGCGGTTGAAGTCGCATTTATATTTCTTCGAAGTGCCTTTGGGATAGGCGAACCATAACACCGCGTCTCCTTCCGCTTTCGCTGCCAACGCTTTTGAGAGGCGCGTTACTTCGGATTGCTTCGTGGCGAAGGCCAGGGCGAAATCGAAGGCTTTGACCTTTTCGATCTGGCGGTGGACCTGGATGTTGCGCAGGGTGTTGAGTTCTCTTTCAAAGGAGTCTGGGGCGTTGAGCACCAGGATTTGGGTTTGGGATTTTAGGTTTAGTTTTTGGAAGATTGTGGGCATGGGGGTATGCGGATGATAGTACCCTCATTAATATCCTTACATAAGGGGTCCTACCTTTATCCCCTGGTCACTGGTTTCGCGTGAATCTGGCGAGGCGTTTCTATCTTTATTGAGTTGGTCGAGCCCGACGGTGTCTGCTGACATACTCGGCCAACGCGTTGTTCATACGCGTCTGCCACCCAGGCCCACCCGAGCGGAAGAACCCGAGTATTTCAGGATCAAGCCGTACAGTCACAGGCTCCTTGCGGACGGCACTTTTGGGCCGACCACGTTTTATCGCCTCGCGAAAAGGAAGCATCCGCTCAAAGTCCCGCGCAGTGAGTTCTCGTGTGTTGGAATCCGCCTTGATCTCCTCCTGGATACGCGCCTCTTCAGCGGGTGTATTCCGCCTGAACCTGCGCTTATTTGCGGCCTTGTGCTTCATAGCTTTCAATCTCACAGTTGGTGGCTCTGCGAAGACTGATGATACGTGGCGTCTCTTCGCCCGTCATCGTGAAGACTACGGATCCAATCCGTTATCGCGGTGCCTTGGGGATAGGCAAACCATAGCACCGCGTCGCCTCATGCTTCAGCGCGGTGAGCTCGGCGTGGGTGTTTTTCAGAATACGCGCGGCTGCAATCTCTTTACTGAGTTGCAACATGAATTCTGGGAGCGGTGCTGGTTGTGCCGTGTGAGCGGATGCGGATTTCCACGTCCTGGCCCAGGCAAAGCAGGAATGTC
>Ga0307510_10012468_pt1 | contig 10082 bp, 9 predicted proteins | sample 12_EM_MG_FD_207224 | JGI IMG/M metagenome (GOLD analysis project Ga0307510, IMG submission 207224) | Populus trichocarpa ectomycorrhiza microbial communities from riparian zone in the Pacific Northwest, United States - 12_EM | ecosystem: Host-associated > Plants > Roots > Unclassified | place...
AATAAGATAGATGATGGGGAAGGGGGAGAAGAAGAGAAGGGGAGAAGGGACGCACGCGCTCGAGGTTCATCGTCTCCATCGCTTTGTCCATGCCTTTTACGACGCTCGTCATGTTCCCCGTCACCTGCCGCATCGTCATGGCCGTCTCGACCCGGCTCGCGACGGCGTCGATGCGGCTCGCGAGGCGGAGGAGGTTCAGCGATTCGCTCTTCTTGCGGATCGCGTTGGAGGCGTATATCCGTGCCCCGTCGTTGTTACCCTGCTGGAGCGCCTGTATAAAACAAAGTCCGTCTGCTGAGTTCCTTCACGGAGGGTATATGGGGAAGAGGCGGAGGGAAGGTAGAGGGCAAGAGGAGGGGAAAGGTTATGAGGATGCGACGCACGCACCTTCTTTAGTCGTGATTTTTCTGAATTCTCATCTTTTTGGGCCTTTTTTGCTTGTCGGTTCAGTGACTTCGCTGTGAACTGCGGGACGGGTATCCGTCAGCCAACGTCCAACATCTTGAACTGATGTGAGTAGGAGCACCTTGAGTTGGAATAATGTTTCTGTTAGAGGTGAGTTATTGCTCACTTGGATGGGGAAATGGTAACTCACTCTCGAGATTGCTCATGGTGTCGCAGCAGTATGAGGAGTGAGTGAGTGACTGGGATGAGGCGGTCCGTGGCCCTAGCCACCACGTGATTGCATCGGGCTGTCGTGTCAGTGTGTCCACAGCCTCGTTACTGTTCAGTACTTTCAGTCATTGCTGCGGTCTGTCCAGTGTAACATGCCCTCCGATGCCCAAAATGAATCATCCATCTTGGGTGATAGCTCTGGGAGGCTCTTCTCCTTGTATTCGGAGATAGCAACGGAAGAAGACGATAAGAAAATTGATCGCTGGCAAAAAGATGCCGATGGTATCCTCATTTTTGTGAGTCACGGTGTCTGTATTCTCCCTGCTAAATGAATTCACTGGGACACTATAGACGGGTTTATTCTCTGCTGCTGTCGCTCAACTGCTCACTACGTCTATCCAAGACCTAAAACAAGACACCTCTGCGCTCTATCTTGCGGGCATTTATCAGGTTCTTGCCGACCCAAACGTCACGGTGCCACGCACGTCTATCCCTTCAACCCCGCCCCCATTCTCTCCCCCGAACAACGCCGTCTGGGTGAACTCGCTCTGGTTTTTGAGCTTGGTTACCAGCCTTACCTGCGCTCTCTTGGCAACGTCATTGCAACAATGGGCACGTCGTTACACCAAGAATACCCAGCCACAACGGTGCCGTCCAGAGGAGCGAGCGCGAATGCGTGCATTCTTTGCTAATGGCATGGACAAGATCCTTATTCCCCTTCCCCGGGCGGTTGAAGGACTACCGGCCTTACTCCATCTCTCCGTTTTCCTCTTCTTTGCAGGCCTGCTCATTTTCCTATTTAATATCAGCCACGCTGTCTTCTTCCCTGTAACATCATGGATTGCACTTTTCTTAATGGTGTATGGGTGCATCACCCTTATGCCGGTCTTTCGGCACGACAGCCCGTATTATGCACCGTTTTCTTCAGTGGTCTGGTTGCTCTACGCTGGTATACAGTATTGTCGCTTTGCAATCGCCACCTTCATCACATCGCAAACCTGTATCTATGACACCGACCGCGACCCCAGCGACTTGAAGGACCGTTATCGCCGCTGGATGTCCGGAGGTATTAGGAAGGCAGTCGAAGAGGCTGTTTCAGAATTGTCGCCGAAAATCGACCTCCGCATCCTGGAGTGGACGCTTCGTACTCTAGGTGGAGATGACTCACTGGAAAGGTTCTTTCAGTCCATCCCTGACTTCTTTCAGTCAAAACTGGTGAGGAATCTCGGAAGAAATTTCTCTTTCGACCTTGCCAATATGTTCTTAGAGACGCTGTGTGGATTCTTGAACCGTACCTTGTCCTCCAACTCGGTCCCTGAAGATGACAAAACTCGCCGGCTTACAATATACAGGGACGTCATGGACGTGATACCTGGTCCTATTATTGCTTCAAGACTGCTTGATGACGCCCTTAGGGATCGCCAAATTGAAGCATCACAATCCATCGAGACGGCGAAAAACTTCGCGCTTTGGTTCGAAAACACTGACCAAGAAATGTCTCAATTTGCGCGAGAGAGGGTTGTCGGGATCCTTGTCAATGTGCAGGAACGTGACGACCGTTGGAAAAAGCTCGCCTCCAAGCAATTCGGCTTAACAGAGAATGACATTCAGAGCAACATCGATCTTCCGAATGACAGTGTATTACTTTACCTCTTGAATCACGTGGTTCGTCAAGCTACCGAGACTGGTTCCTTTTCGGCGAGCATTCTGTCGTCACTTTCCGACTTTACCATAATTGATACGGATCTTGAACTGCGGCGCGAGTTTTGTCATTTATGGAATGCAAACGTTGACAAAGCCAGGGACCAGGGAGCTAACAATGCTAGGCCTATCGAAATTCTTCGTCAGACTCGCCATCTTTTCTTCGCTTTACATCAAGGCACCACCGCTGAACCGACTCGCTTCACCAATAACACCGGTGATGACGACTACATTCTGTTCCAACCAAGGTCGTATTCAACCTGCAGACTCTCCGATCACGCAGTTCCCGCTACTCATCCCCATCATCATCATGCCCATCCAAACTAGCATGGTCCAACATCCGTCTACCCCTTGCCGCATCACTACTTCACAGCGAAGCTGAGGACGCAAACATTACCACAGCCACAGGGTCCTCTCCAATTCGCCGGCCACACATTACACACACCTGAACTTCCATCCCAATCTCTCATTTATGATCCTGGACGCAGTTCCACGCAAATTCTTTTAATTATTGATTTTTCTGGTCCTGAAATAGCGAAATGGGCAAAGGCACAACTTTACCCACAAGACACCCAGCAGGTCCCCGTCCATCCCACGTGAGTCCCCGCTGTATAGGCTAGACACGCTGCCACATGCACTGTTCACTTGGCCCAGATACAAGTAAATTGGAAGAGACCTCTCAGGCTTTCGTAGTTAGCTCACTTGGTTTCCTATCGCGACCCCATTTCGACCGCCATCACTCCTTCTGCTTGACCTGTTATACTCGTTCATATCACCCCACATCACACGGATCCCAGCCAGGTGATGTCAACACTACTGTAGGATAGATGGGTATTGACGTTGTGCCTGACGGTACTCACACGAGGCGTCACGCCACCAACTTCCCGAATCTCTTTACCCCCTATGTCGTTGCTCTTCGCCACATCAGGGCGTTGGTGACCTTTGTTCAGGACGACCCATAAAAGCTCCCAGGGCCTCACATTTACCTCAGCGCGGCGCAAATTCGCTATTCATCTTTTCCTCAGGTTCCTATTACTTCTTTTTGCTTCATTGGGCTTCTTTTCCCCTTTACTGTACTAGGTCTGCGTCGCTATCCATTCGCGGCTATTGTGCCCTCTTCGTTTAACTCCCTATTGCTGTACCTACAATTTCCGAGGTCTGCTTACCTCTGAATGCTATTCTTTCAATATGGTCACTTATGGATACGATGTGCCTACATGTATGAAATTTTTTTAGGCCTACCAGTTGTGTCTACCTGCAGTATAATGTCCTGTGACAATTGTTGACAGGACAGCTGGAACTTCCCGCTGTGTAGCGCGCAGTGCGGCTTGTTCCGAGATACGACCAAAACGGACAAGGATTACGTAAAGACTGTCTTCACGACCTTCACTTCTCCATCAACCATCTCTTCATGACTACTAGACGGGATTCAGGCCCAGTAACGGGTGACATACTGCTTGAAAAGGCACTCAAATTAGTAGTTTGGTGTGAAACTGAGATAAACCCGAAGTACCGCAAAATTCTCGAACAAAAAATACTGTGGTGCGACTTCCTTTTCATTCATTGAGCTTACCTCAACTTTCACGCCATATAGCGCGAGGGTGAAGAGGTTGAAGCTATCGAGAGAGCCAGGATTGCTCAATAGAGGAAAATATCGATGGGCTGCGAGGGATGCGCTCAAATATGCCAAGGTTATTGTCGCATATAACTCTCAGTGTTGTAAATCTTATGTTTATCGCAGGCCGTATCTCACAGAGCACAGACTCCATTCTCAGATAGCAGTGCCAACCCTCGTACTCCAACTTTCAAATTTACCAAATATTTCAAAGCTGACTCTTCGTGCATTAGGGGATCAGTTGACCCTATCGGTTCAACGTCTCTATCGATGCCATCTTAGTTATAAGAATGCCTTTCCGATGGACACTTCAATAAATCAATGGATCCGGGAACTTTGGGATCATGTGAGCCTCCAAACGGGAATAACGGAGTTCTTGACGCCTGAGGACCTTGAAAAAGTCTGCGAGCTGGTGAGGATCACTTTTCATCGTAATATCTTATGACTTTATGGGAGGTTATAGGTCACCTGTGATAGCTTGTGGCATATCATTTGTTTGAAAGCAAGGATTCGGCCCGCCTTACAGTCTTCAGGTTACCTCGTTTCTGGGCAAGGCGCCAACGGCACCAGCAACTCAGTCGCAACCCTCAGCAACATTGCTGACATTTATGTAGTCTATTCCCTTGCTTTTCCACTGGCAGCACAATGACTCACCTATGCTGATAGGAGTGTCAGTCTCAGGGTGATCGGCGCCCTTGTCAACATTGTATCGTCCAAGCAGCCATCAACACCTTGTGGTTCCAGCAAATTCATGATGAATGCAGGATGTACCAACAACAGTATCTCTCCATGCCAATTCCAGCTGTAGCTCTTGCAGTCACCGTGGTACGAGCCCATCTTATACCCAATTACTCTGGAGTCTGCATGCTGATGAGATGCGATATGCCCCTTACCAGGTTCAATGTGCTGTCTACGAGGGGACCCATGTGTTCAATGAAACCAGTTGGGGGGCAGAAGAAAAGTACAAACTTCACCACGAGTCGATTATTCAACACGAAATGGGATTGAGCGCGAACGTGACGGATGCACTAAACAAGTTCCTCGAGGATGCCCGGTATGATCCATTTCTGTCTCTATACTGTATGTGGACTCTGACACCCCATCCGCCACAAGCACATATTCGCGTATCTCGCGTGTGTGAGTCGGTGTTCAGGACATTTTTACTGGGGTTTACATGTGCTGTACTCCAAGATGTTGCGATGCAAATTCTGGTAATGAGGTTTCAACGGTAAATTCTGAGTCGTCATTGGACATCATCTCTTTGGCTGTTATGTCAAACGTTAGATGTTGAATTTCTTGAATATCATGTACACTTATGCGTGGGTTGTATAACATGGAATCTATCCCACCAGCAGATGAACCACCATCACAGCTGATGTGCTCTGTATCACAACAGTAGTACTTCACAATGTCGTCACGACCTCACCAGCAATAAAGGTATGTCATTTGCTGTCCTCGGAGCATGAGAGGCTTGCAAAACGCTGCCTTTGTACATAATACCCGCTGTGCTGGCATGAAGATGACAAGAGCTACAAGGATGTTGTGAAGGGCTGGAGGAAATCAGGCCAACCGCGCTGTGGATCTGGGGACTCAAAGCTACAGACATATTTTGGCCCGACCCGCGTTGCCATAAAGCCGTACTCAAGAGCGCTGGTAATGGGGGAGAAGGTAGCCATATTTATTGCAGAGGGGTGGGCAGGTGGCCATTGAGAGTATTCTCCCAAAAGGGTTGCACCCATCTGGGCTGCCGGTATCCAGGAACAAGTTGAACAACCCTCGGATGGGTCTTCGAAAGGCGTTCGACAATTCGAAAATGAGATACCGTTATATTTACGGGAAAACTAAACAAGCATATGGTCAAATGTACGAGCATAATTGAGATGCGAATGGTTACTCGACCCAAAAATAGAGAAGTAAAAAAAAATTTAGGCGTGAGGAAACTTTTGGAAATGACGCCCGAAGGGCGAAACCTCAATGAGGGGTCCAAGTGAGACAGCACAATCCCCACATGGTGATAGCCTTAACAAGCGAAGATACAAGGCGCATTGGCGAACGAAGAGGGAAGTAACAGGTTCTGAGAGAATATGCACAGCAATTCATGTCGTCCCGGTTTAGCCACAGGTTTTCGAGCAAATTATGATTTGTCCAAAGGGCCGCTAACGCGGAAAGACACTGGGGAAAAGTCGAGGTATGTGTAATGTGAAGTTTGAGGTGCGTTCCGGTGTCATGCATGGCAGTATTTGCTGGTTTAACTGGAACATAGCAGCCTCTGAGCAGTTGACCACTAGTGGACCATAGCCACTATTAGTCATGACCATATTGGGGATCATCGGATCGCACAATGTTGGCATCAGTGTCAATAGCAGACAACATTGGGGGAGAAGGGGGAGGAGCGTCCCCATGAACGTCCATCCGAATGGATGACGAAAGGTCAGTGGTAGATCGAGATGGGGGTGGAGTTGCTGGTTCGTGAGGAAAATAGGCCGGGTCCGTGAGGGTGGTATCTCTAGTTGAAGTGGGAACTTTGAGGTGTCCGCTACTGCCGTGGGGATGAGACCCCAAGAACGAGGGATAAACTGATTGAGCATGGTGGGTGGGAGTGGGAATATCTGAGGGATTGATAATAAGAGGACGAGGGATCGAGTCTGGCTGATGAAAGGTATTGTTGCACAAAGGATATGACGATGGTCGGACTAGAATGGGGTCAAGATAGTGAGTATGAGCGGAGAAGGTGGTTGGAGCATCATCGGTGCCTTGATGTAGCGCGATGTAGACATGGCGAATCTCACGGAGAACCTTGACAAGATGGTCGTCGTCGTCGTCAGACTCTTTTCTCTTTGCTTCCAGAACGATTTCATTCCATAAAGCGCAAAATTCGTTTTGCAGTCCAGGAAGTGTATCATGAATGTCAAAGTTGGAAAGTGACGACAGAAGCCAGGGTTTCGAGGGATCGGCGCGAATGACTTGGCGAATCACGTGGATCAAAATTGAAAGCAACGCGCTATTGTTACCGTATGCGAGGTTGTACTGAAGGCGATGCTCCGGCAAGCCAAATTGTTTCTTAGCAAGCGCAATCCAACGGTCATCGCGTTCCTCCACAGTCATCAGGATCCTGATGACGCAGTATTGCGCAGACTGAGAAATGTTTCCGTCATTGTTGGTGCAACAGCGTGTCAGAGTATGTCCAGTCTCGATGGATAGCGGTATTTGACCCAAGCGCTCATCGATGAGGCGGTAAAGGAATCCTTGAACATGAGAAGGACAGGGTATGACGTCCATAGCATTCAAGCACTTAATGAGTCGACGAGCTTTGACGGATTCATTGAGAGGGTCAAGGGACAGCGTGCGGCCCAAAAATCCACACAGCGCGACCCAGAACTTCTTGAAATGAGCGAAAGGGAGTTCGCCGCCAGGGATCTTCACCGTGTTTGACTTGGCGAAGCCAGGGATGGTCCCAAAATACTTTTCCAGCGAGTCATCATCGACCAGGGAGCCAATTGTCCAGTTCAAGATGCGGACGTCAGTCTCCGGTGATGATGTCATGGAGGTATCCTCTACCGCTTGCCTAATACCCACTGATATCCAGTGACGATAACGGTTCCTCAAGTCGCGGAAGAGAAAGTAGGACTGATAGCTGCTTGTTCGCCATGTGATGAAGACGAGACTCGCAAACAGAGTATGTTGGATAGAGGTGTAAAGCGTCCAAGCGGTTGAAGAAAGTGGGGCATAGTACGGGCTGTCGTGTCGAAAAACTGGCATCAGTGTGATCCATCCATAGATTATTGTGAAAAGCCCGATCCACCAAATCACCGAAGTGAAGATAGTGCGGTCGATATTGAACAGAAAAATAACAAGGCCGGAAAAGAAGAGTAGAAGGGAGAGATGTAGCAAGACCGACAATGCTTCGATTGCCCATGGAAGATGCATCTTGTCCACGCCATTGGAAAAAAATGCACGCATTCTCGCGCGGTTCTCTGGACTGCATCGTGGTGGCTGAGTGATCGCGACATATCGACGCGCCCATTGTCGTGATAATGTTGCCAAGAGACCACAAGTAAGGCCGATCACGAAGCTCAGAAACCAGAGGGAATTGACCCAGACGGCATATCTGGGAGGGGAGAATGGGGGTGGTATGGCGACAGCGGAAGGGACAGAGGTGGGGGGTACTGTGGTGTTCGGATCGGCAAGGATTTGGTAGATGTTCGCAAGATAGAATGCAGATGTATCCTGAGGGTTTGGCCTCAGGTCTTGGGTAGAGGAGGTAAGCAGGACAGCAACGGCAACAGTAAAAAAACCGGTCTGGTAGTAATTTATGTGTGTGAGAGCACGGAGGATGGTGCAACTTGAAGGACGCACAAATATAAGTATTTCATCGGCGTCTTTTTGCCAGCGCTCGGCAAGCTTATTGTCTTCTTCTTCTGCAATATTTGAATACATGGAGAAGAGAGGCCAAGAGCCATCACGGAACCTGGTGTCTCGATCTAATTCCTGGAAAGATGGATTTGATGCTGATTGATGCTGTTCATAGGGCTCATCTGTACGCACATCTGTGAAATTGGGGAGGACAAGCTGAAACGACGAGCGCCACATACCCAAGTTATGCCCACCCTCGAGATCTCGGGAAGTGGTTTGGGGCATTGAAGAGATGCGAGACGATTCAGGGCGTACTGTAGTATACGGAACTTGGAGGAATCCAAGGTACTAGTACCACTCCGTGGAGTGCCGGGTTCGGTCATGCACGTGACCGACACGTGCAACTCAACAAACACGGTACGACACGGTATGATACGACAGTGGATGTGGATATACGTCAGCAAGGTGCCCTCCGTCTGGCTATTCAAACGGAAGTCCCCCAACACACGGCAAATTCTTTAACTTCGCTCGTGGTACCGTGTCCATTTGTGCCTTATCTCGTTGATTGATGTTGGAGCATTGCTGCTCTTACATTGTGGATCCATTCAACAATAGACTTATAGACATAGCTACTTTTTTGCATGATAATTTAGTGCTACTTTATTGCTAATTGAACAAGCAGCTAACTTCTGTGTGAGCACATGAAACATATTGCTGACTGTTGACTGTCAATACATACTGACACATACTGCCTGTATATATCTTGCTTATCCAACGTATCAAAAAACTATCCGGAGCTAACTCCTCGATAGCGCCCGACCTTTACCCTGATGTCGTACGCGTACCATTTGACTTCGACTTGATACTAATGGGCTGTCTCTCCTAGTTTACAGGTGTCTTTCGTGCATACAAACCGGCTCGACGACTGGTCGCGAAAGGTGAGGTGCCCTCGCGAATGCCTCTCTTCCTTGCGTGAACTCCTTAAGTTTCTTCTCGTCTCCTTCGATGATTCCGGCCACCATCGATGCATATTGGTGTTGCACCTGAGCTACAGGGGTGATCAGCGACGACTTGGGCCCACTTCTCGTCCTCTCCCTGTCTCTGTGCCTGATTCCCCCTGCCTTCCTTCTCTATCGCGTCCGCTTCCTTTCTCGAGAATCCCTTCTCCGTTTACCCATCCTTTATAACCTCACACATCTATCTCGCCTCTCTGATCTAGGCCGCAACTCACTTGCGAGTCCTTCAATTTCGTTTCACCACCCTCGTGACATCGTCCTTTGTCTCCTTCCTCATTCCTCGCCGCTTGGGTCTTGTCATCGCCACCTCACGTTGATTTTCTCCCTAGCTTCGTCTCCTTCATTTCTCGACACTCTCAGCGGGTAAAACACTCCACGTAGTAAATGGTACTAATACAAGAGCCCCCTTGGCCTTCGCCTTCTTCGCCGACTTGGCCTTTTGACGACGAACCAGGCCGCTGCACCGCCTCCCCTATGGATTTACCTTGCGTCGATGTCATTTACCCCGCCCATCCTTCTCGTTTCCACTCTCAGAAACACCGCCAGCGTCACCCATCTCTCGACAGGCTCTAGATTGAGTCACCACGGTCTGCTCTCGTATCTTGTTACTCTCTACTTCCCTGCTTCGTCCAACGCACCCCCTCTTGCACGATTACCTCGAATTCACAGGTGTGGCATACACCCCACTTTCACCACCACACGTCCTTGATTCGAAATTGGTGACAATTTGACAACCCACACTTGCTTACAAGGAGGAGTATTCAGGGAGACTAACTGTTAAA
>Ga0307510_10012469_pt1 | contig 10082 bp, 15 predicted proteins | sample 12_EM_MG_FD_207224 | JGI IMG/M metagenome (GOLD analysis project Ga0307510, IMG submission 207224) | Populus trichocarpa ectomycorrhiza microbial communities from riparian zone in the Pacific Northwest, United States - 12_EM | ecosystem: Host-associated > Plants > Roots > Unclassified | place...
TAGAGAACCGTACACCAGTCCTGCGAAGGTCTTGCTCAATGGTTTGGGACCGGACGAATTATTGGGGGGTTACGGGAGGTACAAAACCGTGTTCTCTCAGTACGGCGGATGGCCGAGAGTTGTCGAGGAGGTAATTGCTCTCTCTTTTGGGATGTCATAGGGTGTATCTGACGGTTCCACCTTTTCTCTCAGCTTCAGATGGATCTCAGCCGGATACCGATCCGTAACCTCGGCAGAGACGATAGGGTGGTTTCATCCCACGGCAAGGAAGTTAGACACCCCTTCCTCTCCCTCCCATTCGTCGGGTACGTTGCCAGACTCCCGGTCCACCACAAACTCGATCCTAGATTGGATCTGGGAGTAGGAGATAAGATGATCCTCAGACTGGCTGTGAAGCAACTTGGGTTGGTAGGAGCGAGCACAAGGAAGAAGAGAGCGATGCAGTTCGGCAGTCACTCTGCCAGGATGCAAGGCGGAGAGGCTGAGCGCAAAGGTGACCTTCTGCTTAAGTGAGTAGCGAAAGGTCGCTGTGCAAATAATCGGCCAAGATAGAGATTGATCAGAAACTACCGTGCATTTGGATGCAATGGTCGCAAGTGGCGATTGACAGCATTTACAAAGAAGAACGAGAGCGAGTTAAAGGCGTAGTGCATCTACGAAACGTCATTGACGCGGACCGTTCCATCCACGGTCTGCCATTTGTCTCCCTTTGGAAGACTCCACTTTTTGTGACAGTACCAATTCCAGTCCAACTCTGAAATAGTCTCCTTCAAGCTCTCCACGAATCCGTCGACCGAGCACATCCCGTACTTCGAGTCTTCGGGACAACCCTTGAGAGGAGACAGAGGGATTACGCCATCATTTACGATGACTCGAATCTGTTCGGTCGAGGTGAGGGAGGGGTTGGCGCAAGACAGCACTGTTCAGGGAAGGGAGCGGGAATGATCGTAAATGGCTATTCATTGGTACGCGGCTCACGTGAAACTCACGTTGGAATTGGATATTGGTCGCGAAGGGTGCAAGGTTCGAGGAGCGGAAGGATCTCTTAGTGGGAATATGGTCATAGGGCAAATGGCCTGCCGTGGCGAGTGAGGTCAAGTTAAGGGCCGTCAAGACTAGACCACCTGGTCAGCTCAGGCAAAATGTAGATACCGACAGGACGAACTTTGCAATACGACGACTTCGTGGGTGGCATCGACGTACAAACTCCTACCATCGAGCGGGAAAGTGACAGGATTGTCATTCAACGTACCATTGGTGCTGGTATTGTGCTATAATCCGGGTGCATGATGAGGGAAAAGTATTTTGATGAGGATTTTCGAACTGACCACTGCGATCGGTGTCTGAGTCAACCTCGCCACGAGCTCTTGAACGTATCCGATCCCGAGGATCTTCCCGAACGGAGACCCGAAGGCGGAGTTGTACCAGAAATGGAGATCGAGACTACACGGAAAGTTTCAGCGGAGTGTCAAACAACGGATCTGCTCGTGGTCCTTACGAGTAATCAAATCCTTCCCACTCTTCGACGGTGAAGAGTTCGCAGAACTTGGAGTACCCGAGAGCAACAGTCTAATGGCATTGCTGATTGGTAAGCAGTCCTCGTGAGCTTGAACGGGGGGACTGCTTACCTCATACGGACACATCATCTGCATGGCATAGACATCCTCCGGGTTTAATTTGATACCATCTAATTGAGCATTAAAGCGCTCCCGCGCAGCCTTGAGGTATCTGCACACGGATGGATCGTATCGCACACAACAGTAGAAGAGGAGACCTAGACCCACATTTCTACCCAACGATGAACATACCAGGTGGCACGGTCGGACTCGTCGCTATGGTCTCCGTTGGGGCAACTGAAGGGGGAGAGTAAGACATCGGTACGCTGGATGATTGTATACGACGTACGTTCCGGATGGTGCCAACGTATTATTGAACTAGCAGGGACACATTAGCAGGGATAACAAAAAGGGACAACAAACTCACCCCGTCATGTTCAATGGTAATGCTCTGTTTATACTGTCCTTCGAAGGGGTATCCAAAGAAGCCGATAGCAAAGTGCATGGCAGAGGACCACATGCGGTTTCTGTGCGTCCATTTGTCGGAATAATGCTCACGAATTTGGGAAACAGCCAACGTACTGTGACTCCGTCCTGAATACAGGGAGGGTATTTGTTTCGGTAAAATTCTATGTTCTAGGTAAGTGCGAGTATGACCGGACATATCCCAAGCCTACCTTCAGGAGGAAACCGTATTTCATGCGCATTGAGACACCAAGGTCGACTGATTTCGCCTCAGATACGAGTAGCTGCTCAGATTGTTGTTGTACTCACAGAGCTGGTGTCTGCCGAATGGTGTTAGGATCTCTTCGCCGAGCTTGTATGTCCTGGGGTTGTGATGCACGTGAGAGTGTGTAAGGGTTGGAGAGCGGGGGGAACTAACCAATCGTTGAGGAACGACAGGCTGCCATGTGCGCCCCACTTGGTTCCATGATTGTGTACCTTCGTAGCAAACTTAGCAGGACCGCCGTAACTGTCTAGCAAATGGGTTAGTTTCTAGTGCATGTGGCTCTTGACGAAGTGATTTACCGGATCCGGTGGGGTATCTTGCTCCGTGTCTATGGACGAAGTGCAAGCCGGTGACCCGGCAGGTTTCTGGGGTTTCAGGACCAGAATCCACGCCGAAGGTACCCTTGGGGTTTGAGAACCACGGACTCAAGTTACCCCAGCTCCTAAACAGGTCAAAGGGTTCCCCAGACTTGGTCTTTGCACCAGCGAACTTTGGGGGAGCCAGAAGATTTGGAGCGCCAGAATGTTGGGGATAGCTCGGGGCGGTGAGGAAAACGGCGGGTTCTGCTCCCGTGGGGGTCGGGCCGGGGTAACCGACATCGGTGGGGAAGAGTTTGTTATTGGCACCCGTGGGCTTGGTGGGAGGGTAGTGGTGAACTTCCGTCGATCCTACGTATGGAGGCACAAAATCGTTGTCTATGTCGGTATTGGCAGAAACCCTAGAGGGAGACGAGGACGAGTTGGAGAGAGAAACAGAGCTGGAAGTCACGCTTCCGACAAAGAACTGCACGAGGACACCGGCGAGGAAAGCGACAAAGAGGTGAATCCAGGAGAACCGCCGCTCCTGGGGGGAATAATCAAGCTCTTTAGAGGAGAGTAGGGGTTCGTCCTCGTAGCCATCTGCATTGTGTTCGTCCCGGGTGCTGGGCTTCGCCTCGACATCCTTTGGCAAGGTATATCCGGGGTCCATACCGGTTGAGTCTGAGGGCAAGGTGTTGCCCGTTCGATCACGTGCGTCAGCTTCCTCTTCTCCGGTCTGCCATCATGGCCTTACCGAACCTCGCAGCCCGGCTTGTTAGTGAGTGTACACAAAACACTGCACCTAGTACTGTATGCTCACTTTGCGTATAGTTCCTGTTGGCATTGCCGCTGCTTTGGTCCAAGCGAGTATCTATGACGTGCCGGGAGGCTACCGTGCAGTCATGTTCGATAGGTTCTCAGGTGTAAAGGACAAGGTAAACGCTTGAGGTGTGTCTAACAAAACCAACTTACTCAGACTTCCACGTGCAGGCTACACCGGAGGGCACGCATTTCTTGGTCCCATGGCTTCAACGCGCCATCCTATACGACTGCCGAATTAAGCCTCGCGTGCGTAAATCTTCGGCATGAGTTGAAAGTCGCAACCGTACTCAATGACTTGTCCCACAGAACATATCTACAACTACGGGCTCGAAAGATTTACAAATGGTCTCAATTACTCTCCGAGTGCTTTCGCGACCGGATGTGGAACACCTACCGAGGATTTATCAGAGCCTCGGTATGGACTACGACGAGAGGGTTCTGCCCTCCATCGGCAATGAGGTGTTGAAGAGTATCGTCGCTCAGTTTGACGCTGCCGAGTTGATTACGCAGCGTGAGGTGGTATGTTCGGCAAGGAATCGGGAGTTCCTCGTTGGTGCTGATTTCGGTTTCGTCAGGTCTCGTCAAGAATTCGTGAAGATCTCCTGCAGCGCGCTGGAGAATTCAATCTCAAGCTTGAAGATGTTTCAATCACCCACCTGAGCTTTGGAAAGGTAAAATTCATCCATACTTTGCGCACTATGATGTTGACGGGTTCCACAGGAGTTCACCCAGGCTGTCGAAGCCAAACAAATTGCTCAGCAAGGTATGTATGCCGTAATTTGAGTGGGAATTCTGCTCTGACAAGCAATAGATGCTGAGCGCGCCAAATTCATTGTCGAAAAGGCCGAGCAAGAGCGACAGGCGGCGGTTATCCGAGCAGAGGGTGAAGCAGAGGCTGCCACCACGATTTCAAAAGCACTTGACCGTGCAGGGGAAGCGTTTGTTGCACTCCGGAAGATTGAAGCGAGCAAGGCGATTGTGCAGTCGCTGGTGAACAACCCGAACGTGACCTACATCCCGAGTAGTGGCGGGAATGTTTTGTTGAATCTCCCGGCCGACGGACGCCGTCTGTAGGAGATGTAGCAGATGTAGCCACATTTTACAAATAGAGACAAACAACTCTACTCCCACGCTGTCCCACTGTCCGCCTCGGACTCTTCCTCTTGGTTTTCAAAAAGCACGACAAAAATTGAGTCTGCGAGCCGGTGAGGGTGTCCGATATCTCTCCTCTGTCTCGTCTTGTTCCTTTCTTCTCTCTCTGTCTCTCTGTCTCTTTCTCTCTTTCTCTCTCTCCACTCCTCGGACTCTTTGTATCACACCCGCTCCCGCCTGAAATCCATTCCGGTAACCTTTATTATCTCAAGGTGCGATCACCCTCCACCACCCAGCGTCGAGCCTTCCGTTCACCTCCGGCACCCTGTACCACACAGCCTTTCCTTAGCTCCCAGTCATGAATCTCAGCCAAATCTCCGCCGCGGAGGCTCCGGTCTGTTACACCATTTCACATTACATCCTTTCACTCTGCTAACTCCGTCCACCGACAGCGACGCGCCCATCTCTATGTCGGAAACCTGTCCCCTAGGGTCACCGAGTACATGCTCACAGAGATCTTCGCTGTCGCTGGTCCAGTTCAACATGTAAAAATCATCCCCGACCGTAACTACCAGCACGGTGGTCTCAACTACGGTTTCGTTGAGTACATGGACATGCGTGCTGCCGAGACTGCCCTCCAGACCCTCAACGGCCGCAAAATCTTTGATACAGAAATCCGTGTCAACTGGGCATATCAAGGCAGCCAGAACAAGGAGGACACCACCGCACATTACCACGTCTTCGTTGGCGATCTCAGCCCTGAGGTCAACGATGAGGTCCTCGCCAAAGCATTCAGCGCCTTTGGAACCCTCTCCGATGCCCGTGTCATGTGGGACATGAACTCTGGAAAATCTCGTGGTTACGGTTTTCTCGCCTTCCGCGATAAGACCGACGCTGAACAGGCAATCGCTACCATGAACGGCGAATGGCTGGGCTCTCGTGCCATTCGAGTCAACTGGGCAAATCAAAAGACCCAAGGTGCCCCCGCCATAGGATCCGCTCCCAGCCGCTCCCCCGCTAGCGTCGGCATTCCTTCCCCAATCAATTTCTCAAGTGGTCCCCTTTCCTATGAGTCCGTGGTCCAGCAGACACCCGCTTACAACACCACTGTCTACGTCGGAAACCTCACCCCGTACACCACCCAGGCAGATCTCATCCCGCTCTTCCAATCGTGTGGTTATCTGTCCGAAATCAGGATGCAGGCAGACCGCGGCTTCGCTTTCGTCAAGCTTGACACTCATGAGCACGCTGCTATGGCTATCGTCCAGCTCCAAGGACAGATGGTTCACGGTCGGCCAATCAAGTGTAGCTGGGGTAAGGATCGTGCCGAAGGCTCCGGTCCTGTCGTCGTTGGCACTCCGGTTAGCCCGGCCCCTGCCACTGGTACCCCCTACGGAAACATGGTGAGTCATCGTGGGTCATCCCCCGCCACTCATCTGATCGTACGACCTAGCCGATGTATGGCATGCCCCAGCCAAATACCTACGGCCAGTACGGTTTCGGTGGATATGCCGGATTCCAGGGTGCTGGTGGGGCTGGTACCACTGGCACTACCCCCGGTATGCCTCAAGCAAATACTGGTGCCGGAGGTTTGGGTAACGGGACCCAGCCCGGAGCGGCCGATCCCACAGCCACCGGCCAGCCCACTCAGGGACAGTGGCCTGCTGACGCTAATTCTTACTACTCTAATTATTGGGGTGTGTAGACAAGTTTTTTCTTCTTCACATTCTGAATCAGTTGCCCGTAGCTTACTACGGCCAACCAGGCCAACAAGGGGCCCCTGATGTCCAGATGAATCAAAGCTAAATATGTGTACTGTAATGAATGCGTTTCCAGTATCCATCACTTGTTACACTCTCACCTTTCGCTGTCTCCTTCATGTCTTACTCTATCGCTCCAGATTGTCGTTCCGTTTCACCATAAAGTGTTTCTACAGTCAACTCACTGGGTCAAGAGTCTTCCTCAACTTGTCTTCCATTTCTCGTCCCGATTCCCGCCCCCTCGTGCTCTGCTGTATACGAGACGCGCTCGTGTGTCTATTTATCTTCTCCCTTGCCTCTTTTTCCTTTCCATCTTCTCTCAAGTGTTCAGAGCAATTTTTCTTTCTTCCTCTCGTGGTCTCCTTTCCTTCTTTCTCCCCTCTCTCGATTCCTCTGTGTTCTTTTTCTCCCTATTTCCTTCCTGTCGAGCACACAATTGTATCATTGAGCGGCTTTTCTCCCAGCTAACACTTCTTCCCCTCTCCATCTCCATTCTGTCACGCTCTTGACCTTTCCCGTCTCGATACGTACACATATGTCGACCTCGGAACAGAATTGTATTATTTGTTCATATTCACAGCAAACCGGAACGAAGAGAACGTAGGTAGACATCAAGGTTGGGTTATAAGATGAATTCGAACCAAGGGATAAGTTAGAGCAGGCACTTCTCATCTACAACGAGAATTGCTGAACGTGACGTGGAGGAGGATTGGGAACTGGCAAATGGGTCAAGAATGCAGTCAATCACCGTCTACTATCAACCATTCGGTGTCAAGCTGAGCGAGTTCTCCCCCGACGACGTCGTGCCATCCGTCGTCTTCGCTATCGACGCCGTCCCGTTCAGCTGGTCGTTTCCCGACAGGGGTGTTGGCTTTCCGTTGGTTTGGTCGGATATGCCGCTGCCGCTAGCACCGGTCGGACTTGCGGATTCTGTGGCGACTTGTTCCCGTTTTGAACGCATGCCCTGATAAAACTCGTTGACCTCGTTCATCTTGTTCACTTCCTCCTGTTTGGCATCGAGCCAGCGCTGGAGCAGCTTGGCGTTGTCCTTGACGAGTATCGAGTTACGTTCTTCGATCTGGCCGAGTTCGAGCTGTAGGGTGTTGATCTCATCGTGGAGGATCTGAGCCGTACGGTCCTTCTCTGACATAAGTTCGTTGTGCTGCTCGACCTTTCGTGCGAGTATTGAGGCCTCTTCTTGAAGTCTGCGCATGTTCTCGGCTTCGATGCGAGAGAACTCTTCCTTCTCGCGTAGAGTCTCGGTCATGGAGAGTAGCCGCTGGGTGTTCTGATTCTGCGTTTTGTACACGCTCGCGAGTTCATCGCGGAGAGACGAGATTTGAGACTCGAGCGAGACGATATACGCTGCACGAACGGGGTTGCTGTAGAATCGATGGGTTAGATCCGCGACCGAGGATGGATTCCGTTGATGAGCTTACTCATCCCCAGTTCCCGGAACGTAGACGGTAGAGCTGCTTGGATTCTGGCGGACGCTACCCATGGCGCGCAGTAAGGAGGCATTGCGTTCTTTAAGCAGCTTTGTCTGTTGAACTAGCCGTCTGTCTTTGCAGGGCGAGAAGAATCTAAGTCAATGAGCCTGTTGCCAGAGGCGGAGTTGGAACCCATATTTTTCACCGTACATTGTTCAATGACAGAGGCATAGGAAGACTCTCTTGCGTTGCGCTCGAGCAACCGAAATCGCAACTGCTCCTGCCACGACGGATCGGCCATGACAGTCGTACGAGGACCGTCAAGATGGAGGAGATGATATCCCGAACAAGTTGTGACAGACCGGGAGCGTGACCGGAAGTGACGGGACCGGTAACCGTGACTGAAGAACGGGTGCAACTCTCCCAGCTGACTCTTCCCCCGACTGACACTCCTCCCGTCCTTTTGTCCTCTTCTTACTCTCCTACTCAGCTATGGGCCGCGTTCTTCTCAAGGTTAGATTCCTTCGTCCTCCTCAAAATTCATCCGACCACCTCTGCTGACCTGCTATCCGTATCGTATCAGGTTATTATTTTGGGCGACAGTGGGTCAGTTCACTCCCCATTACCTCCTCGTACTCCTAGAGAGACTGATGCCTCGGAACAAGTGTCGGAAAGACCTCGCTCATGAACCAGTACGTGAACAAGAGGTTCAGCAACCAGTACAAGGCGACTATCGGAGCCGACTTGTTCGTCCTTACACTCCTCCGCATCTCGTGCCGGGGCCACTCATTTCAAATCACTCTCCAGCTTGACAAAAGAAGTCATGGTCGATGACCGGTTGGTCACGATGCAGGTGCGGATCTTGTCTTCGTCGACTGCGCGAGATGCCCTAAAATGTACGGGTCTAATATGTTTCCGGTTATTGACAGCTGTGGGATACCGCCGGTCAAGAACGATTCCAGTCTCTCGGTGTCGCGTTCTACCGCGGCGCAGACTGCTGCGTCCTCGTTTACGACGTCAACAGCTCCAAGTCTTTCGAGACCTTGGACAGTTGGAGGGACGAGTTCCTCATCCAGGCTAGCCCCCGGGATCCCGAGAACTTCCCCTTCGTCGTGTTGGGCAACAAGATCGATATGGAGGAGAATAAGAGACAGGTCACCCAGAAACGCGCAATGACCTGGTGCCAGTCCAAGGGTAACATTCCCTACTTTGAGACGTCCGCAAAGGAGGCCATCAACGTAGAACAAGCGTTCCAGACCGTCGCTAAGAACGCCTTGCATCAGGATCAAGAAGAGCAGTTGTACGTTGGGTCGAGGAGCTCCTGCTATGCTTCTTCAGCTGACGATGCATCCTTCCATAGATATGTGGACTACCCTGACCCCATCCGGATCGACGCAGAGAACTCCCAGAACTATGGCTGCAACTGTTGACTTGGAATTTCACTCCAGACACACATCCGCATCTTTCATCATTTGTTCTCGCTTGGGTTCCTTCCACGCACACACACTCGATGTTTCCTCTTCTCCTCTCACCGAGTTTTCTTGCATGTTACCCGAGGTCCTGCAATATTCTGTCTTATGTCCTAGTAACGTAGCCACTTTGTCTTGCTAGAGACCCGTTTTGTACACTAATCTCCTCAGTAAGCTGACTTTTTATTACTTGGACTGGATCATGGAGATATGGTCACAAGTCATGAGATGAAATAGCTCGTGGAATATGGGCTCTGATAAAGCCGATGTGATGTTCATGTGCTACAGACCTTAAGCCTTGGATGCGTACTTGCTCCGACCTCGGATTCGTTTACCGTACTTCCAGAACAGCCAGGGTCTACAGGAGATCACGCGTGCCGCGCCACGATTAGTGTGGCCATCCTGAGGGTTATACGAGAAAAAAGCTCACGCTGGACATCCGATGGCTACCGCCACTGAGAACAATACAGTGTTCCCTTTGCCGTATCCCAAGGATTTATACAGAGCAGGGGCGAAGAGAGGGAAACCAAACCCCGCAAGCGATCTGAGTGTGCCCACGGCTGCCAGAGCTGACGCAGAATGGATCCCGTAGCTGTCAATTACGTAGGATTGGGTCGCGACAGAACATATTAATATTCCTGCACCTGCCATTACCAGTCCCTGCGATGGGGTTTCAGAAAGTTTGAATGACCGAGGAGGAAGAACGCCATGACATACGATGTCAGGACAGATCCAATGGGTTTTGGCATTTGCTGTCCAGCCCGTGATGAGGATCCCAGTGGGGAGAAGGATGGTGCCGGGTACCAACGCCGCTGCGATCTCAAGTAATGAGCTCGGTCAAGCATGAAAGAGCGGTTGGTGAATCGATATCGCCTTACGTAGTCTGAACTCGGGTTTCCCGATGCCCCCGGCCCTGTCCTTGAG
>Ga0307510_10012470_pt1 | contig 10082 bp, 14 predicted proteins | sample 12_EM_MG_FD_207224 | JGI IMG/M metagenome (GOLD analysis project Ga0307510, IMG submission 207224) | Populus trichocarpa ectomycorrhiza microbial communities from riparian zone in the Pacific Northwest, United States - 12_EM | ecosystem: Host-associated > Plants > Roots > Unclassified | place...
AGCGAGCGAAGAAAGAGAACAACCTGGTGTTGCTCCACCCTGACGACGGATCTGTAGAGTCATGGACAGAAGAAGGCAGCGGCGACAAGATGCTTGCCGATTTTGCGGACTTTGAGCCACGGTTCGTAACCTCCCCCTTCGGGCCTCTGATGACCAGTCCAGCAAGTGTACTGTATCATGATGGAAACCGGCTGAATTCTTCTGCCATTGCCACAGTGTCCAGAAATTCCCTTTCGTTTGTTGAGTCAATGTTAAAGCGGCGTCTTATGGACCGAAAGCCTCTGCCGACCTGGGTTCGCCCAAAGGGACGCCTGGTGCTCTTGGGAGACGCGTGCCATCCGATGCTGGTATGTATGCTTGTCTCTCACTCGCACAAGTTCCTGCCATTCTCCAAGCCTACCAGGACCTCCGGTGTGTTGCATATCCTTTTTCCTCCCTCCCTCACACAACCCCTCCTCCACTCACCGAACGCCCAGGTTACCGCGCCAGCTCCTCCTCAATCGCCTTCTCCCATATAGTGGTCAGTCCAGCCTGCGCTTGGCCTGAGTGGCCTCAGCGAGCGTGCGTGGCTCCAAGGCCTCGGCATCAGCGGTGTCAGCAGCAAAAGCATGCTCAAGGCCCAGGAAGTCCTTGAGCAACTCGGGTATGCCGTCCACAACGGACCATGCTCCCCCTGCCTCCTCTGGCTCTTCGGCAAACGAGCCTGGCAGCTGCATGCCAACTCCCTCGCCGGACTGCGAGTTGTGTACAAGGCGCGAGGGCTTACAGGTGCGTGTTGGGCCGCCGCCCGGATATGCTTGGTCGGAGGGAGTGCGGAAGAAAGGGTTTCATGCAGAGCACTATGCTGAGGTATGTGTGATACGGGTTGGGGTACTCATTCTCATGGCTTCGTCACTTAGCTCTTCAATAAGCTGATGGTTTCCCTGGGCTACACAGAATATGTGACGCAAGGTGGAGACTGGGGCCATGTGGTGAGAAACTGAACCCGCACGGACAGAGCCTTTCCAGGACGTAGTAACTAAGATTCTACCCTAGCTGACGCTGACGACGGCCTCTAAATATGGACCTACGCATGTGAAGGCATGTCACACGAACATGCCTATGTGAGTAGACCTTTCACGCGCTCTATCCGGTCTTCATTCTGCCAAAAATCCAGCTGCGAACGTCTCAAGTTCTACCAACATCCCCTGGCGATCCTCAAATGTATCTTCGACTCCTTCAAACCGCGTCAGAAGCAAGCGCTTGCGGAATTGAAGAGTTTCTTTGAGACCGGCATGGGTTACTTTGCTGAGCAGTCGACTAAACCACAGACCCTTGGCTACAGCCTTGCCGATTCTCCCGTCGGTATGCTAGCATGGATATACGAGAAGCTAGTCTCTTGGACGGACTCATATCCCTGGACGGACGACGAAGGTATGGTCTCTGATTCCTTATTAGCTCTCATTCCCTCGATCGAGCGCTGCTGACCCCCAAAATGCAGTGCTTACGTGGGTGTCAATATATTGGTTTTCCCTCGCAGGGCCTGCGGCATCGGCCAGGATATATTATGAGCTCTCGAAGACCAGTCAGGCAATTTCGTTCCCTAAAACGACCGTCCCTGTCGGCATGTCATTCTTTCCCAAGGAGATTGTAAAGTTCCCAAGAGCGTACGTATTTGTTTCACACAGTTTTTAACCATTTCCATTTGATGAACCGATGATCATGACGGGCGTGCGCTTCCCGTAGCTTCTTGCGAGCAAAAGGGAATATTGTATTCGAGTCGGATCACGAAGCTGGCGGCCACTTTGCGGCGTACGAGAAGCCAGACCTGCTCGTGGGTGACCTCAGGAAGATGTTTGGAAAGTCCGGGCCTGCGGCGGGCGTCGTAGCTGGGTGTAGTTGCTACTGATCCAGAGTGTTCCGAGACTTTTTTTTGATTTTTGGTTCGATTCCGTTGCTCATTCAAGTTAGTTTGTTGGAGATGAAACCGGATATCTGTTCGTCTTCGACTCGTTATATTTCCTATCCCATATACACGATGTGACTGTTGTCCGTGAGAAGGAGTTGCATCGACTCGGACGTCGGCGTCGGCTTCTGGTTTGACGGCTGAGTATCTGTGCACTCCGCTGCATTTGGCGTCCAACGGGAGTAGTCTCAATCTCGCACGGTTCCTCATTGTCGAGTATGGCGCCAATGTGGCAGTCAAGGATGGGGATGGGTCGACTCTCCTGCATTGGGTGGCCTTTGGCGGTCATGTGGAGCTCGCGCGGTTCCTCTTAGTTAAACTCGGCGCCGACGTGTCAGCCAAGGGCAAGTACGGATGAACACCGCTGCATTTGACGTCTAATGGAGGTCACTTGGGTTTCGCACAGTTTCTCGTCGTTCAGCACGGCGCCGCCCCACAGCCCAGGACGATGACGAGTCGACTCCGCTGCATCGGGCATCCAGATGGGGTCATATGGATCTCGCGCGCTTTCTCGTCGTCGAGCACGGCGCAGATGCGGCGGCCCAGGACAAGCGTAGGTGGACGCCGCTGCATGAGGTGCGCAGTAGGGGGAATATGGATCTCGTACGACTGCGTTTCGTCGAGCATAGTGCAAATGTAGCCCAGGACAACGACAGGTTCCTCGCTGTCGAGCATGACGCCAAGGCCAAACTTCTCCTATTCTGGACAGATGTTTGTACATATTTGGTATGTAGATCTGAGTCAATTGTTATCAGCTTTTTTCGTCAAGTCTTCGCGCACTCTTAGACCTAGAACGCAATGCCAACGGACAAGGAATCAAGGAAACACCACGACGAATCAGACTCGGAGGAGGAAGAGGAGGTTGAGATTGTCCCAAACCTCGACATCGACGTTACAAAATTGACCCCGCTATCACCCGAGGTCATCTCAAAACAAGTGAGTCCGGGATCGCTCTTCGCTTTTCGTCCCCTTTCTTAGGAATGTTCCCCAGGCTACGATCAACCTTGGTACGCACCAAGTCGTCCTTCGCGGCATTACGATGCGCTCATAGAACTCTCATTCGCGCGCAGGAACAATCGGGCATGTCGCGCACGGGAAATCGACGGTGGTGAAAGCAATATCGGGCGTCATGACCGTCCGTTTTAAGAACGAGCTCGTACGGAATATCACAATCAAGCTAGGCTATGCTAATGCCAAGGTGCGTGGTCTCTCGTTTTCGGCGCTGGTGCCCCCCCCTCTCTTTAGGATGCGGGGCATCGCGACACGCGGGCCTTCCTGACCATCTGCGTAGATTTACAAATGCGAAAACGAGGATTGTCTTCGACCGGGGAATTACCGCTCACACCGCTCAGACAAGGAGGACAATCCACCGTGCGAGCGACCGGGCTGTGGACACCGAATGAAGCTCATCCGTCACGTATCGTTCGTCGACTGCCCAGGGCACGACATTTTGATGGCTACCATGCTGAACGGTGCAGCGGTCATGGACGCCGCACTTCTTCTCGTCGCGGCGAACGAAACGTGTCCGCAGCCTCAGACATCGGAGCACTTGGCGGCGGTAGAGATCATGAAGCTCGAGCATATCATCATCCTGCAAAATAAGGTGGATCTGATCAAAGAGGCTCAGGCCCTCGAACACCAAAGAAGCATCGCGGCATTCGTAAAAGGTACGCACATTCTACACATCGCTTCGCTCCATTTTCGTTTGACACCCGTGCGCGCCCTCTGCCGCTCCTTCATCTACACCTACGTTTCAGGTACTGTGGCAGAGTCATCGCCCATCGTGCCCATCTCCGCACAGCTCAAATACAACATCGACGCGGTGAACGAGTACATCGTAAAGCGGATCCCGATTCCCGTGCGGGACTTCACCTCGGACCCACGACTGATCGTGATCCGTTCCTTCGACGTGAACAAGCCCGGGGCGGAAGTCGACGAACTCAAAGGCGGCGTCGCGGGCGGCTCGATCCTCTCGGGCGTGCTCCGTCTCGGGATGGAAGTCGAGATCCGCCCGGGTATCGTCACCAAGGACAGCACGGGCCGTAATCGCTGCCAGCCTATTTACTCGCGTATTGTCACGCTTCTTGCCGAGTCCAACCAGCTGCAGTTTGCCGTGCCAGGGGGTCTCATCGGTGTAGGGACCAAGATCGACCCGACGCTCTGTCGCGCGGATCGCCTCGTCGGTCAGGTCCTCGGCGCAGTCGGCAAACTGCCCCAAATCTTCACCGGTAAATCCCCCCCTCCCCCCACTCAAAGTTTTGTTGTACGTACTCAGAGTGATGATGGCACATGCGCACAGAGTTGGAAATCAGTCTGTTCCTACTCCGCCGGCTGCTGGGCGTCAAAACGGAGGACAAGAAGCAGACCAAGGTGGCGAAGCTCGTCAAGGGCGAGCTCCTCCTGATCAACATCGGTTCGACGTCGACCGGCGGGCGCGTGTTGAGCGTCAAGGCGGACTTGGCCAAGATCCAACTGACGTCACCCGCTTGCACAGAGATCGGGGAGAAAGTCGCGCTCTCGCGCCGGATCGAGAAGCATTGGCGGTTAGTCGGTAAGCAACGCCCACCTTCATTTGTATGCTGAGACGGGCGGCCAACCAAACACTTTTTCTTTTCTTTTTCTGGCTCACAGGGTGGGGAAGTGTGCAACGCGGGACTGTATTAGACGTCGATTAACAAATTTGTATCTCCCTCTCACGCACTTCTAATTCGACGGGAACATTCTTTCATTTCATTTTTTTTTCTCGGTGGCCGTTTGCATAGACTTCTCCAACCCCCTCTTTCTACTACCCTTGGGGCACGGAGATTCAAAAAATGGGAGAGCTGTAGGTGACCAAATCTCAACTCCAAATGACGACAGAGCGTGGTGACATAGAACACAATGGCGCGTGGGAACGGACAAAGCGAGGAAAACGATGGGAAATGTCAGATGAGACGAGGAGGACTTTTCTCTTTCTACCCCGTGCATATCTACGGTACGTATGTGTTTCTCCTACGTAGGCCGCTCGATGAGATCGAGCCCCGTCAAGTCAACGCCAGTAAATGACTTGTTCTTGATGTGCCTTTCTTCGAGCTCTTTCTTCGCAAGCCGCAAATGGAGAATCTTCAAGCCATCCTTCACCTAGAGATACCCGGACAGAAGAAGCTTCAGTCCTTGACACGAGTAAAAAAAAAAAAGGGAATAATAAATCATGACTGACCACGATGAAAAGGCCAAGTCCGAGAGCATTTCGCCACCTATAGTCGGTAGCATGTCCGTTAGTAAGTCAGTCAAACATAAAACGCGCAAAAGACATCGTACCAAACGGGGTCGCCCGCCGCCCATTCCTGGCTCGTTGAAAGGAACTCACTAAGAAGTTTAGCACCAAGCCCAGCCACGGACCATCCTCCCTCGACGCCAGGACCATCCGGATTTCCCGCGCCCCCAAAGAGGCGACCCACAGAGCCGGCGGGGCCCCACAAGCCAACTAGACTGCCGACGGCGGCTGCAGTGGTGGGTGGAGCGGCGCGTAGGCGCGGGGCGATGATGATGCGTACGAGGGGCACGACGTGCGAGAGGTGGAGGAGCATCGCGCCCATCATTCGTGCGATCGTAGGCATCACTAGAGCGCCGCCGACGAGGCGGCCTAGGCCCGCGCCTGTCACGCGCGCTGCTATAGCGGCGAAATCATCGTCGCCCCATGCTTGTATGGCTCGTTCTTGTCGCTGCTCTTGTTGCTGTCTCTCTCCCTGTTCTCCCCGTTGTCCCTCTTGCGGTTGCTCTTGCTCTTGCCGTAGTGGCTGCGGCTGTTCTTCGGGCTGTTGTTCTTGCGGGTCCGGGAGATTTTGTTGCTGTAGTTCTGGGTCCGCGTGAGGCTGTTCTTCCTGTGCGGGTTGCTGCGGCTGCTGAACCGCGACATTTTCCGCCGGACCAGCGACGGGCGCGGGACCAGGTGGGTCCGCTGCGGCCCGGGGGACGCGGGCGTTGATAAAGTGGGTGAATTCGAGGCGGAACTCGCCGCCTACTCGAAACTGGAAGCGTTGCTCAAGCTCGTGTCGCTCTTGTCGTTGCTGCTGTTCTTGATTTGGCTGTTCCTGCGGTTGTGGCTGTTGGCGTTGCTGCTGTGGTTGTAACCATCCCCGGCGCAGTTGCTCTTGTCTTCCTAGCTGCCTCAGCTGCCTCAGTCGTTCCTCCTGCCGCTGTTGTTGTTGATCTTGTTGTTGCCGCTGCTGCTGCTGTGCCGCCTGAGGCCCGGGAATATAATCCTGCACGAGCGCCCGCGTGACCCGAGCTCGAAGGCGCTGATAGAGCACGCGGACGAATGGGAACAGCGCACACACAAGTGCGGGGGACGGAGGCCACATCGGCAAGCGCATGGGATGGACGAGGCGCAAGGCACTGTTGCTGCCACGAGCCACCTGTGATGCAATGGGAGTGGAGGTGGGCCAGGGGTAGAGGAGGGAAATGAGTGGGGAGGTGAAGAGGAGATAGGGCGTGCGCGATGCGATGAGCGAGAACGGGATAAACGGCAGGTGGACCCACGCGTGCAATGGCCAGCGCGTAGGGTTGGCCGTCAGCAGCGCACGGAACATGTCGGGTCCGAGGAACTCGCGCACTGCAAAGGCACCATATGTCGCGCACGTCAGGTAGAGGCCTATTGCTCGGTGTGGGGATTATTCGATATCACGAGTCAGCGACGAAGCCACCCACCTGCGCCAAACGAGACGATGATGGTGCCCGCGCAGAACCCAATTACGACACGGCCGTAACGGGACAGAGTGCGATTTGCAGAGTTGAGAACCCGCAGGATGAGAGGGTTGTAGCCCTCGAATTCGTAAAACTCGCCGCATTGTGGACACTTGAGGTCACCCCGTGTGCGATCAAACTCGCGCTGTTGGGTGCTAATCCAGTGAAGGAGACAAGACTCGTGGGCAACTAAGGTGCATTTGCATGGGTGTATCCAGACGGGCGGTGGATCAGGTCGGTCTAGGAGAGAGAGTAAGTAGAGGGTTTTATTAGAGTAAGCGTTGCACGGAGATTGCGAAAGCGTACCATCATTGCGTTCCTCTTCACGGCAGATGTAGCAGAGCTTTACCCGAAGGTCATCTACTGTAGGTTCGCGATTCTGATCCATGAAAGGCAGTGAGTGGTGGCAAGAGCCAAGAGTCAACTCAATCATAGCGCATAAGCCCCTACACTTGGGCATGAAAGTCCCACGTGACCAGGACGGCAATCAGCGAGCGAATTGCGTTTGACTCCTGACTCGACTCATATTCTCTTCCTGAGTACATACACGGTTCATATACTTCTACGTATGCCGCTCGATGAGGTCGAGCCTCGTCAACTCAACGTCAGAAAATGGCTTGCTTTTTATCCGCCTTTCAAGCTGGGCATTTGCCAGTCGCAAATGGAGGATTTCCAACCCGTCCTTCACCTTGAAATATCCACAACATAGATTAAGAAGAAAAAAAAAAGGTCCCACACGGAGAAGCGTCAAATCTCGACACAAGAGAAAATAATAAATAAACTGACCACGAGGAAAACGCAGAGTCCGAGAGCATTTCTCCACCTGTAGTTTTGGTAGTAGTTCGTCCGTTAGTGAACAATGAGGAAAAAAAAAACTAAAAGCAAAAAACATCATACCAAACTGGATCGCTCGTCGCCCATTCCTGGCTTGTTGCAAGGAATCCGCTGAGTATCGTCGTGCTGAATTCACCTGACCCGTCAACGTCGCCTCCAGTGACGACACGGATGTCCGCAGTGCTCGCATTGTCACGGTCAGAGACTCGGAGGCCAAATGTGGAGCGTACGCAGTCTCGGGTGCAGTCCCATAACCCGAGTAGACCGCCAATAGCGGCAGCGGGGGGTAGCGGTGGCGGTGGCGGCGGCGGCGGCGGCGGTGGTGGCGGCGGCGGCGGCGGGCGCGAGGCGATGATGATGCTCACAAAGGGTACGACGTGAGAGAGGTTGAGGAGTATCGCGCCCATCATGCGTGCGATGGTAGGCATCGCTAGGGCGCCACAGATAAAACGACCTAGGCTCGAGTCCATCACGCGGATCGCACTGGCAAGTGCTGCTGCCACCGCGCGGAAGTCATTGTGATTTGGCTGTTCCTGTCGTTGCTGCTGTTCTTGCTGTTGCTGTTCCCGGTGCTCCTGCTGCCGACGCAGTCGTTGCGGTCGTTCCTGATGCTCTCTCCTCCGCGGTTGTTCTTGTCTTGCCACCTGCATTTGTTGCTGTTGTTGCTGTTGACGTTGACGTTGCCCGCCTTCATCTTCCTGCTGCCGTTGACGCAGTCGTCGCAGACGCTCCTGGAGGTCTCTCCGGCCCGGTTGCTCTTGTCTTTCTACCTGCCTCAGCTGCCGCCGTGCCGGGACTTGACCGTCCACGAGAGCGCGCGTAACGCGAGTTCGAAGGTATTCATAGAGCATGCGGACGTATGGAAACAGCGCACACAAAAGCTCGGGGTGGGGTGGCCACATCGACAAGCTTACGGGGTGGACGGGGTGCAGGGCGCCGCTGCTGCGTACGACGGGTGGTTCAACAGGTGGGGAGGTGGGCCAGGGTGAAAGGAGGGGCATGAACACAGGGACGATCCAGAGGACGAGAGGACCGAGCGAATGAGTGGTCCAGAGGAAGGGCGCGCACACTGTGATGAGCGAGAATGGGACCAGCGGCAGGTTGACCCATGCGTGTCGCGGCCAGAGCGTCGGATTGGCCGTCAGCAGGGCATTGAACATGTCGGGTCCGAGGAATTCGCGCATAGCGAAAGCACCATATGTCGTGCAAATTAGGTAGACGCCTGTCGTTCGCTTTCAGTCAGTTATGGGTGCAGTAGGGGACGAGAGGTGGAGGGGAACTCACTTGCGCCAAGAAAGACGATGGCGGCGCAAACGTAGATCCAAGGCATGATACGGTCGGAGCGAGACAAGGTGCGATGTACAAAGCTGAGGATTCGCAGGGCGGTGGGGTTGTAGTCCACAAATTCGAAGAGCTCGCGGCACTGGGGACACTTGACTTCATTCCGTGAACGGCCAAAGTCGCGCTGTTGGGTATTGATCCAGTGAAGGAGACAAGACTCATGGGCAATTAAGGTGCATTTGCATGGGTGTGTCCAGACAGGTGGCGGATCAAGTGGGCCTAGGGAGACATTGATTAGGGGGTTTACAACGTTAGACGTGCACGGAGATTGTTTCAGCCTGGGTGAAAGCGCACTATCATAGTGTTCCTCTTCGAGGCATATATAGCATAGCTTTACTCGAAGATTGTCCACTGTAGGTTCGCGTAACTGTCGTGCCATGATTCTCGCTCATGAAAGGTAGCCCGAGGGGACAAGTGATAGGTGTGGCCAAGTCCTTTCAGTTACGGCGCAAGGCGCCCACCCACCTCCAGCGCTAATTCGTGACGAGCGGCAATTGCCTTGACCCATGAGACTTGACAAATGACCGTGACAATGCAGTAGTGTTGCCAGAGTGTTGAGTTGGTAACTCAACCACAACCTTGGTTTTACTGTAAAGAGTTACACTTACACTCAGGCTGTTACCTGGAGACGAGCCACGGCACCAAACCGTGACAGGGATACTCTCAGGCTCGATCTTAGTCACGATGCATCGGATGCAACGTCGAGAACTCACTGAACAAGGGTTTCTTTCTCATTCACCTATTCAACTCATTGGGCGACACATCTTAGTAACAAGCATCCTATTCCCTAACACGTCATTCATTGGGCTTCCACGGGTCACTTTGAAGCCGTCGACGCCTGCACTTGTCAAGTTGTCGCTCTCTGCAGCAGGATGGCGCGGCCACTGCACTAATCCGTTTTTCAACCTTTCTTGTATGTTCTAGGTGAATTTGCACTCGCAGTTACATAGCAGCTATACAATTTCGGTCATTCCCTCCTCCTTCCGAAGTGTGCAACGCAAGACTGTTAGAGAGTCGATTAGCGAACTTACGGGAACAGTGGCCGTCAGCGGGGACTTCTCAACACCCCTTCCTCTCCTCGAGACATGAAGATTCAAAACAATGGATGGGCCACAGGTGATGAAAGTTGAAATACAAATGACGACAATTGAAAGTGGCAGTGGCAAAAGAAGAACCAGTGAATTGGGATATGCAAAGCCAGAGATGGTAGGAATGCCTGATAAGATGGGGGGACGTT
>Ga0307510_10012471_pt1 | contig 10082 bp, 10 predicted proteins | sample 12_EM_MG_FD_207224 | JGI IMG/M metagenome (GOLD analysis project Ga0307510, IMG submission 207224) | Populus trichocarpa ectomycorrhiza microbial communities from riparian zone in the Pacific Northwest, United States - 12_EM | ecosystem: Host-associated > Plants > Roots > Unclassified | place...
ACCTGCCGGAACACCGGCTGCGACAGGTGATCAACGAGGGCCTCGGCCACCGCAACTTCAATGCGTTTCTCAATCGCTACCGGCTCGACGAGGCCAAGGCGTCATTGTCCGACGTCGGCCAACGCGACGTCCCGGTGCTGACCATCGCGATGGACGCCGGCTTTCAGTCGATCGGGCCGTTCAATCGCGCCTTCAAGGCCGATACCGGGCTGACACCGACCGAATTCCGGCGCGACGCGCTGGCCCAATCGCAGGCGAGTGCACCCAAAAACGACGACGCTTCGCGGATCGATCAACAGAATCGAGAAATCGGCTAGCCGATTTGTCGATCTGGCAAGAACGGATTGGCCCGTTGCGGCAGACTGCAACGATCGATTGCTTCGTTTCCGTTGGTTTCCGATTCTTGCCGTTTCTTTGGGGGGTCCCATGACACATGTCGAGCAAACGCCAGAACGTCTGCATGCCCTCGATGCGGTCAGGGGCTTTGCCTTGCTGCTGGGCATCGTCCTGCACGCGACGATGTCATTCCTTCCGGGACCACCATCCCGGATCTGGATCATCGAGGACAGCCATCCCAGCATCACGCTTGGTGTGCTGTTCTTTGCCATCCACGTCTTCCGGATGACGACCTTCTTCCTGATCGCAGGCTTCTTTGCCCATCTCAGCTTCCATCGCCGCGGTACCTGGGGTTTTGTGGGGGACCGCCTCCAGCGCATCGCGCTGCCGCTGGTGGTTGGCTGGCCGATCCTGTTCACATTGATGGGTGTAGCCGTGTTCTGGGCGGCCAGCTTTCCCCATGGAGGGCCCCTGCCCGGCCCGTCACGCTGGCCACCGGTGCTGCCGAGATTTCCGCTCACGCATCTCTGGTTTCTCTATGTACTGCTGGAGCTCTATGCCGCCTTGCTGGTGTTGCGCGCCGGCGTGGCGTGGCTCGACCAGGACGGTCGGTTCCGCGATCGTCTCGATCGTGTTGTCGGTCTGATAATGCGGAGCCGGTTCGCGCCGGCGCTGCTGGCCCTGCCGATCGGGATCGCCTTTTGCCTCGATCCAACATGGGTTGGCTGGCTCGGGGTGCGAACGCCGGACTCATCCCTCGTCACCAATTGGCAAGCCCTGATCGGTTTCGGCACGGCGTTCGGCTTTGGTTGGCTGCTGCATCGCCAGATCGATTTGCTCAAAATTCTGGAGCGGCGCTGGTTGCTCAATCTGGTGCTGGCGACCGTCCTGATCACCGCGAGCTTTTTCCTGGCCATTGCAAGCGTGCTGCAACCACCGCCGGTCGGATATGAGGCGATCAGGCTTGCAGGCGCGGCCTGCTATGCGCTTGCCATCTGGACCACGACCTTTGCCGCGATCGGTCTTGCCCTGCGATTCCTTTCAGACTTCAGTCCCGTACGCCGCTATCTGGCCGACGCCTCCTATTGGCTCTACATCATCCACTTGCCGATCCTGATGGCCTTGCAGGTCGCGGTCTCCCAGCTTGACTGGCCCTGGCCGGTCAAGTTCGGCGCGATCATGCTGATCGCACTCCCTCTCATGTTCGCCAGCTACCAGTTCCTGGTGCGCTACAGCTTTCTCGGCGCGGTGCTGAATGGCCGGCGCGTACGCCGCGGTGGACGGCTCGGGCCCACAGCGGCCGCAGACTCCGCTGCGACGTGAAACGTTGGTGCCCCCTCGGCGCGGATTCAACTCCGTGACGCCGGTACTGGAAAGCATATCACCAGCATAAAAGACGTCATCTCCTCACCCGCCGCATTCTCCCACCACGGGTCACCGGCAAGCGCCTGATTTCCGACCGTATGGAGCTGCGCGCCCGACGGTTGTGCTCGGGACGGGCGCCACCGTTAACCACCTCACAAGTTCCATGCGAGCACCTGCAGCAACACACCCTCCAAGTGTGTTACCAAATCCTTAAATGCATGGAGGACAAATCGTGCTGGAGCGTCGTCAACACCCTAGAAACCGCGTCTATTACGGCGGAATGGTCGCGTTCAACGCCCGCAACTCGACGCTGGACTGCCTCGTGCGCAATTTCAGCCAGCGTGGCGCGAAAATCGAATTCGAGAATTCGGCCATGTTGCCTGACCGGGTCGATTTCGAAGTCGCGCGCAGGGGGCTTTCCTGTCTGGCCCGCCTGGTCTGGCGCGATCAGAACACGGCAGGCCTGATGTTCTCCGAAGAGCGCGAGATGGGCGACGTGATTTCCCTGGACTGGGCGCGCAAGCTCCGGGCCAGCGAGCGCACCAACCGGCGGCTGAAGTCGCGCCTCGATCAGATCCTGTCCGAGCACTAGGCCGCATGAGTACGGTTGAAGGCGAAGACGCCCTCCTCCTCGCCGCCGCCAAACCGCCGAAAGTCCGGCGGCGCTGGCTGCGTTCGATATTGCTGGCGTTGATGGCGCAGTACACGATCATCGCGATGGTCGTCGGCCTGTCGGTTGCCGGCATCCTCCGCTCTGTCGTGACCCCGCAGATCGTCGCCAAGTTCGAGGCGATCGAAGCCGCGCTCAAGCGCTTGCCCGCGCCATAGCGCGCCCGATCAGATATCGGCGATGCGGCAGACTTCTTCGTGGAAGACGAGATAGCGTTTTGGTGCGATCAGATGCGGCGCGTTCTCGCGCCACCACGCGGCCCGGTTCCCGTCCCTCGCACTTTGCGCTCAGTCACGATATTGATGGCCCATGAAGCTGCTTTTCCTCCATGGCGCGCCGGCCGCCGGCAAGCTGACGGTCGCAAAAGCGCTGCTCCGGATGGTGCCTGGGCGGCTGATGGACAATCACGCCGCCATCGATCTGGCGCTGACGGTCTTCGATTTCGGTGCGCCCGGATTCTGGGAGCTCGTCCATGACGTCAGGCTTTCGGTCCTCGACGCCGCCGCCGAACACGGTGTGCCGTTGCTGGTCACGACCTTCTGCTATGCCGAGCCTGAGGACCGCGAGCAATTCAGGCAGATCGAGGAGATCGTGCAACGTCACGGCGTAAAATTGCTTCCGGTCTTTCTGCACTGTTCGCGCGAAGAAGCCTTGCGCAGGGTCGGCAATCCCGACCGGGTGGAACGGCGCAAGATAACTTCAGGGGAATACCTGATCCGTGAGCTCGACCGCTACGACCTCACCGCCGTACCGCGGCCCGATTGCCTGAAGCTGGATACCGGGTGGAATCCGGCGGAAGTGACCGCGCAAAACATCGTCGGCCATTTCAGGCTGGACGTTTTGCCCTGACATACCGTGCATGGCGATGAAAATATGAAAATCGAACCCGCGTCCAAATCCGACGTCCCGGCCATGATGCGCATCGAGCGCGGCGAGGGCTACGCGCCGCTCGTCGGCAGGTGGGAGGCCGCACAGCATGCGGCCGCGATAGAAAACCCGTCCTGCAGATATTATCTGGCGCGCGAGGGAGACGATATTGCAGGATTTGCACTGCTGCAGAATGTCGGAAGCGAGCATCAATGCGTCCGGCTCCGCCGCATCGCCGTGCAGGATGCCGGGCGCGGCACTGGATCGCGTTTGTTGCGATCTGTGCTGAAAATTTGCTTCGACGATCTCGGCGCGCATCGCGTCGAACTGTTCGTATTCGAAGCCAACGAACGGGCCCATCGCGCCTATCTGAAGAACGGATTCGTCGACGAAGGCATCGTCCGCGATATACACCGGGACGCGGAGGGTACCTTCCGGTCCATGCGACTGATGTCCTTGCTCAAACCGGAATGGAAGCGCCCGGCGTAGCGGATGTCGCCGGGCGGCTTCAGATCGGATAATCATACCGTCACACCAGCATCGACTTCACCGAGGCGGCCGCCTCACGCAGCCGCGGCAAAAAGCTTTCGACCATCTCGGCTGATGACACGCGGTCGACATGCGCGCCCATGTTGATGGCGGCGACGATTGCGCCGTCATAACGGCGGATCGGCACCGAGATCGAGCGAAAGCCCGGTTCGGCCTCGCGATCGACCAGCGAATAGCCTTGGACGCGATCGGCGATGATCGTCTTTTGCAACAGCTTCTTGTCGGTGACGGTGAGCGGCGTCAGCGGCGCGAGGTCCATTTTATCGAGCGACGCGGCCAGTTCGTCGTCGGGCAGCTGCGACAGCAGGACACGGCCGACCGACGTGCAGAACGCCGGTAGCCGGTAGCCGATATCGATGCCTGCGGAAAATATCCGGGTCGGGCTGGCGCGGGCGATGAAGACGACGTCGTTGCCGTCGAGGATCGCCATCGACGAAATTTCCTGCGCTTCGCCCGACAGCCGATCGAGCGCAGGCTGCAGCACCGAGACGACATGGTTGGAAGCGAGATAGGCTGACGCCAGCACCAGCACGCGTGGCATCAGGCGGAACAGCTTGCCGTCGGTGGCGACGAAGCCGGCGCGTTCGAGCGTGAAGAGAATCCGCCGCGCGGTGGCGCGCGGCAGGTCGGCGGCCTTGGCGAGGTCGCTCAATGTCATGGGCTGCCGGCTGCCGCCGAACACCTCCAGCACGCGCAGGCCGCGGTCGAGGCTTTCGATGAAATCGGTGCCGCCACGGTTGCCGCCGTCGTCTGGGCGCTTAAGCTTCGGCATCGCCGCCTCCAAAATCCGCTTGCCTAAGATCAAGTCTACGTTAAAATCGCACAAAAGTTCAATAGACGAACAAATCTCGCGGAGACCTCTCACCATGATGAGCCAGGAAGCGAACGACCTGATTACCCGTACTGGCCGCAACGACCCCTGCGGCAAGCTGATGCGGGTGTACTGGCAGCCGGCTGCACTGGTGGACGAGCTGCAGGGGCCGAGGCCGGTTAAGGCCGTCAAACTGCTTGGCGAGAACCTGGTGCTGTTTCGCGACGAGGAAGGCCGCCACGGCCTGATCGACCGCCACTGCGCCCATCGCGGCGCCGACCTCGCGTTTGGCCGGCTCGAGAATGGCGGGCTGCGCTGTGCCTTCCACGGCTGGCTGTTCGATGTCAGCGGCCAATGCCTGGAAACGCCCGCGGAGCCAAAGGACTCAAAACTGTGCCAGGGCATCAAGCAGCGCTCCTATCCCGTGGTCGAGAAGAGCGGCATCCTCTGGGCTTATCTGGGCGAAGGCGAACCGCCGGCGTTTCCGGAGATCGATTGTTTTGTCGCGCCTGACAGCCATACGTTTGCATTCAAGGGCCACATCAATTGCAACTGGCTGCAGGCCCTGGAAGTCGGCATCGATCCGGCGCACGCCTCGTTCCTGCATCGCTTCTTCGAGGACGAGGATACTTCCACGGCCTATGGCAAGCAGTTCCGCGGCGCTTCCGCCGGAAGCGACATGCCGATGACGAAGATTTTGCGCGAATACGACAACCCGATCATCAATGTCGAGCACACCGAATATGGCCTGCGCCTGATCGCGCTGCGCGAGATCGACGAAGAGCGGACGCATGTCCGCGTCACCAACCAGCTCTTCCCGCACGGCTTCGTGATTCCGATGAGCCAGGAGATGACGATCACGCAGTGGCACGTGCCGGTAGATGACGAGAACTGCTACTGGTATGCGATCTTCACCAGCTACACGGCGCCGGTCGACAAGAAGAAGATGCGCGACCAGCGCCTCGAATTGTACGAACTGCCGGACTACACCTCGCGCAAGAACAAGAGCAACGATTACGGTTTCGATCCGCACGAACAGGCGACCGAGACCTATACCGGCATGGGGGCCGACATCAACGTCCACGACCAGTGGGCGGTGGAATCGATGGGCGCGATCCAGGACCGCACCAACGAGCATCTCGGCACATCAGACAAGGCGATCGTGCAGTATCGCCGCCTGCTGCGGCAGGAGATCGAAAAGATTGTCGGCGGCGAGAAGCCGTTCATGTTCCTCGACGCCGCGCACGCTCGCAGCATTCAGGGGCCGGCGACGATGGACGGCATCGGACCGACGCGCGGCTGGGAAATCTACTGGATGGAAGTCGACGTCAAGCGCCGCCGCGGCGCGCCATGGGCAGCCCCGGTGCCGCAGGAGATCGCCGGCAAGATCCGGCATCTGTCGGCGGCGGAGTGATGGCTCCCTCCCCGTCATTGCCTGCGACAAACGCGAAGCGTTTGCGCAAGAGAGCGCAGCGAAGCAATCCATGTCAACGATTGCGGCACTATGGATTGCTTCGCTGCGCTCGCAATGACGGCCGATACGGCGCGATTTCAATTCTTCAAGTCAGACTCGCAGGAGCCGCGCGTTGAGTTTCGTCGAACGTCACGGGCTGTGGTCGAAAGAGCAGCAGGAAGCGGTCAGCCGCCTGCGCAAGATTGTCGAAGAGAAAAATCTCGAAGTCATCAGGCTCTCCTTCCCCGACCAGCACGGCATTTTGCGCGGCAAGACACTGGTCGCGAGCGAAGCGATTGCTTCGCTCGAAAGCGGCTGCTCCATCACCACCACGATGCTGGCCAAAGACACCTCGCACAAGACGGTGTTTCCGGTGTTCACCGCCGGCGGCGGGTTCGGCATGAAGGAAATGGAGGGCGCCGCCGACGTGTTGATGGTGGCGGACCCGACCACCTTCCGTGTTCTGCCGTGGGCGCCGACGACGGGATGGCTGCTGTGCGACCTCTATTTCAGCGACGGCCGCCCGGTGCCATTCGCGACGCGGCACCTCTATCGCAAAGTCCTCGATCAACTGGGAAGCCGCGGCTATGATTTCGTCGCGGGGCTGGAGGTCGAATTCCATCTCTTCAAGCTCGAAGACGCACACATGGCGCCGGAGGATGCCGGCCAGCCAGGACGTCCGCCTTCGGTCAGCCTGCTGTCGCATGGCTATCAATACCTGACCGAGCAGCGCTACGATCAGATGGAGCCGGCGCTGGAAATCATCCGCCGCGACGTCCTGGCGCTCGGCCTGCCGCTACGATCGGTCGAGGTCGAGTTCGGCCCGAGCCAGTGCGAATTCACCTTTGCGCCGACCAAGGGGCTTACGCCCGCCGACAACATGGTGCTGTTTCGCTCGGCCGTAAAGCAGATCGCGCGCCGCCACGGCTTTCACGCCACCTTCATGTGCCGGCCGAAACTGCCGAACGTGTTCGCCTCCGGCTGGCACCTGCATCAATCGATCGTCTCGCGCGCCAGCGGCGAAAATGCCTTCATGGCAAAGGATGGCGGCGAACCGCTAAGCCCGTTCGCGAAAGCCTATCTCGCCGGGCTGCTTGAGCACGCCCGCGCCTCCACCGTGTTCACGACGCCGACCATCAACGGCTACAAGCGCTACCGCTCCTACTCGCTGGCGCCGGACCGCGCGATCTGGGGCCGCGATAACAGAGGCGTCATGATCCGCGTGCTCGGCGGCCCGGGCGATAGCGCGACACGGCTGGAAAACCGGATCGGTGAGCCGGCGGCCAATCCCTATCTCTACATGGCCTCGCAAATTCTCTCAGGGCTTGATGGCGTCGACCGCAAGCTCGATCCCGGACCATCAGCCGATACGCCGTACGAGACCAAGGCAGCGCTGCTGCCGAAGAGTCTTCGCGAGGCGGTGTTCGCGCTGCAGGACGATCCGTTCTTCCGGCAGGCGCTGGGTGCGGAGTTCGTGGATTATTACGTTCACATCAAGAACGCGGAGATCGAGCGATTTCAGGCCGAAGTGTCGGACTGGGAGCACCGCGAATATTTCGAGATGTTTTGAGCGGGGCGCTCTGCTCTCTCGTCGTCATTGCGAGGAGCGCAGCGACGAAGCATCCATGCCTCAGCAAGCGGAAAGATGGATTGCTTCGCTACGCTCGCAATGACGGGGATAGACTGCGTCCAAAAACTCGGACACGTAGGGTGGGCAGAGCGCAGCGTGCCCACCATTCCCCAGCGCGCTCGGTGATAGATGGTGGGCACGTCGCTTCGCTCCTCTGCCCACCCTACGGCTTCCGAGTCAAATCCCCAGATACCTGTGCTGCAGGTCCGGCTCTGATATCAACTGCTCGCTCGTCCCCGTCCACACCGTGCGCCCGCGCTCGATGATGTAGTGGCGGTCGGCGATGCGGGAGAGGTTGGCGACGTTCTTGTCGATGACGAGCACCGATTGCCCGCGGCCTTTCAGCATCGACAGGCAGTTCCAGATTTCCTCGCGGATCAGGGGCGCGAGGCCTTCGGTGGCTTCGTCGAGGATCAACAGTTTTGGGTTGGTCATCAGCGCGCGGCCGATCGCCAGCATCTGCTGCTCGCCGCCGGACAGCGTCACGCCCATGTTGCTGTTGCGCTCGGCGAGCCGCGGAAACAGCGCGTGGATTTTGTCGATGGTCCAGGGATCGGGATTGCCGAGACGATTGCCGGAAGCCGCGACCAGATTTTCGTACACCGTCAGATTGGGAAAGATCTGGCGGCCTTCCGGCACGAGGCCGATGCCGAGTTTTGCAATTTTATACGACGGCAGGCTGCGCACCTTCTCGCCCGCGAAGCGGATGGTGCCTGATCGGGCCGGCGTCATGCCCATGATGGAGCGGATAGTGGTGGTCTTGCCCATGCCGTTGCGGCCCATCAGGGCGACCATCTCGCCCGATTGGACCTTCAGCGAAAGGCCGAACAGCACCTGGCTGAGGCCATAGCAGGTTTCGATGCCGTCGATTTCCAGCAAGGTTTCAGCGGTTTTTGTTTCAGCCATTTTTGTTTCAACCATGGCTGGTCACCGCGTGCTGTTCGCCGAGATACGCGCGCTTGACTTCCTCGTTGTTCCTGATGGCGTCGGGATCGCCTGACGCGATGACGCGGCCATAGACCAGCACGGTGATGCGATCGGCGAGTGCGAACACCGCTTCCATGTCGTGCTCGACCAGCACGATGGTGACTTCCTTCCGCAGCTCCTTCAAGAGCGCCACCATGCGCGCGGATTCGGTGACGCCGAGGCCGGCCATCGGCTCGTCGAGCAGCAGCAATTGCGGCTTGGTCGCAAGCGCTACCGCGAGCTCCAGCTCGCGCTGTTCGCCGTGGCTCAGTTCGGACACCGGTACATCGGCGCGCCCGGCGAGCCCTACCCGCGTCAGCGCGGCCTGCGCCGCGTCGCGCAGATGTTTTTCCTTGCGGGCAGCGCCCCAGAAGCGGAACGAGTGGCCGTCATGGGCCTGGGCTGCGAGCGCGACATTGTCCGCGGCCGTAAAATTCGGCAGCAGGCAGGTGATCTGGAACGAGCGCGCCAGGCCGAGCCGGCTGCGCTGGTAGGACGGCAACCACGTGACGTCGCGGCCGGCAAAGTGAATGGCGCCGGAGTTCGGCATCAACTGCCCAGTCAACTGGCTGATCAGCGTGGTCTTGCCGGCGCCGTTGGGGCCGATGATGGCGTGCAGCTCGCCGGGAGCGACATCGAGCGACAGATTGTCGGTGGCCTTGATGCCACCAAAACTGCGAACCAGGTTTTCAACGCGGAGCATGGGATCAGGCACGGCTAAACCTCCCGAGCACGCCCATGATGCCGCCGCGCGCGAACAGCACGATCAGCAGCAATAGCGGGCCCATGATCAGCGCCCAGTATTCTGTAAACTGCGACAACAGCTCTTCCAGCAGCAGAAACACGATGGTGCCGATGACAGGTCCGAACAGCGAGCCCATACCGCCGAACACCACCATCACCATGAGTTCGCCGGATCGGGTCCAGTACATTCCGGCCGGGCTGACGAAGTCGGTATTGTTCGCCAGCAGCGCGCCGGCAAGGCCGCAGATGGTGCCCGAGATGACGAAGCAGACCAGACGATATCGGTTGGCGTGATAGCCGATCGCCTGCATGCGCTGCTCGTTGGAACGCACGCCCTGCACCACCATGCCGAACCGCGAATTGATGATGCGCCAGATCAGATAGATGCCGCCGAACAAGCAGCCGAGGCAGAGATAATAGAACTGCACGCGGTTCGACAGGTCGATCAGGCCGCCGAAGGTGCTGCGCTTGTAGATGGTGAGGCCATCGTCGCCGCCATAACGCGACAGGCCCGAGGTGACGTAATACGCCATCTGCGCGAAGGCGAGCGTGATCATGATGAAATAGACGCCGCGGGTGCGGAGCGACAGCGCGCCGATCACGAGCGCATACAGCGCCGATGCCAGCAGCGCCACCGGCCACTGGATGAAGCCGGAGCCGATGCCTTCGAAAGCAAGGATGCCGACCGCAT